>Ga0209129_1000992_pt1 | contig 16987 bp, 16 predicted proteins | sample AraplaMF_Col_mMS_FD_184257 | JGI IMG/M metagenome (GOLD analysis project Ga0209129, IMG submission 184257) | Arabidopsis root microbial communities from the University of North Carolina, USA - plate scrape MF_Col_mMS (SPAdes) (version 3) | ecosystem: Host-associated > Plants > Roots > Endosphere... | reverse complement strand
CCCCCGGCTCCCAGGCCATTTGCGACACTCAGCCCCTGCAGCCCGGGCACCCGCCCGAAGATCGGCTTGATCGTCGGACCAGCGGGACGAAAGCCGATGCGGGTTTCAATCACTTCGGCATTCGCCAGACCGGGAGCAATCTGAAGGCCGGCATTGAGGACTTCCGCTTGGCCAGCCGCCGTTACACGGTTGTCGAAACCAGAATCGGTTTCTCGCGTCGCGCCGACGACGACACGACTGTCGTCGAACGCCAGCATATAGTGGCTCGTCATCGGCAGAAGAACCGGCCACTGTGCGGTCGCAACGCCGGGGAGGCGGAGGTGAACGATCTGCCCCTTTTGTGGCTTGACCGGGTGAGCCAGGCCAAGTGGCTCCAGAATTTGCGAGGCCCACGCCCCCGCCGCGATTACGATTTCGTCCGCCTCGATGATCTTGCCGGATCCAATGCGGCAACGAACGCGCTCGTCATGCATCTCCAGGGTGACGAAGTCGTTGCTGTAGGTCGCGCCTCGCCTTACAGCCGCGCGGATCATAGCAGCCGACAACAGCCGTGCGTCAACGCGAGCTCCTCCCGGTATGAAATATGCTGGGAGATCCTCGCGTAGAACCGGGAACTTTGCCTTCGCTTCCGTCGGGGAGAGGAGGGAAACCTCCCCTGCCTCCGGCGCGCTTTTAATCCTGCGCTCAATCCGTTCTCCGGCGGATTTAAGGTCACCGGCATCGGAGGAGGTGACCAGCGCACCGACTTTCCGATAGCCAAGCTCGGCCTCAGAATCGCTGGACAAGTCCGCGATCAGCTGATCGTAGTATCGCGCACCAGCAGCGTACATTTCGTACCATTCGGGCTCTTCGATCTGCGTTGCCCAGGGGCACACGATCCCGGCGCCTGCGAGCGTCGCTTTGCCAGGATGGACCTGATCGAAAATTGCGACCTCCGCTCCGTGTCGGGCAAGGTGGTAGGCCGTGCTCGCGCCGAACATACCTCCCCCGATGACAATAACCCGCATTTTTGTTCCTCGACTTTCAACCTGTTCGTCAGCAGGCCTTGCTGCGGCAGATGTAGTTTGTGACATCAATCCTCGACCGTCACGCCGGACATTCGTGACGTCCCGAAGATCGCCGGGACGAAGCCCTTGACCTTCTTGGAGACCGCCATCAACTGGTCGGCGCTTCCGAACATAACCGCTGGCACGTCGTCGTAGAGAACGTGCTGAGCTTTTTGATAAAGTTCGGTACGCTTGGCCTGATCCGATATCGACCCGGCCTGCGCCATCAAGGAGACGAAGTCCTTGTTGCACCAGGCGCCAATGTTCGACGGGCTTGGCTTTCCATCGGAATTGCACGAGAAATAGTTGCTGGGGATCTGGCTCGGATCCGGAAAGTCCCAGATGCCACCAAACATGCCGACCTCGGCTTCGTGCGCGCGCGCCCGCTTGATGTATTCTGCCCACTCGTAGCTGATGATCTCTGCCCTGACGCCGATGGCGGCCCAATCTGCCTGGATCATTTCCGCAGCGCGCCGACCGTTGGGCATGTAGGGGCGAGCAACGGGCACTGCCCAGATCTGCGTCGCAAACCCATCGGGAAAGCCCGCCTCGGCAAGCAACGCTTTCGCCTGCTTGGGATCATATTGATAAGGCCCAAGATCTGTCGCGCTACCCCAGAGGGACGGCGGGATGACCGCTCCTGTCTCGTGCCCCATGCCGTCGAACACCACATTGACGAGCGACTTCATGTTGATGGCTTGAGCGAGCGCCCGGCGCACGCGGATGTCTTTGAACTTGTCCATGGTGAAGTTGAACGAGATAAACCCGGACGATGCGACCTTGACCCTTACGAGGTCCAGGTTTCCGCTGTCTTGTATCGCCTTGGCATCGGCCGGGCTCGGGAAATACGATATTGCACATTCGCCGGCCAATGCCCGCTGAACGCGCACCGACGCATCGCTACTGATGGCCATGATGATGCCATCGACCATTGGCGTATTCGCAGCGATATGCTGTTCAGCACCCCAGGTACTGGAAAATGGAGACAACCTGACGACCGCATCAGTCTGGTAGTCCTGCAGTTGGAAAGGACCGGTTCCGACGGGGTTGCGATCAAATAGCTCGGGCGTGCCGGCGGCAAGCAACTTGTCGGCATATTCGGCTGACGTGATCTTCAAGGAGCCGTGGGCCATGATGCCGAGGAACGGTGCGAGCGCCTTCTTCAGGGTGAACGCGACCGTGTAGTCGTCGATCTTCTCGATCTTGCTCAGTTCATCGGCAAGCTTCGTGTTGAAGGTAATGTAGCTGCCGCCATTCACCTGCCGATAGGGATGGTCCGGCTTCATCATCCGATCGAAGGTGAACATGACGTCGTCGGCGTTGAACTCACGTGACGGGGTAAAATCCGCCGTCGTCTGCCACTTGACGCCCTTGCGAAGATGGAAGGTGTATGTGCGGCCGTCTTGCGAAACATCCCAACGTTCAGCAAGTGCAGGAACAATCTGCGATCCGCCTGGCTCGACCGTGACCAGGCCATCATAGATCTGCTCCAGGACAGTCGCGGTCGTGCCGTTGCTCGTTAGCTGCGGATTGAACGTCTCGGGCGCTCCCTCCAGGCAGACCGTCAAAGGTGCGGCCATCGCCGACGTTGCCAGTCCAGCCATCAACGCAGCCAAAGCGAGAGTATGCTTCATTTCACATGCCTCCAAGGTCTCAAAGGAGTGACAGAGCTCCGATGGCCAAGCGTTCGACACATCGTCCGGGAGGGCAGGCGATCTGGTAGCCTCTCAGCAAGCGCCTCCATAAAGCTCAGCTCCAAAATGATTGTCAAATGTCAAAATGGAGCAGTAACATAACCAAAACTCATGGAGCGCCTTAATGAACGTACGCCAGATCGAAGCTTTTCATGCGGTGATTGAAACGGGGTCCGCGACACGCGCGGCGGAGCGACTGGGAATCACCCAGCCGGCGATATCCAAACTGCTAAAATCATTCACTTTGGACTGTGGATTCGCCCTGTTCGAGCGGAGAGGTGGCCAAATGGTGCCGACGCGTGAAGCAGAAATCCTCGCGACAGAGGTTGCGAAGGTTTTCCATGGAGCAAAGCGCATCAAGGAAGTGGCGCGCGCTGTTCGTGACCATGAATGGGGCGAGATCAGCATAGCGGCCCCACCGGCATTCTCCGTTCGCTTTATCCCATCGATCCTTGCGAAGAACATGAAGCGCCTTGACCTTCGCATACAGGTCCTGTCACGAAGCTCGCCGAGTATTCTCGATATGGTCGCAACCCAACAAGTCGACCTCGGACTGTCGACCATACCGGTCGACCACCCACAGGTGTCCAGTGAGCACCTGATAACCTTTCCGTTGGTTTGTATGCTTCCTGCAAATCACCCATTGGCTGACAAGGAAGAGCTTCACATCAACGATATCCGATCCGAGACATTCATCGCCCTGCCGTCCAGCGACTGCTCGTTTACCAGAGCTGATCGCGTCTTCCAGATCCTTTGTGCCCCCTCACGCGGCAGGATCGAGGTGCCATACTCCGAAACCGCCGCAATGCTGGTGGCCGAAGGAGCAGGCGTCACGATTGTTCCGCCATTCGTTGGCCTGGATCTTGACAACGTGGTTCGGCGACCGCTTCAACCGGCGGAGCACGTTGACGTCTGGCTGTTAAAGCCAAAACTTCGTCACTCGCCACTGGTTGTAAATCTGCTAGCGGATTTGCTGCGTGATATCTTTTCGAACCTTGCCACTGCACCGGCCTCGTCGATCCACAACGGGTTGAAAAGGCTTGTAGGGCCTGACAATGGATAGCCGCTATCGCAAGATACGTTACGATCAGAAGACCGACTAAAGATTTGGGTCACTTTTGAACCGAAGCCTGGGCAGACCGCCAGGTCCATCGGTCCAGGCAGAGAACGACCGCAGGGTACTTGGCTCGATTTTTGAGATTGAGGTCGCCCGCGTTAGGCCCGAAAGACCGGCGGACCAACGTCACTTCGTCGCACGTTGCGATGATCGACTTCTGTGGCAAGGCGCTAGATCCTGGATGGCGAAAATTTGCCTGCAACTGCCGTCGCTTTGGTCAATTTGCTAGGCGTCGACGCGCTATTGCTGCATGAAATCGCATGCCATGGACAAGGCCGTTGTCATTGAAGTCATAATTCGGATTGTGGAGCGGAGCCGATGTCTCGCCATTGCCGAGGAAGACGAAGCACCCAGGAACCCGGCTGAGGAACTGCGCGAAATCTTCTGATCCCGTCATCGGTTTTGATGCGACCCTTGCGTTCGACGCGCCATATAATTCCACCGCCACGGCCATGGCTTCGGCAGCCAAGGCGGTGTCGTTCATAAGTGGAACGAATTCACGCGTGTAACGGACATCGGCCTCGACATTATAGGCAAGCGCAGTGCCTTGCGCGACAATCCGCATCTGCTGCTCGATGCGCTCGCTGATCTCCCTGCGGAAGCTGCGGGCATCACCGAGAATGCGTGCCATGCCGGGCAGGGCATTCCTGGTACCGTCGGTGATGAGCTCAGTGACCGATACGACGCCGATGTCGGCGGGGTCGATGCGCCGCGCGACGATCGTCTGCAGATTGGTGACGATGGCGCAGGCGGCGACCAGGACTTCGCTGCCCCAGTGCGGTCGGGCGGCGTGTCCCCCGACGCCCTTGAGGGTGATCTCGAAATTGTCCTCCGCCGACATGAATTCTTCGGGTTTTGTCTCGAAATAACCAACAGGAAGACCCGGCATATTGTGGATGCCATAGATTTCATCAAACGGATATTTCTCGAAAAGACCATCGGACATCATCGCGAGTGCGCCTTTTCCCCATTCCTCGGCCGGCTGGAAAATGAAGCGGATCGTCCCGTCGAAACCGCCTTCTGCGGCAAGCATCTTCGCGGCTCCGAGGAGCATGGCGGTGTGACCGTCGTGACCACAGGCGTGCATGAGCCCGCAGTTGCGGGATTTATGTTGCATGTCACCCTGCTCGGTGATGCGCAGGGCGTCCATGTCGGCTCGCAAGGCGATGGCGCGGTTGCCGGTCCCTCGCTTGAGGGTTCCGACAACCCCGGTACCACCGACGCCTTCGGCGACCTCATCGAGGCCAAATGTTCTAAGTTTGTCGGCGACAAACGCAGCCGTGGCTTGCTCCGCAAAACCGAATTCTGGATTGGCATGGAGGTGTCGCCGCCACTCACTCATTTCGGCATGGAGCGTCTCAATGTCGATCATCAGATCAGTTCTCCGGTGCGGTGAGATTGCGGACCACGTCAAGCAACACATTGGCTCCTGCGACCAGATCGGTGTTGGGCGTGAATTCCTTGGGGTTATGGCTGATGCCGCCGATACTGGGTACGAAAATCATCCCCGAGGGTGCGATCCTGGCGATCATCTGAGCATCGTGCCCTGCACCGGAAGTCATCCTTTTCGATTTCAATCCACGGGCCGTCGCAGCCTCCACGACCGCCGCCACAATGCCGCTGTCGAATGTCACCGGCTGAAATCTTGCCAGACGTTTCGTGGTGATTGTGACCTGCTCATCGTCTGCAATCGTATCGAGGTATGTTGCCAAGGCAGCTTCTTCCGCCAACAGTTTTTCCTCATCGGGATCGCGCAAGTCAACCGTGAATGTCGCTTTTGAGGGGATCACGTTGATTGCGTTTGGCTCGAACTCCATGCACCCGACTGTGGCAACCGTAGGGGTGTTCGAGGCCGTCGCCCGGTCGCGCACAAAGGTGATGACGCGCGCTGCTGCCAAGCCGGCATCGCGGCGCAGGGAAATGGGTGTCGTGCCTGCATGGTTGGCATCTCCTTCGATGGTTACTCGCTGCCAGGAAATGCCCTGCAGATTCTCGACGGCCCCAACCGGCGTCTCCTCGCGCTCGAGGATCGGCCCTTGTTCAATGTGGAGTTCGATATAGGCGTGCGGTTGCAGGAAACCGGGCTCTTGGGGTCCGGCATAGCCAATTCGGGCAAGCTCCTCACCAAGGACAGATCCATCGGTGCCTACGGTGGCAAGCGCTTCATCGACATCAAGTCCGCCCACATGGACCAGCGACCCCATCATGTCAGGCGCATAGCGCACGCCTTCTTCGTTGGTAAATGCAGCAATCGCGATAGGTCGGTTTGGATTGAAGCCCTCCGATTTCAGGGTTTCTACGACTTCCAGTCCCGAGAGGACACCGTAACAGCCGTCAAACACCCCTGCATTGATCACAGTATCGATATGAGACCCCAGCATCAGCGGTTTTGCTGTATCGTCGGCCTGTATCGGCGCCCAGATGCCGAAGATGTTGCCGATCCGATCGACTGCGACATCGAGCCCGGCTTCCTGCATCCAGGCGATCAAGCGATCCCGGCCGTGCTTGTCCGCGTCGGACGCCGCAAGCCTGACAAGGCGGCCATCCTTGTCTCTGCCGATGGAGCCGAGTTCACGGAGACGTCCGAGCAAGCGTTCCTCATTGACCGATGATCCAGTCATGCCGCCGTCCCTGCGTTTCTCGACAAAATCGATCCGGGTGCTTCCCCGACGATCGCCTCATACTTGAGCGGATCGGTCGCTCCTTCGGTGTTGATCACAAGGACCCGCGATTGATCTCCAAGCCGCAAATGGGCCTTGATCTGCCGATCACCGATGGCCCTGATCAATCCCGCCAGGCCAACGCCACCGCTTTCGCCCGCCACGACGGCGGGGTCTCCCACGACCGGATAGGCCAGCCTCTTCATGACGGTGACTGCGTCGTGTTCGTCTACGGTCATGAACGCGTCTGCCACACGCGAGAGGATGCGCCAGGCTACCAGGGACGGCTGGTAGCACTCGAGCATGGCCATGATTGTCGGCTCACCGTGGTCGACCGTCACCGGATGCCCGGCCCTGGCGCTCTCGACGATGCATGCTGCACGTTCGGGGTCAACAACTGTGAAGATCGGGCGTGTGTCCCCCATGACAAGCGCGAGATAGCCGGCTGCCGCAGCAGCGATGCCGCCAACCCCTGACTGAACGAAAACATGGGTCGGCGGGTCCTGCAACTCCCTGAGTGCCTCGCGGAATATCGCGGTGTAGCCCTGCATTACAAGGCTTGGAATGCGCTCATAGCCAGGCCAGGACGTATCCGACACGATTGTCCAGCAACGCTCGATCGCAACCCTGGACGCTTCCCTGACAGAGTCGTCGTAGGTTCCCTCGACGCGACACACGTCGGCGCCAAATCCTGCGATGGCCGCCACCCGTTGGTCGCTGACGCCCGAGTGAACGAAAATCACGGCACGTGCGCCAACGGTCTGCGCCCCCTGGGCCACGGAACGTCCGTGGTTGCCGTCGGTGGCACATGCAACCGTCATGGTTTTTGCCACGGCCAGGACCTCCGGTGAACCAAGTTCAGTTACATCGACTTGTCTGGAAAGGCATTTGCTTGCCTCCTCGAGCACAAGACGCATCACCGCGTAGGCACCGCCAAGCGCCTTGAAGCTGCCAAGGCCGAGCCGGGAGCCTTCGTCCTTCATATGGATGCTCGACACCCCGAGTTTGCGGGCAAGGCCGCCGAGGGACACCAAGGGCGTCTTCGCGTTGTTTTGGCGGTGCGACAGGAATCTCTCGACCTCCGCGGCAGCCACCGGGCCAAGAGCTTCCGCGTCCCGTGGGTCCAGCTGAGACTTGTAGGCGCTATTCGAATTTATGAGAAACATGGGGGCCTCGCTCGGGTTCGAGGGGAAAATATATTGCATTGCCTCCGCATCGTGCGCTGAATATTCGGGTCTGATTTGCAAGTTTGTTTCGTCAAGGGAGCGAAAAAGTATGGGTGCGCTGGCGCAGAAGATCATTTTGGATGACTTCGACCGCAAAATCCTCGCCCTCCTCCAGAGGGACAACCTCACGCCGCAGAGAATGATCGGCGAAGCGGTCAATCTGTCGGCTCCAGCCGTTCAGCGCCGGATCAAGAAGATGACGGAAGCCGGTGTGATCAAGGCGAATGTCGCGATCGTCGATCCCGCAGCGCTGGGGCATCCGATCACAATCTTCGTTGAAGTGGAGGTGATCAGCGAGACCGCGGAGCAAATCGAAAGCGCCAAGCGGGAATTCGCGGCGACCCCCGAAATCCAGCAGTGTTACTATGTGACCGGCGAAGCAGATTTTGTCCTCCTCGTCGTCGTACCATCCATGAAGGAATATGAATCCCTGACCCGGCGGCTCTTTTTCGGAAACAACAACGTCAAACGTTTCCGGACGTTTGTCGCGATGGACCGCATCAAGGCTGGACTGGAAGTCCCGGTTCCGTGAATTCGGCGAAAATCGTGCAGCGGGGATCAGGACAACGAGGCAGTCGCAGGTCGTCTCACTCTTGGCTGTGCGCGGTCAACGGCGACCGCACCGTCTTGGAGGTGGTCGCCCCTTGCGGCGAAAACCTTGCCACCAGGGCGGACGGTGCAACACCAGCCTCCTGAAGGCTAATACATCGCGTCAGTTGCAAAAGCTTGCCATCAAGTATTAAATTATTTTAATACATTACTTATTGGCAATGAAACTGTAATATACTTTTAATTTGCAAACATAATTGGCTGTCTTCATATCCTTGCCAAGCGTTGAGCTTCGCTGAGAGGCTTTACGCGGTGAAGCAATTTAATAGGACCGAAATCGTGACAAGCATTGTCAATCGCCGCAGATCTGCGGCTCTTCTGGGCGCGGCCATTATGATCGGCGCGGCCTCCCTTTCCCTCGAAACATCATCTGCATTTGCCGCATCCGCCATTCCGGCCGATCAGGCAAAGGTTGTTGTCGCCAATTCTCAGAACGCCGACGTCGATCACGGCTACCTCGGTGTCCAGATCCAGCCGGTGACGCAGGAAGTTGCGGACGCGATCGATCTGGCAAATCCGGCTGGCGCGCTTGTTGCAAACGTCTCGAAAGACTCGCCCGCCGCTCGCGCCGGTATCAAGCAGGGCGATGCCATTACGTCGGTCGGCGAAAAGCCGGTGTCGACACCGAAGGATCTGTCGCAGCTCGTGGCGGATCTTACCCCTGGTGACAAGAAAACCGTTACGGTTTGGCGTTTTGGCAAGAGCGTCGACCTTACGGTCGAGATCGGCAGCAGCGACGACGGAATGGCTAAGCTTGCTGCTTCCAAAGGCTCCGAACAGGCAATCCCAGCCGGTCCGCGGATTGGTGTCGCACTTGTCGACCTGACGCCGGAAGTTCGTGAGCGGCTGGACCTCTCCCAGGACGTCCAAGGTGCCGTCGTTGCCAATGTATCGCCTGACAAACCGGCAGCCGCGGCAGGGCTGAAAGCCGGTGACGTCATTCTGTCGGTCAACGACAAGACAATCCAGAATGCCAGTGGAGCCAAGAACGCAGTTGCGGATGTTGCGAAGGCCAAGAAGAAGTCAGTGCTGCTGCTGATACAGCGCGGCAATAACACGACCTTCGTAGCCGTGCCGTTCACGACGGCTTAACCGGCAGACTGGGGCCGACGCGACAGACGCGTCGGCCTTTTTGCTTTGGCCGACCGCGCAGCCATTCGCAAACCGCGCGACCCGCCAATCAATCTCGCGAAGAGACACGCATCCTATGAGGCGGCAGCAATAGGCGAGGAAACCTGGTTCTGGCCTTCCACGACTGTAACCAAGGCCCGCAAGCGCTGAGAACTTTCGAAGGGTAGCTTCGACGACCGCCCGCCTCGTCGGAAGCCTTATTTTTTTCTTTTGGATTTCGTTTGCCTTCTCGACCGGGCATCCAGTGCCAGCCTATGGTGGATGCGCGATGATGGAGGATTTTTCGTGCAGGGTTTGCAGGAACTGATCGACTGGATCATCGGGGAGGGCCTATCCAGCCGGAGCGTCGAGCAGATCATGGAGGGACTTGGGCCAAGATTGGTCGCTTTAGGTTATCGGATTGTCCGCGCCTCGATTGCAATGCCATCGATCGACCCGATGCAGAAGGGATTTTCGGTCGCGTGGTCGCCACATTCGGTCATGTCCGTTGACATCCAAGGGCATGATGACGCGGGACAGGAGATGTTTGAGCGCTCACCGATCTTCCATCTGCTGTCGAAGGACCTTCTCTACGGCCGGTGGAGCCTGCCGGCGAACGAAACGAATAGCTTTCCGTTGTTCGACGAATTGGCACAGCTCGGCGCGACTGAGTACTTGATCAAGCTTGCGGAGTTTCCTGGAGAGACTGCCCTTGGCGGCGTGGGCTTCTCGATAGCAGTCGATGGACCCGGCGGATTTTCAGAGCAGCAAGTTGCAGACGTCGAACGCTTGATGCCCGCGTTGGCCCTGACTTGCTGCCGAGTTGCAACCACCCTCGTTGCGACCGACATGCTTGCCGTCTACACCGGGACGCGAACCAGTGGCCGCATTCTCAGCGGACAGACCCGTCGGGGAGATGGCGCCTCGATATACGCAGCAATCCTGCTTGCCGATCTAAAAGACTTCACGTCCTTGAACGAGCGGTGGCCACCGGAGAGGATCGTCGGCTGGCTGAACGAACACTTCGAGGCGATTGCCGGGCCGGTGGAGGAGAATGGTGGCGAGATCCTCAAGTTTATGGGTGATAGCCTGCTGGCGATTTTCCCTGCTGACATTGACGATCCCTCCGAGGCTTGTGGCCGTGCTTTGTCGTCGGCTCGGATGGCCGTGAAAGCCAATCAATTACTGAATGCAAGGCGCAACGATGAAGAGGAGCCGCAGCTGCTGGTCGATATCGCTCTGCACGTTGGCGCGGTTTTCTACGGCAACATAGGCGCCTCCCGCCGCCTCGATTTCACGGCGATCGGCCGCGCAGTCAACGAAGCGGCCCGGATAGAGAAAGTTGCAGATACGGTCGGCTACAGCCTTCTGGCATCAAGGCCATTCGCAGCACAGGTACCGAAAGGGTTTAGGAATGTTGGTTCATTCGTGCTTAAGGGTGTAGCAGAGCCAGCGGACGTATACGCCTGGACGGGCTGATGGGCCTGGCAGTTTATCGCCAATCTTCCGCGGTATGACGATTGGCTCCCAAGTGAGAGCCATCCTAGATTGGCGGATGGATGACGTTCACACCAGGCCTGTCTCTAGGCCCGTTCAGTAGGCTGTCTGCTGGGGGTCGCCCTCGATTGGTCTGCTGAAGCACGAGTATCGCCTCACCGAAAACCTCCCGGCGGCGGAGTGTTCGAGCGTTTGCCGCGCGTGTCCTTTCCACATCTGACATTGTGGTTGCGTCGGCTAGCGAAGCCTCGTTTTCCACCATGTCAATCAGAAGGTTGCGCATCACTCCGTTCTCTTCCCGCAGGCGGTACAGCTCGGTGCTTATTGGGGATGTCGACAGCTTACGCTCAATCGTTTCCTCAATTGCCTTTTCGACCAACCGGGTCTTTGCGGCGTAGAAACGTCCGACGAAGTATGTGCAGGTTAAAACGCAAAAGGTGAGGACGAGAGTTGGGTATAGCATCGTCAGGCTCCAATCATCACATTGAGATTGTGATTTTGAACGCAGTTTTCAATAAGGCGCGGAAATCGCTGGGAGGCAATCGGTGCTCTGACATGGCGGTGACCGGGTGGTCACCGGTCATCACAAAAGTTGCCCATGTTTGCCGGGTTTGCTCGCCTAAGCACCGGTCGAACTGCCGCACTGCAGTTTGTATATCCCATGACGGCTTTTGTGGTCGATTGGAAGATTTACGGCCATTCGCTTTCACTCGTTCAAATGTCCGGACTTGCTTTGATGGCTATTGTAATCTGGTCTGTCAAAAGCAGCCGCTAGGTCGAGAGGTCGGTTGGAGCTTGCATCGTTTCGACATCGGGAGGCGGCGGAGCGGTGGATCACGGCCCACAGCGGGCAGGAGAGGGTAGTTGCGATCACACGCAGCTAATACTCCGCTCGCCTCATAGAGCCTGCGTCCGGAAACGGCCCACTCGGGCGGAACTCATGCTGGAATACCCGCCGCTCTCCACCGCGAACGAGCAGATGCTGCCGGAAGCCCTTTCTCTGTTCGTCGACAGCTTAGAGGGTGGCGAAAACCTCTAGTCGGGGTGGAACAAGCTTTGCCGCCCGGCTGGTCCAACCGGATCCCGAAGCTCTTGCACACAGGGTACGGGAATTGTTTGTTCTCCATCTTGGGCGTAAAATGCGATGTTCTGAACGATCGGGGGAGGGTCTGATGACCGCGTCGTCGTTCACAATGATAGCTGCAACCATCCTCATCGGTGCAACGTCGAGTATTTCTTCCGACGCGCACGACGCCGAATCCGGCTGGACCTACCCTCCAGCTTGCTGCAGGGGGCGTGGCCAGGGTGGCGACTGCGATGCTATTCCGCGCGAACGCGTTCGAAAGATGCCCGGTGGCTTCTCAATTATCCTGCATCCGGGCGACCACTTCCTCGCCAAACGACCACACACGTTTTTCGTGCCCTACGGCGACGAGTTGCCTTCGGGAGACGGGGAGTTTCATGTCTGTCTTCACCCTAACGAAGATTACCTCAACTGCTTCTTCGCACCACCCCAGAGCATCTAGCAAAGCGCACCTCTGCTTGCTGAGGGAGGGCACCCGAAGCCTGATGGTGGTCGGGTGCGTTCATCCTTCGACACCTCGAAGAACAAATCCTTCAAGAGCCCTCTGGATGGCTTCTTTGGCCTTCCCTTAATTTGCGATAGGTGGATCCATAGTGGCGGCCCAGTTACGCGGGATCTTGCACATGTCTCGATGAGGGCGTGAGGCGAGGTCAACGATCAACGCTCGCGCGAACGGAAAGCGTTTCGAGTTGCTGAACGGCAAGCAAACTGGCGCCCGCCGACCAGGCGCGTTGGCATGCGCAATAATTGCCCAACCGTACCCAAACGACATATTCTGGCCTGTTAACGACGCCTCCAATCCGATAGCACCCCCTTAATTAGCTGGTTGGAAGTTATTTTCTTGAGTCTCTGACGCGAGCCTCCAACTTCCGACGGCTTCTTTACACTGCCGGACAGCCGACAGCGGTCGGAGCGGGCAAGACCCATAGCGAGGGGGCAAAATGCGAAAATTGGTGGCCGGGAAGCTCCATGGGATCCATGTGACCGAGGCAAACCTCAATTACCACGGATCGATCACACTCGACCCCGCTCACTGCGAAGAGGCCGGGATCCTTCCGATGGAGTTTGTTGAAATCTGGAACAAGAACTCCGGCGCCCGCATCTCCACATACGTCATTCTGGGTGTGCGCGGATCCAGATGCTGTGTCCTAAACGGTGCCGCCGCCCGCACATGCCAGCCTGGGGATCAGATTATCATCTGCAATTCGATCTATCTCGCCGAGCACAAGATCACGGAACTCAAGCCCAAGGTTCTCACCTTTGACGCCCAAAACAACGTCGTCGACAGACTTACCTACTCGGTATCGTGCGACGAAGATAATCATTACCGGTTCGAAGTTCTTGACGACGACGCGAAGCCCCTCTCCCTGCCACTGCTCGTGTCCGGCGCCTCCTAAAGATTTTCACAAGCGCATTTTGGCCTCGCAGCTGACAGCTCGTGATGAGGCTTCGTAACGAATGAAGGGACAGTTCAATGAGTGTGCGGAAGCGTGTCGGACTTAAGTTCAGGGATGAAATTGCTTTCTTAAAGGGTTGGAAACGTGATCGAACTTCTGTCGGTGCAATTGCGCCGACCTCCACCGTGACAGCTCGAAAGATGGCTAGCGTTGTGCATCCCGGTTCTGGGCTACCCGTACTTGAACTCGGTCCAGGCACAGGCGTGATTACCAAAGCAATCCTGGCACGCGGTATCGCACCACAAAACCTTACCTCCATCGAGTACTCGCCAGAGTTCTGTCAGCATCTGCGAAGTCTCTTCCCACAGGTCGATATTCGATGCGGCGACGCTTTTGCACTCGACCTAACGCTGGGTGGGAAACGAGCCGCCAAGTTTGATTGCGTCATCTCCGCGATCCCGCTTTTGCACCTGCCTGTCGATCGGAGGCTAGCACTCGTCCTCGATCTGTTGGAACGCGTTCCCGTCGGGAGACCGGTTGTTCAAATAACCTACGGCCTATTGTCTCCGGTCGTGGCACTTCCAGCCGGCTATGAGGTGCGCCATTTGGCGTTCATGGTACGAAATATTCCTCCGGCCCAGCTTTGGATTTACCGGAAGATTCCGTAGGCTTATGGCGTTGTCCGGCGATCTATGACCTGCAGTGATAGCGTATAATGAGCAACGGAGCGTACCGTCGGGGCCAAGCCGATCGTGGTTCAGAATTATGCGGAATGAACCCCTTTCACTAACGAGGCGCCGCCTTCCACAATTGTGGACTGCTCGTCGCAGGTTCTTGGCACGACGGTGATGACCGGAATATTTGCTTCTGCGGCAGCACGAATCAACGCGATCCGTGCCTCGTTCACCGAGCAGGTGCCAAGGTGCGCATCCAGGCAAATTTTCGCAGCCATCAGGTATTCCTCACCGTCAAAGGAGGGCCACGCGGCAATAAGAACTTCAGCCATTTGCCGAAGCGAACGGATCGACCTGTATTTTTGTTGACCATGGAATACGAGGATCAGTGGAGCGAAACTATCGGATTTGTGCCAGTTCATTACACCCAGCCTCCCAACCGCAAATTATATTAGAGACCATGCAATTGCTGTTCCGGTAGGCCCGGGGAGCGGCATATAGGATCCGAGAGGAGCAAAGATCGACGTCACCATGTAACTCGGCTTTTGCGGTATACGCGGCTCGACGCTAGAGTAGTCATCTACTTTCCTCCTTACGAGATCGGAAGGTCCCAAAGCGCTTCCCCACCGTTGCATCGACAAATGGATAGTCGAAACAGCACGAGCAAGATGGCTGGTGGCTAGAAGCAAATCTCTGGCAGCAAGACGCAAAAGTTGAAGACGCGCCAATCCAGCTCTTGGTTCCGACCTGTGGCGCATTATTCAGAGCTGCAAATTCGCGCGCCAGACCGCGGTTGGCAAGGAGGGCCTCTTCCGTGGCGGGCATAGAGAAAGGCTGGTATTATCTGACCTTGTCGTTGCGGGGTCGGGAGGACAGTGCGTTGAAAGATCCGAAATCGAAGGACCTTGGCGAACCGGGCGACGATCCTGCCTATCGCCCGATCGGATTTAGGGCGATCGCCGCCGCGTTCAGCGTTCGCCGACCATCCGCTTCGTCTCGGAAGGATATCGAAGTCCCCCGGGCTGGATCCTTCCTGCCATCTGGATTTCATTCGCCACCAGACGACTGATCCTGCGTGTGGCTTTCATCACGAACTATGTGACGTGGAACTCGGTCATCCCACTGCCACCAATTCACAATCCAGCAAAAACAGGGCACAGTAGCATTGCGCGATGGAGCGCGGCCCTTGATCCGGCCGCCGTCGTCGTCGCAGGGAGGATGCCATGCCGACGATTATTGGCTATCACAACATCACAAAGGGCGCGAAACACTGGCTCACCTCACGAAAGCGCGAGGAGTTTTTTGGTCCGCTCGGGGTTACCAACATCCGAACGTTTGTTGATCCTCAGGATCCCACTCGCGTGGCGTTGATGATGGACGTTGCGGATATGGATGGCTTGCAGGCGGCGATGCAGAGCAAGGCCGCCGCCGATGCGATGGCCTTCGACGGGGTGGTGCCGGAGTCTCTGGTGATCCTCGTCGAATCGAAGGAGTAATCGCTTCGCCGGAACAGGCTCTCCTTCGGTGCCTGTTAAACTTCGCTCACCGCCGGACGTCCAACCGACGGCTGGAGGACGCCGCCGTTCTGCAAGGCCTTGTGCCTACCCGCGGCGGGCGAGGCAGCCCCGGGGTGTGCGACGGAGTTTGGCGAGACCCGGGACGGACCCGGCGGGGAGGTTGGGCGGCACCTTCCTGCGCTTTCTGCAAGGCGGTCGGCGTCGAAGGAGAAGCAGGTTGAGCGGGTGTCGCTGTTTTGCATCCCCCAAAATGGAGTTCCTTTTGCGGTCGAAAATGTTGATCGTTTTCTTCCTCCACGGGGATGTTTGAGGTGAGAAAGCAACACGGGCGGAAGAAGTCCGTCGGTTGCCGAGGCACTAGAGGCGGTCACGCGTCGGGGTCGCTTTCGGCGGGGTGGATCCCGCGGCCTTGGAGGTCAGTTTTCTCAACTCGACTGGCCGATTGTTGATGATCGCTTCCATGGAAAAGAAGCCTGTAACCGTTGCGAGGTCGAAGTTCGTGATCAGTTTCTGATAAAATGCGTCGTAGCCGGACATGCCTTTGGTGATGACCTTGATCAGATAGTCCCAATCCCCGCCGATCCGATAAAAGTCGATCACCTCCGGCAGGCCCTCGACATGCGCGCGGAATCCTTCGCTCCATTCCTTCGAATGGTGGCGCGTCCGGATCATCACGAAAACAGTCAGGTCTAACCCCAGCGCCTGGAGATCGATATCGCAGTGTGCGCCTTTGATCAGGCCGATGGAATGAAGGCGTTGCAGTCGCCGCCAGCAGGCATTTTGAGACAGGCCGATCTTCTCCGCGAGATCGCGCTGCGAGAGATTGGCGTCGTGCTGCATCGCACTCAGTATCTTCATATCAAAATCGTCAATTTTTGTAGATTCTTCGTTCATTTGATACGTCTTTTGCAGAAACTAGCGAAAATTAGGTGACTTTTTTGAGCCTGAAGGAGGATACGATCGGTGTCAACGCCCCGAGGCGAAGGAGAACGATCGTGGACTTTCCACAACCTGCGGCACGACAGACTGAATCCCCAATTTCCAGATTTCGCCGAAGTTTGAAACGCGATCGCCTCGTGGACACCCTCCGGGAAGGACTGGTCGGATCGCATGCGACGATCGACGGGCCGTACGGGGCGAAGGAGCTGGTCTACGCAGACTACGTTGCATCCGGTCGCGCGCTCCACCAAATCGAGCGTTTGATCCTCGAAGACATCCTTCCCTACTACGCCAACAGTCACACGGAGGCTTCCTACTGCGGAGGGTTCATGACCCGTATTCGCCGGGAAGCACGCGCGATGATCGGGGAATTCTGCGGGGCGAATGAACAACATGCGGTAATTTTCACGGGCTCAG
>Ga0209129_1000957_pt1 | contig 17393 bp, 17 predicted proteins | sample AraplaMF_Col_mMS_FD_184257 | JGI IMG/M metagenome (GOLD analysis project Ga0209129, IMG submission 184257) | Arabidopsis root microbial communities from the University of North Carolina, USA - plate scrape MF_Col_mMS (SPAdes) (version 3) | ecosystem: Host-associated > Plants > Roots > Endosphere... | reverse complement strand
GTCCGGGCCATGCATGCTCCTCGCGAGGTTGCCCATCGAAGTCGGGGGGCGTGCGACAGCTTACGCGCCGGCGCGCAGCGAAACCCCGTTCTGCCGCCAGACCCCCGGCGACACCCCGTACTCGCGCTTGAATGCGCGGTTGAAAGCGGCTTCCGACTCGTAGCCGACACCTTCGGCGATGCGCGCCAGGTTGCCCTGGTCCTTGCGCAGCATGCCGGCGGCCAGCACCATGCGCCAGCGCGTCAGGTACTGCATGGGCGGCGCGCCCACCAGCTCGGCGAAGCGGTCCGCCAGCACGCTGCGCGAGATGTGGGTTTCCTGCGCCAGCGTGTCGACCGTCCAGTTGCGTGCGGGCTCGCCGTGCATCAGCGCCAGGCAGCGGCTCACGTGGGGGTCGCGCAGGCCGGCCAGCCAGCCAGGGCTGTTGGCGGGCATGGATTCGATATAGCCGCGCAGCACTTCGGCGAACAAGACCTCCGCCACCTTGGCGGCGACCATCTCCGAACCGGGCGTGTGCGACGCCGCATCGCCCAACACGAAATTGACGGACTGCTCGATCCACGGGCCGGCCCGCCTGCTGCGCAACGACATGGTGAACAGGCGCGGAATGTTCGCCATGACGGGATTGGGCACATCGCCTTCGTACGCGAACCAGCTGCACACCAGCACGGTGCGGTCACCGCTGCCGCCGTAGCGCACGCGCTCCAATTCGGGCGCCCGCGGACTCACCACATGCGCCATGTCCACCGCCGCATGCTGCAGGCCGCTGCCCAGCACATGCGAGTCGCCATGCGGCACGGCGATCACTTCGCCGGCGTATGCGCGCAGCGGCGCCTCGCCGTCGACCTGGGCCCAGCACTCGCCTTGCAGCACCAGGTGGCAGATGCCCAGCCGCTGCGCGCCGGGCTTGAGCAGCTGCGCGATGTCCGCGCCCCTGGGTACCTGGAAACACCAGGGTGCATGCATGTCCCCGTTCAGGAACAGCGCGCCCTCCAGGCGGATGGTCCGCAGCACGTCCGACAGACATCCATGGTCACCTCCCGGGGCAAGCGAGGGCGGGGTTTCAGTCAACAAGTCCGGCGAAGCGGGCAATACAAGGGCGCTTGGTGTCGGCACCATAGGTCCTGGTCGCCTTCGACCGATTCTAGACAGGAGCATCGACATGCCCAAATTCATCATCGAACGAGACATCCCCGGCGCCGGCAAATTCACTCCGTCGGACCTGAAGGCCATCTCGCAAAAGTCCTGCGGCGTGCTGAGCAGCATGGGCCCCGACATCCAGTGGATTCACAGCTACGTGACTGGCGACCGGATCTACTGCGTCTATCAGGCCGCCGACGAGGCCCTGGTGCGCCGGCACGCGGAGCTCGGAGGCTTCCCGGCCAACCGGGTGGACCGGGTGTACAGCGTGATTGACCCGGCCACGGCCGAGTGAGGCGGGCGCGCGCTGCGAGATGTGACGCATCGGGGCTCGCGCGCGGCGCCCCGATGCAGAATCCTTCTCCGATGACTGCCGAACAAGACCCCCTGTACCTCACGCCGTATGAAACCGGCAACCACGACCAGACCACCACCTGGGCCGAATGCGTTGCCTTCTACGAGCGGCTGGCCGAGCGTTTTCCCACGGTGCTGCGATGGACGCAGATCGGCGTTTCGGACAACGGCGTTCCGATCCACGCCGGCGTGGTGACGGCCGACGCGGTGTTCGATCGCGAGACCTTGCGGCGGCAGCGCCGGCCGGTGTTCTTCAACAACAACGGCATCCACCCCGGCGAACCCGAAGGGATCGACGTCTGCATGGCGCTGGTGCGCGATTTCTGCACGCAGCCCGGGCGGCTGGCAGCGCTGGGCGATACGGTCTTCCTGTTCATTCCTGTCTACAACGTGGACGGCTGCCTCAACCGCCAGAACACCTCGCGCGTGAACCAGCAGGGGCCGGAGTCCTTCGGCTTCCGGGGCAATGGGCGGCACCTGGACCTGAACCGCGACTTCATCAAGTGCGACAGCCTGGCTGCGCAGGTGTTCAACCGGTTCTTCACCGCGTGGGACCCGGACGTGATGGTCGACACCCACACCTCCAACGGCGCCGACTACGCCTACACGATGACGCTGATCCCGACCCAGCCCGACAAGCTGGGCGGAGGGCTCGGGCAGTTCCTGCGCAGCCGCATGCTGCCGGCCATCTACAGCGGCATGGCGCAGCGCGGCTGGCCCACCTGCCCGTACGTGAACTGCGTGGCCGAGACGCCCGACGACGGCATCGCCGACTTCCTCGACCTGCCGCGCTTTTCCACCGGCTACGCGGCCTTGCACCACACCCTCGGCTTCATGCCCGAGACCCACATGCTGAAGCCCTATGCCGACCGCGTGGCGGCGATGCGGACGCTGGTCGAGGTGGTGCTGGACTTCGCGGTTGCGCATGCGCCGCAGATCCGAACGCTGCGCGAGGAGGCCAGGGCCGGCGCTGCGCGGCAGGTGCACTGGCCGCTCTCGTGGCGTGCCGATCACAGCCGGCCGGCCAGCTTCCGCTTCAAGGGATACAAGGCGACCTACTCGCCCAGCAGCCTGGGCAACTACCAGCGCCTGGCCTACGATCGCAGCCAGCCTTGGGAAAAAGACATTCCGTACTTCGACCGCTGCGTGGAAGACGCAGCGACAAGCGCACCCCAGGCGTACCTCGTTCCGCAGGCCTGGCGCGAAGTGATCGAGCGGTTGCAGTGGAACGGCGTGGCGCTGCGCCGGCTCGAGGAAGACCAGGTTTTCCGGGACGCACGGGTGTACCGCATCCAGCATGTGCTCTCGCGCCCCGGGCCGTACGAGGGGCACATGTTCCACGACGAAGTGGCGCTTGCCGCACGCAGCGAGACCGTTCATGCGCGTGCCGGCGACGTGTGGGTGTCGCTCGACCAGCCGAAGGCCCGCTACATCGTCGAGACGCTTGAACCCGAAGCGCACGACAGTTTCTTCCGCTGGGGCTTCTTCAACAGCGTGCTCGAGAAGAAGGAAGCTTTTTCGGCCTACGTCTTCGAAGACACGGCCTGCCGCATGCTGGAAGAAGAGCCGGCGCTGAAGGCCGGTTTCGAGCAATGGAAGCAGCGCAATCCCGACAAGCTCTCCGATCCGCAGGCAGTCCTGGGCTACCTCTTTGCGCACGGCAAGCGCCATGCGGAGCCCGAGTGGCGGCGCTACCCGGTGGCGGGGCTGATGTCGCAGGGCCTGGCGGTGCGAGCGGCCCCGTGATCATTCGGAAAGCGCAGGTCCCGCCGCCTTCGGCCGCGACGACGGCTCCCACGAGTCGGGCGTGGTTGCCACCAGCTGCTTGAAGTTCTTCCACGGCCTCGCGCCGGGCACGGTGCGCCCGCCCACCACCACGACCTTGGCATAGGCCACCATGCGCTCGCGCAGGTAGCGCCGGTCGGACTCGGGCCAGGTCTCGATCGAATGCGGCCCGCGCGCCAGCACGATCTCCTTCACGCCGCGGATGCGGTTGTAGGCGGCGACGGTGCCCTCGAGCGTTTCGGCGCGGTCCCACAGGCCCTTGCCGAAGAAGGCCGCGGGCCACCGGTCCATGCCTGCGAGCGTGGCCGAGTTCGGATAGAAGACGATGTGATGGTCCGCCGCCATGCCGCCCAGGAACAGGTTGCGGTCCGCCAGGTCGGGCGCGTCGCCCACATAGCCCGCACCGCTCGCAAACGACGACAGTAGGATCGCGCCGCGGATGTTCCTCAGGCCCCTGGGGGGGGCGCAGTTGACGTCCGGCAGGTCGAAGCTGCACGAGGCGACGTAGTTGCTGGTCATCGCCCACGCGGTCGACATCGAGCCGCGCGAGTAGCCCCCCAGCACGAGCGGAATCTCGCTGGCCTTCATGCCTGCCAGCAGGCGGCCGGCGGCCGCATTGCCTTCGAGCACTTCGCCCGAGGGCGTGAGCATGCGCAGGCCACGGCCGTTTTCCAGCTGCCCGAGCACGCGGAACACGTCCTCGCCCTGCGCCAGCGTGTTGGTGTCGCTGAATCCGCTCGAGAGGCCCTCGCCGCGCCGGTCGTAGGCCAGCACGTCGAAGCCTGCCTGGTTCAGTGCATGCAGGTTCTCGCGCCACCAGCGTTGGCCCATGGTCTCGGTGGTGGCGTTGGGGAAGGGGAGCGCCGTGGTCCTGCCCGTTTTCTCGTCGACGCGGTAGGCCACCTCGTCCGGATGCTGGATGGCCGTGAGCTGCCCGCCGCCGCCCGGCGCCATGATCGCGAGCGCGCGCACCTTGCGGCCCTTGCCGTCGTCCACGCCGGCGCCTTCGAGGTACCAGCCGCGCAGCTTGATCGGCTCGGTCTTCTTCAGGTCGATGCGCTCGAAGGCATCGGGAGGCACGGTGAACTCCACCGTGTAGGTCCGGCTCTCGGCTTCGGCGATGCCTTCGCGGTAGGGCGCTTTCGCGAAGAACGCAGGCCGGCGGATCTTGCGCAGGTCGACCTGCCCCTCGGGATCGATCTTCCCCGAGGGATCGACCACGCCGGTGGAGCGGGTGGCACGCTCCTTGTTCGGTGGCAGCCAGCGCTGCATCTGGGCGTCGATGCGCCTGAAGCAGGATGGGTCTTCCTTGCAGGCGCGCCAGCGGGCCTTGAGCTTGTCGTCGGTGAACTCGCTGATGTGGTAGTCGCCGCCGGCGTAGCTCGCGGGCGGCTTGTTGGCCGTCAGCAGCAGCGGCACGCAGGCGGTGCCGCCCGCCGCCTGCGGCAGCAGATAGCCGGGCAGCATCGCGTTGCGGTCGGTGCCGACCCAGGCGGTGCAATCGGTGGGCGGTGGCGTGCTGTTGTCCGCCTGGCGCTTCGCTTCGGTGGTGCCGGTGCAGGCCGGGAGCGCGAGCAGCGCGCCCAGGCCGAGCGCGCAGAAACCTTGTCCGAGGCGAGGCGGCAGGGGGCCGGTTCTCAGCATGGGGTCGATTCGTTGGAGGTCATTCGGGCAGGGGCTGGTGCGATGAGGCATGCGCATTCTGTGCGCCGTCCGCGATGCATGCGCCTGGGCCAATGGCGCTTTGTCGTGCCGGAAGGCTCCTACCGGATGCCCCGGCTTTGCCGAACCGAATTTCGTCGGTGCGCAGGTATTAGTTCCTTGGGGCAGCGAGGCGTCGGCAACTATTCTCGACCCCCTCATGAACGCCACGCCTCTCGCCATCGACCTGCCGGACCCATGGACCGGCTCCCTCAAGCTCGAGCAGACACCCTCCGGCGCCTACGTCGGCATGGCCAGGCTGAGCCTTCGCGGTGTTCCCCGGTGCGTGCTCGTGATCACCCCGCAGCTGTCCTGGGACGCCGCGATGGAGCGCGTCAGGCTCCGGACGAGCCACTTCGTCAGGGAATGGACCGCGAGACCCAGGGCCTGACCGCCCAACGGGCCTGCGCCGCAGGATGTTGCCAACCGCCCCTCGGGGCAATGCTCAGCCCGCCGGCGTCACCGTCAGGTAGAACGGCGTGAGCGTCCCCGCCACCGGGCGCAGCAGCTTGAGCAGCAACGGCCGGCCGTAGCCTTCGCCGGCCAGGCGCTTGAGCAGGTCGGACAACTGCGCGAGCGGCGTGCCGTCGCAGCCGATCAGGATGTCGCCGCTGCGCAGGCCGTCGCGCGCCGCGGCCGAACCAGCCACCACCTCGACCACCCGCAGGCCGGTGGCCACGGGCCAATCGTTCTCGCGCACCCAGCGCCGCGGCAGCGCGACGGCCGCGCACTGCACGCCCAGCTTTCCACGGCGCACCGCGCCATGGCGCATCAACTCCCCGGCCACCCAGCGCGCCGTGTCGATCGCCACCGCGAAGCTCAGGCCCTGCGCCGAGGGGATCACCGCCGTGTTCACGCCGATGACCTGGGCCGTGCTGTCCAGCAACGGGCCGCCCGAGTTGCCGGGGTTGAGCGCTACGTCGGTCTGGATCACGTCCTCGATCATCCGCCCGCCGCGCGAGGGCAGGCTGCGGCCCAGTGCGCTCACGATGCCGGCGGTGACGGTGAAGTCGAACCCCAGCGGGTTGCCGACGGCAACGGCAAGCTGGCCAGGCAGGAGGCCTGCCGAACTCCCGAGCGGCAGGAAGGCGCTGGGGTGCGACTCGACGCGCAGCACCGCGATGTCTGTCGACGCGTCGAGCCCGACCAGGCGCGCCATGCTCTCGGTGCCGTCGGCGAAGGCGGCGCGGACATCGCTCGCGCCCTCGACCACGTGCGCATTGGTGAGCGAAAAACCGTCGGGCGTGAAGAGGAAGCCGGAGCCGCTGCCCTGCGAGCCTGCATTACCGCGCTGCGGCGGCCTTCGGACCTTGATGTGCGCGACGGCTGCGCTGGCGGTGTGCGCCACATGGGTGACGGTGGCGGAGTAGGAGTCGTGGAGGAAATCGTCGCGTGAGCCCATGAAGCGCCTCTTTCGGTCGGCAGGTCGTTCCAGGGAGGTGGCGGCTGTCCTGCGGCTTTTCAACCCGCCTGTTCCGGCCGACGCGCAGCGTGGGCCCGTTCTCACACGCGCCGGCGTGGCGATGTCGCAGATTCAGGTTCGATCACCGCGAAAGGCAGGTCCCCATGGAAACGACACCACCGCCATTCGGCGAGCGCCTTGGCACGTTCATCTACCGGGGCTGGTTCTTTCTCTGCCGCGCCGAGCGCATCGATGACCAGACCTACCGGCCGGTCGTGCGTTGCCAGCGGCACGGGAACACGGACGAAGACATCGAACTGCCCGCCGACACGGACAACGTCGCCTACGCCACCGAGGCGGAGGCGCTGCGTCATGCCGAGCAGCAGGCGATGCGCTGGGTGCACGACCGTACCGGCGCCGGGCAGGGGCAGCTTTGAGCGCCGTGCACCCGCATGCATCGGTGGATTCCGGCAGGCGCATGCTTGGAACGCCAAGAAAGACGCCAGCCACAAAGATTGCAATGTCGATTGCAAAAGTGTGCATGGTGTCTGAAACAGGTGTCCTCCGTTTGCTTTCGATGTATTGAAATTCGAGCACCCCTATCTGCTGCCGATTCAAAGATTAGTGCTTGCACTCCAAAATTAATTGACCGAAAGACGACAAGTCTTGCGGCGAGATGGCGCCGACAGGCCCACCCCAGCAGCGCGCAACAGGACGCGAGTTGGGTGATCGCCGCGCAGGGCGCGGTCAGGCTCAGGCAGCGGCGACGGCCTTCTCCTCGTCGCCACGGCGGATATCGCGTCTCCAGGCGTCCTTCGACGCGCCTGTGTGCGTATCCCACGGCGTCACTTACCGATAACGAGACATGCAGCACACTTTGGCCAAATAGTGGGTTGCAAAAGGTAAGCCGCCTTTTTTTGTGTTTGGAAAAGTGATAAGGCTCACTTTTAGCGATCCGGAACATTTGGCAGCAAACGTAAGATGCCCAGAACAGGAGGGCATCCAGAAGTAGCCAGCCCTCTGTGGCGTTCGACCGAACTGCAACAAAACAGAGGTTTGTTTTGAGACGTCAAGCCAATGCGGCAGTAACGGCCGCCGCTCTATTTGTAGGCACCCTGCTTCAAGGCTGCACCATCGTGCCCGGCATGGGTACCGTAGAGCCGTATCAAAGTGCTGAGGAGTTGCCGCCCAAGTTCCAATACCTCCCGGACGCAGCGCCCGAGGACCGGATCACTCCCATTACGCCGGCCCTTGTGCGCACGCTGGCCAAGATGACGCCCAAGAGCGTGCCGCCAGAAGTGGGGGCACTGTTCGGCAAGTCGCAGCGCTACACCATCGGCCCCGGAGACGTCGTGGGCGTGATCGTGTATGACCACCCCGAGCTGCTGCCGAATGCCGGCGCTGTCATCTCGCAGCAGGCCGACCCCACGGGCGTGAGCGTGGCGCCGGGCTTCATCGTCGACTCCTCGGGCGAAATCGCTTTTCCGTATGTGGGCCGCGTCAGGGTCGAGGGGCTCACCGAGGCCGAGGCCGGCGACCTCATCTCCAAGTTGATCGTCACGCAGGTGCGCGAGCCCGAAGTCACGGTGCGCATCCAGTCCTTTCGCAGCCGCCGTGCCTATATAGAAGGCGAGGTGCGCGTACCGGGCTCGCAGATCTTCACCGACGTGCCCATGACGTTGACCGAGGCCATCAACCGGGCCGGCGGCATCACAGCAAGTGGCAACCGCGCGGCCGTGACGCTTGTCCGTGATGGCAAGTCCATCGACATCAACCTGACGCGCCTGCGCGAAGCCGGCCGCGACGGCAACGACATTCCCCTGAAGAACGGCGACACCATCAGCGTGGGCCACCGCGACGACGCCAAGGTGTATGTGATGGGCGAGATCCTGCGCCCATCGGCGCTGACGATGCGCGGCAACGGTCGCCTCAACCTGAACGAGGCACTGGGCGAAGCGGGCGGCCCGGTGCTCACCACATCCAGCCCCGGCCAGATCTTCGTGATCCGCCAGGGTGCCACAGGCTTGCCCGCAATCTTCCACCTGGACGCCAAGAACCCCGCCGCGCTGGTGTTGGCCAGGCAGTTCAACCTGGAGCCCCAGGACGTGGTCTACATCGACCCCGTGCCGCTGGTGAAGTGGAACCGCGTGATCAGTTTGATCCTGCCCGCTGCTCAGGTGGTGAATCTGGGTAGCGAAACGGCGGATCGGCTCCGCTGACAGCGGCCCGGATTGATTGTGGTGAACATGTCTTGCCACAGCACACCGGCCAATCTTGTTGCTTGGCTTCCGAGTTTCCTTAAGTCGAACTTGGAGCCCCTTGTCATCTGCGGCTTTGCCCACTTGTGGTCAGAGCGCCCTGTCTCGGGGACCAGACCTGAATGAACTCGAACAATCTGAAAATTGCCGTCATCGGCTTGGGCTATGTGGGCCTGCCTCTGGCCGTCGAATTCGGAAAGAAACGCGATGTCGTCGGGTTTGACATCAACCCCAAGCGCATTGCCGAACTGAGGGTTGGGCGTGACCGCACACTTGAAACCACATCCGAAGAGCTGAAGACCGCGAAGCGGTTGGCCTTCACCTGCGAGGCCGCCGACTTGCGCGATTGCGGAGTCTTCATTGTCACGGTGCCCACGCCCATCGACAACGCCAATCGACCCGACTTGACTCCGTTGATCAAGGCCAGCGAGACCGTGGGCAAGGTCATGCCACCCGGCGCGATCGTCATCTACGAATCCACGGTCTATCCTGGTGCTACCGAGGATGTATGCGTGCCTGTGCTGGAAAAGTTCAGCAACGGCAAGAAATTCAACATGGATTTCTTTTGCGGCTACAGCCCCGAGCGAATCAATCCTGGCGACAAGGAACACCGCCTGCCCACCATCAAGAAGGTGACCAGCGGCAGTACGCCCGAGGCCGCAGAAGTCGTTGACCATCTGTATCGCCAGATCATCACTGCCGGCACCCACAAGGCCAGCAGCATCAAAGTGGCCGAAGCCGCGAAGGTGATCGAGAACACTCAGCGGGACGTGAACATTGCGCTGATGAACGAGTTGAGCCTGATCTTTCGCAGGTTGGGCATCGACACGCTGGAGGTCCTGCAGGCCGCCGGCACCAAGTGGAACTTTCTGCCCTTTCGCCCGGGACTGGTGGGCGGCCACTGCATAGGCGTGGATCCGTACTACCTGACGCACAAGGCGGTCGAAGTCGGCTATCACCCGGAAGTGATCTTGGCGGGCCGACGCATCAACGACAACATGGCGGCACATGTCGCCGACGAAGTCATCAAGTTGATGCTGCGCAAGCGCTTGCCCGTGCTGGGCAGCAGGGTCTTGGTGCTGGGTCTCACGTTCAAGGAAAACTGCCCGGACGTGCGCAACACCAAGGTGGTGAACATGGTGCGTACGCTCCAGAGCTACAACGTCCAGGTGGACGTGTTCGACCCGTGGATCGAGGTGGCCGATGCCGAGCATGAATATGGACTGAAATGCTTGGGAGAAATGCCTCAATCCGGCCAATATGCCGCCGTGGTGCTGGCGGTGGGGCACCACCAGTTCGTTGCCATGGGGGAATCCGGCATCAAGGCCTTTGGGCAAGCGGGCGCCGTGCTTTTTGATGTGAAAAGCATTCTGCCGCTGGGTGCTGCGGATGGCAGGCTATGACTACCTCCGCTCTCAATCAAACTGCCTACGAGCAACTGCTCGGGCGCCTGGCCAGCGAACGCCACACCTGGCTGGTCACCGGCGTCGCCGGCTTCATCGGCAGCAACCTTCTCGAGGCACTGCTCACGCTCGACCAGCAAGTGGTCGGTCTGGATAACTTTGCCACAGGCCACCTGCGCAATCTTGACGAGGTGCGGACCCTGGTGACCGCAGACCAATGGGCGCGGTTCACCTTCATCGAGGGCGATATCCGCAAGCTCGAGGATTGCCGCCGCGCATGCGAGGGGGTGGAGTACGTCTTGCATCAGGCCGCATTGGGGTCCGTGCCGCGCAGCCTTGCAGACCCGATCACCACCAACGCCACCAACATCGATGGCTTTCTCAACATGTTGGTGGCGGCACGCGATGCGGAGGTGCAGAGCTTCACCTATGCCGCGAGCAGTTCGACATACGGCGATCACCCGGCGCTGCCGAAGGTCGAGGACGTCATTGGCAAGCCAATGTCGCCCTATGCGGTCACCAAGTTCGTCAACGAACTCTACGCGGATGTCTTTGCACGCAGCTACGGGTTCGCGTCGATCGGTCTTCGCTACTTCAACGTGTTCGGTCCGCGCCAGGACCCTCACGGCGCCTATGCGGCCGTGATTCCGAAATGGACGGCGGCAATGATTGCCGGCGAGGACATCTTCATTAACGGAGATGGCGAAACCAGCCGCGACTTTTGCTTCATCGCGAACGTCGTTCAGGCAAATTTACTCGCGGCAACCACAACGGTGGCCGAGGCGCGCAATCAGATCTACAACGTTTCGGTTGGAGACCGTACCACGCTCAATCAGCTTTTCGAGTCGTTGCGCGATGTGCTGGAAGCAAACGGTTTCTCATACGAGAAAAGTCCGTCGTACCGCAACTTCCGCGCGGCCGATGTGCGCCATTCGCAGGCCGATGTGACCAAGGGCCGGCGATTGTTGGGTTACTCGCCTGCGTATCCGATCCAACGCGGAATTGCCAAGGCGATTGTTTGGTATTTAGCCCGCAGTAGAACCTCTGCCGGCAATGCGACTGCGCATTGAATGCGGCGCGGAAAATACAAATGTCAGACAAAGTGATGAATACCGGGCGAGAGCGGTACCGTCGTGCGGCTTCAACAGCGGTCATGAATATGGTGGCCCAAATTGTCCAGATGGCGACCGGTCTGATCAGCGTGCCACTTGCACTGGCCTATGTGGGGCCAGAACGTTTTGGCATTTGGATGACCCTGTCCACCGCGTTGGCGTTCATAACCTTCAGTGATTTCGGTGTTGGCATCGGAATGCAAGATCGCATGTCCCGACACGCGGGTAAAGGTGACTACCGGGGAGCGCGCAATGCGTTCTACAGCGCATTTGCCTTGGTGGGCATCATCGTCATTCTGGTAGGGATGATTGCCTGCCTTGCGTTGCCCCGGTTGGAACTCGCTTCGCTGTTCTCCTTGCGGAGCGCTGAAGGCCAAGCTGATATTGGTCCAACAGCACTCGCTACCACCGCAGTCATCACATTAGGACTTCTCGGCGGACTGGTGCAACGCGCATTCAATGCTGTCCAGGAGGGATTTTGGGTCGCAGTCCTGCAGGTTGCTGCCAGATTTTTCTCGCTCGCGCTACTGTTCGTCGTCGTTCGTTTTCAACTGGGCCTGCCTGCATTGGTCTTTGTTGTAGGTGGCCTGGCAAGCTGCGTCCTGCTGCTTGCAGGCATACCACTGCTGCTGTACCGAAACAAATGGTTGAGGCTGCGCCGGCAAGAGATCTTCGAAGCGATCGATCTCGAAAGCGTAAAAGGCCTGTTGTCGGTCGGTGCCATGGGGTTGGGCGCATCCGTGGCGATCTATCTCGTCAACAATTCAATTCCGGTTCTGATTTCATCCAAGTACGGCGCAGAGGCTGTCGCAGATTTCGCAGTGCTGATGAAGCTGCTTGCGATTCCTGGAATGCTGTTGGCATACGTTCTAAGCCCGCTTTGGCCTGCGATTGCCGAGGCCAATCAAAAGAGCGACGCACGCTGGATTCGAGGGGCGTACCGTAAATGTTCGACTGCATGCTTCGGCGTTGCAATCATCAGCAGTGTCGTAATTTTATTGGGTGCTCCTTTCATTATCAGGCATTGGACAGGTGCAGCCGAAATCGTCCCTTCATCGCACCTTGTCGTAGCGTCGATTGTATTCATGGTGCTCGGCTTCTGGAACAGTGCTGCGTCAATTGTTCTGAACGGGCTTTCCCGTTTCAAAGGCCAGGCGAGCTATGGTTTATTGCTGGCTGCGGGGGCTGTGCTCGCGGCCGCTTTTATTCCAGGCTCCTTTCCAAAAGAGTACGTGGTGTGGGCAATCAATATCGGATTTGCCTTCAGGTGCATTCTGATGCAGTTCGAGATCAATGGAAGCTTCGCCGAACTCTCGCGCAGGAGTGCGACGTATTTGCAACGATCATGAAAACGAGATGCCGATTGCGGTTGTTCTATTTTTATTGAGGGATATGACGTGAACTCGATCAGTACCAAGTTTCCGAAGGTATTGGTGGTCAGCGCCGCCCCAATCAATCGCGTCGATGCGACCGGGATCACGATGTCGAATCTGTTTGCTGGATGGCCGATTGATCGCATCGCTCAAATTTACGACTCGCCCAGTGCGCCAGATCCGGCGTACTGCACAAGAGTGTGGCGATTCTCGGGCGATGACATCGCCTCGGTCCGGCTGGCGAAAAAAGCATTGGGACGATTCCGAAAATCACGCAATCGCCCAACTGCCGTCCCGGGAAGTAACCCGGTCGTCCAAGTTCAAAATTCCTCGAATGACCTTGGATTGCTTGCCGCCGTAAGCGATGTTGTTCCTTTCAGAGCATCGCCTGCTTTGCTTGAATGGGCGGATGAATTTGCACCGGATGTCATCTACACACTTCTTGGCGGATCACGCATCTGCGAGCTGGTCATACAGCTTTCCGAGCGTCTCGGTAAGCCGGTTGTTCCTCATTTCATGGACGATTGGCCTAGTACTCTTTATGAGTCTCAGCACCTTCGCAAACTATTCCGAGGCGTAATGATCCATCGCCTCGCCGAAGTGTTCCGCAGGGCTCCTATAGGACTGGCAATTGGATCGGGAATGGCTGAGGCAATGAACGTTCGATACGGAAAGAAATTCGACTATTTCATGAATTGTGTCGAATGCAGTGGTGCCAGATCTGTGGTCAGGACGTCTGCCTCCAATGCAGTCCGATTCGGGTATGTAGGTGGATTGCATTTGAATCGGTGGCGATCCTTATTGGCACTGGCCGAGACACTCGAAACGCTGGCTCGTTCCGGAATGTCAATTTCGCTCGAAATCTGTGCGCCAGCAAAGGACATCGAGCTGTATGGAAAGCATTTCGCACCTTTCACCTCCGTGTCCCGGCTGTTTTCCGTTCCTCCGGATCAAGTGGTTGACGTTTTAGATTCGTATGACGTGTTGGTACATGCCGAGTCTTTTTTGTCCGAGGACTCGCGCTTTACGAAACTCTCCGTTTCTACAAAGATTCCCCAGTATATGGCTGCGGGGCGCCCCATCTTGGCGATCGGCCCGAGCAGTCTGAGTTCGATCCAGTATGTCGAACAATCACAGGCTGGCCTGACTGTGACAGAAGAAGGAGTTAATTCGACGTTGACCGATGCGGTGCGTCAACTGGCTCAATCGGAGAGTCGGAGGCATATGTTCGGCCAGGCTGGCTATCGCGTGGCGCTTGAACGCCACGATGCTGCTCCCGTGCGACGGCGATTCGCATCGGTGCTGTCCCAGGCGGCGATGCAATTTTGATCCTGCTATTTGATTTTCAAATCATGCGAACGAGCAACTGGATAGCGTATGTGGGTCCATTCCCTTTTCCCTGGGGTCAGGCCGGGTCTCGTCGCATGGCTGGAATCGCTCGTTCGCTCGCGCAAGCGGGGTATTCAGTGGTGGTCGCAGGTGGTAATGATCTACCTGCCGCCGAACAGAATTTAAACGAAGGCGAACCGAAAGGCACCATCCGGTATGTTGGAGTTGGAGAGTCTCCATCCGCGGGGATGTCTTCTTTTAAAAAATTTTGGAGAGTATTTGTCGAATGGGGCGGAAAGACCGTTCAATGGCTGGACCGTCAGCCATCCAAACCATCTCATGTCGTCGTATATGGGGGGAGTGCGCAATATATGCTGAGGCTGCTCCCGTGGTGCAAGCGACATGGGATACCTCTGATCGTGGACGTTGTCGAATGGTACGACCCGCGGCAGATGAAAGGGGGGAGATTTGGCCCGTTTTACCTCAACGCCCAATTTGCTTTGCGTTACCTCTATCCTCGATGCGACGGGGTGATTGCAATCAGCTCCCTGCTCGAGAATCATTATCGAACGTTGGGGTGCAAGGTTGTACGGATTCCTCCATCGCTTGATGTGCAGGCCAACGGAAATCTTTTCCACTTGAAGGATCCTGCAGCACCTTTGGTGCTTCTCTATGCCGGGACCCCGGGCAGAAAGGATTTGCTGCTGCATGTCATCGAGGCGGTGGAAGCTCTCGACGCCACCGGTACAAGACTTCGCCTGAAAGTATTGGGGCCCACTCTTGGACAACTGAAAGCGAGCTATGGCCGCTCTGAATTTGCTCCGAGCATCGAGGTTTTGGGACATGTGAATCAAGTGGAAATTGCACAGCACATCCGCCTGGCTGATTTAACCGTATTGTTGAGAGAGCCTGCGCGTTTCGCAAATGCTGGTTTTCCAACGAAGTTGGTTGAAAGCCTGGCGAACGGGACTCCCGTTATTGTCAATTTGACCAGCGATATCGGAATGTACATCCGCGATGGGGCGGAGGGATTGGTTTGCCATGACTGTTCAGTTCGTGCTCTCACGCTGGCCATTGAGCGCGCGCTGGAACTTTCGAGCCTTCAGCTTCAAGCAATGCGGCATTCGGCGATTGAGCAAGCGCAACGATCTTTCGATTTTCGTGCTCATTCGGGTGAATTGCATTCTTTTTTTAAAAGTACCGAGCGAGTTTCCAGTTGACCCGCATTCCTATTCGCCTTTGCCTTGTCTCTCCGGTACCTCCCCCATACGGCGGTATTGCGCATTGGACTGCCTTGATTTCCGCTTACGCGAAGGGCAGGAAGGATATCGTGATTTCGCAGGTCAATACCGCTCCAAGTTGGCGCTCCATTCATCAAACCGGAATTATCGTTAGATCCATTGGCGGGTCGTTGCAGCTGATCCTGGACATCGTAAAGCTATGTTTTTCCCTGTGCCGCAATCGTTTTGACGCCATTCATCTGACCACCTCCGGTCATTTGGGTGTCGTGCGTGATCTCGCGGTGGCTGTTCTGGGGAAAATTTTCCGAGTGCCATTGGTTTTTCATATTCGGTTCGGACGTATTCCATTGATCGCTTCGGCGAACTCGATGGAGTGGCGTTTACTTCGGATTGTTATGCGGATGTCATCCCGAGTGGTCCTGATTGATAAGGCAACCTATGAGGCGGTGCGGAGTTATTCGCCTGCGAGCGTGGCCGAGTTGATTCCCAATTGCGTAAACACGCACTCGCTGCCATCCAGTCAGCCGCGACACCTCCGCGCGACTCGGTCGGTTGTATTTCTGGGTTGGGTGATTCCAGCAAAAGGTGTTGATGAACTCTTGTCTGCCTGGGGTCGCCTTCAGCCGCAGGGCTGGCGACTTGATTTCATTGGTTCATATAAACCCGACTACCGCGATCAGCTGATCCGGAGCCACGGCGCAGAAAACGTGAATTTCCTGGGTGAGTTGCCTCACGAGATCGCCATGCAGCACGTGGCGTCGTGTGACTTGTTTGTTCTCCCCAGTCACACCGAGGGGTTTCCCAATGTCATCGTCGAAGCCATGGCTCTTGGTCGCGCAATCGTGGCAACGAAGGTTGGCGCAATCCCGGAAATGCTTGCGGATGGCGCCGGCGTGCTCGTCAACCCGCGGGACGCGGACGGATTGGAGCGCGAAATGCGGGCGCTAATTTTTGATGCGCAAGCACGGCTATCCCTTGGAGAGGCGGCAAAGAAGAAGGCAGATCTCTGTTATTCGATTGATGCCGTTTTTCTGGAGTACATGCGTGTTTGGGGCGGGGTGTCGAATCAAAGATAGTTTTTGGCAACACGAATTAAATCAAGAATATTTCATGTTTTCGAAAAAGACGTTGTTAATTAGCGGCGGCACCGGCTCTTTCGGCAATGCTGTGCTCAAGCGCTTTATCACGACTGATATTGGCGAAATCCGCATCTTCAGCCGCGACGAGAAAAAGCAGGATGACATGCGAAAACGCTACAACCATCCCAAGGTCAAGTTCTATATCGGCGATGTACGTGATTCGCGGAGCGTGGGCGCGGCCATGCGCGATGTCGACTACGTTTTTCACGCGGCAGCACTCAAGCAGGTGCCATCTTGCGAGTTCCACCCGATGCAAGCGGTCCGCACGAATGTGCTTGGCACCGAAAACGTCCTGGAGGCGGCAATTGCCGCAGGTGTCAAGCGCGTCGTGTGCCTGAGCACCGACAAGGCGGTCTATCCCATCAACGCCATGGGCATCAGCAAAGCCATGATGGAGAAGGTGATGGTCGCCGCCAGCCGAAATCTGGAAAGCACAAACACCGTGATTTGCGGTACCCGCTACGGCAATGTCATGGCCTCGCGCGGCTCGGTCATTCCGTTGTTCGTGGAGCAGGTGCTGGCAGGCAAGCCCATCACCGTGACGGACCCGTCCATGACCCGCTTCATGATGACCTTGGAGGACGCGGTCGAACTCGTGCTGCATGCGTTCGAGCACGGCAACAACGGCGACATCTTTGTGCAGAAGGCCCCGGCAGCCACGGTGCAGGTGCTGACGCGGGCGATCCTGGAGGTGATGCGAAAGCCTGATCACGAAGTGCGTGAGATCGGCACTCGCCACGGCGAGAAGCTCAATGAAGCGCTGCTGAGCAGAGAGGAAATGGCCTGCGCCGAAGACCAGGGCAACTACTACCGCGTGCCGCCCGATGGGCGCGACCTGAACTACGCCAAGTACGTGGAAGTGGGTGAGCATCGCATTACCCGCAGCACGCACGGTGAAGACTACAACTCGCACAACACCACCCGGCTCGATGTGGAAGGCATGAAGGCGTTGCTGCTCAAGCTCGACTTCATGCAGCGCATTGCGCGCGGTGAACCCGCCGTGGTGCAGGAGTAAGACCATGAAGGTACTGATTACCGGTGCCCGAGGCTTCGTGGGCAAGAACTTGCAGTTGCACCTGGCCGAACGCAAGGATGTGCAGGTGGTCTGCTTCACTCGCGGCGACGGCGTGGAGCAGCTGCCCACGCTGTTGCAGGG
>Ga0209129_1000890_pt1 | contig 18372 bp, 19 predicted proteins | sample AraplaMF_Col_mMS_FD_184257 | JGI IMG/M metagenome (GOLD analysis project Ga0209129, IMG submission 184257) | Arabidopsis root microbial communities from the University of North Carolina, USA - plate scrape MF_Col_mMS (SPAdes) (version 3) | ecosystem: Host-associated > Plants > Roots > Endosphere... | reverse complement strand
CCAGCGCCACGTCGCCGCGTTCCAGCCGGGCCACGATGCTTTCGAGCTCGGCAACCGCCTTCTCGAAGGAAAGACCGGAAACGTCCGGCTTGGCGCTGTCAGTCATACTCAACCCTTCATCATTCTAAGAATATGCAGGCCAGCCGACTCGGCGAGGCCTTCGAGATCATAGCCGCCTTCCAGCAGGCTGACGACCCGGTTTGCGGCACTTTTGTCGGCGACCTCGAGCAACCGCCCGGTTGCCCAGTCGAAATCCTCGCCGACGAGATTGATCTGCGCCAAGGGATCGCGGTGATGCGCATCGAAGCCGGCGGAGATGATGATCAGGTCTGGGCGAAAATCAACGAGCGCAGGCAACACCCGTGATTTGAACGCTTCGCGGAAGTGATCGCTGCCGACATTCGGAGACAGCGGCGCGTTGACGATGGTGCCGTGCTTGCCGCTTTCCTCCTTCGCGCCGGTGCCGGGGTAAAGCGGCATCTGGTGCGTCGAGCAGAAGAGCACGGAGGGATCGTCCCAGAAGATGTCCTGCGTGCCGTTGCCGTGATGCACGTCCCAGTCGACGATCGCCACACGCTCCGCACCGTGCGCTTTCTGGGCATGGCGGGCGGCGATCGCGGCATTGTTGAAGAAGCAGAAGCCCATTGCCGTTGATTTTTCGGCATGATGGCCCGGCGGGCGGGCCGCAACGAAGACGTTATCGGCCTTGCCGGTAAACACATCATCGACCGCGGCCATCGCGCCGCCGATCCCCGTCAGTGCCGCTTCGAAGCTCTTTCGGCTGGCGTAAGTATCGGCCTCGAGCTGATTGATCTCGCCATCCTCTTCGGGCACCTGGCGCAGCACTGACAGCAGGTGCTCTTCGGGATGGGCGAGCAGAACGGCCTCCTCGGCGGCCTGCGGTGCGCGCTTGCGGTCAAGACCTGCGAAGTTCGGATGTTCCAGCGCCACGTTGATCGCCCGCAGACGGTCGGACCGTTCGGGATGGCCGGCGGGCGTGACGTGTTCCAGGAAGATCGGGTGCTCGTAAAGGCGGGTGCTCATGGTGTCACTCTATCTTTCCGTCCCGTCATGATCCACAGCAGATGGGGCTCGGCGCGGCAATTTCAACAAGCGCGCGCCTTGGTCATGGGGCCAGTCCTGCGTTTACTTCGTCCGGCCCCACGGCTAGTCTTTAGGAGGGGAGAATTGGCAGAAAGATCAATGAACGAGGTCACGCGTACCGTTGAGATGAATGTGCCGTTCCGCGACGTCGACATGAACGGCCAGGTTTTCTTGGGCTCCTACATTTCCTATGCCGAGTCGGTGCTGGCGACCTTCTGGTCGTCGAGGCCGCAACTGGCGAATGAGCCGCTTTATATCGCCAGCAAGGTGACCTGTATCCTCCATCGGCCGCTGCATTACGATGAGCGGGTCGTGTTCACGGCGTCGGTCGACAAGATCGGCATGCGTTCGGTCGGCTTCATCATTTCGGCCGATATCGGCGACGAGCGCTCCGCCGAGGTCGAAATTATCTGGCAGGCGCGCTCGCGCGACGATCGTTCGCCAGTCCCGCTTCCCGAAGACACGCGTGACTGGCTTTATGGTTTCGTCGATTAGCTGCGCACCGGCAGGAGGGGATAGCCGACCATGACCGCGCGGCCGACAAGCGCCGCAACGAAGGCCTTGACGACGTCGCCGGGGATAAATGCCATTGAGCCGAGGAACGCCTTGGAGAGGCCAAGCTGGGCGGCGAACGCCAGATAGACGATGCCGCAGGCGTAGAGAACCACGATGCCGCCGATCATCGCGGCGAAGAAGAAGCCGACCGTCTGCGCCAACGCCGACTGTTCGGATTTGACCAGCCGTTCGCTGAGATAACCAGTGACGAAGGCTGCCAGCACCCAGCCGATCAGAAAGCCGGTGGTCGGTGCGGCAAAGGCAGCAAGTCCGCCACGACCGCCGGAAAGCACAGGAAGGCCGATCGCGACGAGCACGAGAACGATCAGGACCGCGATCGTGCCGCGGCGCGCGCCGAGCACGACACCCGCCATCATGACGCCGAGCGACTGCGCCGTAATCGGCACCGGTATGAAGCCGAGCGTGATCGGCGGCAGAATGCCGAGCGCGACGATGATGGCCGCAAAGAGGGCGGAGAGAACGAGGTCGCGAGTGCTCATGCAGGGCTCCTGTTAGCGAGTTCTCAATTGACATGCCGCCGAACGCCGCGCGCGTCAATTGCCGCAGCAATGTTATCCGCATCCCTCAGCGTCAGAATGATCAATGGCATGAGCACGGTTGTCGGCCGCACCTTGATACCGCGCGCCGCGTGCGCCTCGCGGATGGCACGATAACGATCGAGAATCTCGGGAACAAAGCGGACGACGAGCCCGACAGCCAGCCCGACATCGTCGGCCCGAAGAAGTCCGAGCCGCTCCAGTGGCCTGGCCAGCAGGGTAATTTCGTCGATGAATTGCGCAATAGCAGTTGTTGCAGTCACGGCAGCGGCAAACAGCATCAATGCCGTGAGACGGAGCAGGGCGACGACGGCGATATGCCAGGGATTGAAGGCCAGGCTGAACAACGCCACGATGAGGATCGTCAGGAAAACCGGCTTCAGTCGCGCAAGCGCGGATCGCGCCGGAAGGCCGATGCTGAAGTAGATCCCGGCCGTCGCGAGCACTCCAAGGGCAAGCAACAGGAAGTTCGCCGTAAGGAAGAGCATGACGCCGAGGGCCGCAAGAACAAGCAGCTTGGCGCGGGCCGAAACCCGATGCATGGCGCTGTTGCCTTCGACGAAAAGCGACTTCATCGGCTTGCGATCTCCCTGTAGCGGCGGATCGCCTCTCCGGCCGGCGCGTCGGCGACGAGAATGCCCTCATGGAAAACCAGTACGCGCTCGTAATCCGCGACCAATTCCAGATCGTGGCTGATGACGATCGCGCTCTCCGGAAGGCTTTCCACCAGCCTTTGCACGAGGCTGCGGTTCTTGAGGTCCAGCTGATTGGTCGGCTCGTCCAGGATGAGAATATCGGGCCCGGTTGCGAGCACGGAGCAAAGGGCGGCAAGTTGCAGCTCTCCGCCCGAGAGCTCGTGCGCCCGGCGGTCGGCAAGACGGGCCGCGCTGAAACGCTGCAGGACCGCCTCCACCTTCGCCGTAATTTCCGCCGGCTTGTAGCCGCGGCACTTCAGACCGAAGGCGATGTCGTCGCGCACGACCGGCAGGATGATCTGGTTTTGCGGCGACTGGAAGATGAAACCGACATCGGTGAGAACGGCCTTGGCGTCGGCCGTGTCGCGACCGTTGACGATCACCCGCCCGATGCTCGGCTTGGTCAGGCCGTTGACGAGGCGCGCAAAGGTCGTCTTGCCCGAGCCGTTGAGGCCGATGATGCCGATGCGCTTTTCTGTGAGCTGCAGCGTCACGGGCGCCAGCGCGACGCGCGCACCATAGCTGACCCCTGCGCCTTCGAAACGGATATCCACCTGGTCCCTCGTGAATTGAGAGGCCGTTCTATAACGAATTTCGCGCTTTGAAAGCTCAAAATCTCGCAATGAATGCCGGCCGCTCCTACCTGATGATCGTCCTAACTTAACGGGTGGCTAGGAACATTTTCCGTTCTATGATGTGCACATGACGAATCTCATTTCGAATTCCGATGCCCGCCGCATATTCCTCGCCAAGCAAGGCCTGAGCGCGCCGCCGAACAAGGCGCTGACGAAGGCCGGCCTGCTGGAGCTCATCCACGAACTCGGCTTCGTGCAGGTGGACAGCATCCAGACGGTGGAGCGAGCCCATCACCAGATCCTGTTTTCCCGCAACCAGACTTACAAACGCGAGCATCTGACGGCGCTACTGGAGAAGGACGGCTCGCTCTTCGAGCACTGGACGCACGACGCCTCGATCCTGCCGAGCGCCTTCTTCCGATACTGGAAACACAAGTTCCGCCACGAGGAAGGGGTAATCGGCGAGCGCTGGCGAAAATGGCAGGGGGAGGGGTTCGAACACGCCTTCGACGAGACATTTGAGCGCGTCACTCGTGACGGCGCCATCATGGCGCGCGAGATCAAGGCGGACGGGCATGTTTCCGGCGGCTGGTGGAATTGGCATCCCAACAAGACGGCGCTGGAATATTTCTGGCGCACCGGCAAGTTCGCCATCGCCGGACGCTCGAACTTCCAGAAAATCTATGATCTTGTCGAACGCGTCATTCCGCCTGAGTTTCACGAGCCGGAAGTCACCTACGAGGAGTTTGTCGACTGGGCCTGCCGCAGCGCGCTGACCCGACTGGGCTTTGCCACGCATGGCGAAATCGCCGCCTTCTGGGATCTGTTGCCGCCCGATGAAGCGAAAGCCTGGGTCAACGCGCATCGCGACGAGTTGATCGAAGTCCTGATCGAGCCGGCGCTTGGCGGAAAGCCGCGCCCCTCCTGGGCCGTCCCCGACCTGCTTACGAGCATGCAGGACTATCCCGGCGCACCGCCGCGCGTGCGCGTGCTCAGCCCCTTCGATCCGATGATCCGCGACCGCAATCGCACCGAACGGCTCTTCGGTTTCTTCTATCGCATCGAGGTTTTCGTGCCCGAGCCGAAGCGGGAATACGGATACTATGTCTTCCCGCTGCTTGAAGGCGACAAGCTGATCGGCCGCATCGACATGAAGGCTGATCGCAAAGGCGGAAGCCTCGACGTCAAGCGTCTGTGGCTGGAACCGGGCGTACGCCCGTCGGCCGGGCGGATCGAAAAGCTTCTCGCCGAACTTGACCGACTGGCCAAATTCACTGGCGTTGAACAGGTCGTCCTAATGGATGGTTGGCAAGGCTGAGCGGCGCTCGTCGATAGTCGATATTTTAGGAAATTGCGTCGTAATTACAAAGAATTAATGTTGATGCGCGCTTTACCATGCTTGTCTTGAACTCTTTAAGAGCCGCCTGCGTAGGATGGCTGCATGAAAACACGAGCCATCAAATTCGCCGCATTGGCGGCACTGAACAGCCTTCGCCGTGAAGTGAGGGCCTTACTGCGCAAGCGGCGCGATGCGCGCGCCGCCACGATCGTCACACGGGCCGGACGGCAGGCGAAGATGGAGCCGTTGGCAGTGAAGTCAACGCTGATCGATGCGGTCTATTTCAGCCAGGAGGATGGCCGGCTTCGCGTCTGTCTGAGCAACGGCGAAGAGCGGCAGTTCGAGGGCGTGGCGGAAGCCGAGGTCATCGCGATGGTCACCGCCCAATCGCCGGGAAAATACTATATCGAGAACGTCAGCGGTCGCTTCAAGCGCATCGCCGCCTGAGCGCGAAGCAGGCGGCCGCCTCTATCGCATCGAGGTTTTTGTGCCGAGCCGAAGCGGGCATGCGGCTACTATGTCTTCCCGCGCTTGAAGGCGACAAGCAGATCGGCCGCATCGACATGAAAGCAGATGGCAAAGGCGGGAGCCTCGACGTCAAGCGCCTATGGCTGGAGCCGGGCGTGCGCCCCTCGACCGGTCGCCTGGACCTGCTCGACGCCGAGTTGCAACGCATCGCGCGGTTCTCCGGCGTCGAGAAGGTCGCCTATCTCGACGGATGGCGGGCTTAGTAGATCTCTGTCTTCGAAATCTTGATGCCGAAGCCTTCGAGACCGACATAGTGCCGCTCGCGGCTCGTCAGGAGCCGGATCGACGATACGCCGAGGTCCTTGAGGATCTGTGCGCCGAGACCGATTTCCAGCCACTCGCTGTCGCGCACCTGTGCCTCCACGTGTGCCTCGCGTCCCTGGCTGCGTGCCTTGCGACCACTGTCCGAATGACCGACGCCGACGGAGCCTTCCCGCAGGTAGACGATGATCCCGCGACCTTCCTCGGCAATCTTCTTCATGTAGTGGTCGACGGGACGGCGCTTGCCGAAAAGGTCCTCGGCGACATTCTCAGGGTGCAGGCGCACCGGAATGTCGATGCCGTCGCGGATGTCGCCGAAAACGACGGCGAGGTGCTGCATCGTATCCCAAGGCAGCGAATAGGTATGCGCCTTGGCCTTGCCGAAGGGTGTTTCGATGTCGAAGCTCTGGCCGAGTTCGATCAGCGTTTCCTTGCGCTGGCGGTAAGCGATCAGGTCGGCAACGGACACCAGCTTCAGGCTATGCGTTTCAGCGAATTCGACCACCTGCTGCCCGCGCGTGACGGTCCCGTCATCGTTAACGAGTTCGCAGATCACGCCGATCGGCGGAAGGCCGGCGAGCTTGCAGAGATCGACAGCAGCTTCCGTGTGGCCCGAGCGCATAAGCACTCCGCCTTCCCGCGCAACGAGCGGGAAGATGTGACCCGGGCGCACGAAGTCGGCGGCGCCGACATTGGGATTGGCGAGGTTGCGAACGGTCAGCGTCCGGTCGTCGGCGGAAATGCCGGTCGTCGTGCCGTGCTTGAAATCGACCGAAACGGTGAACGCCGTCGTGTGCGCCGAGTCGTTTTCGGCAACCATCGCATTCAGGTTGAGCCGGCGGGCCTCCTCCTTCGGCATCGGTGTGCAGACGATGCCGGAGGTGTGACGGACGATGAACGCCATCTTCTCCGCGGTACAGTGAACGGCCGCGACGATCAGGTCGCCTTCGTTCTCGCGGTCGTTGTCATCCATCACCACGACGATTTCGCCGGCCTCGAAGGCCCGGATCGCATCGACGACGCGCTTCTGATCGTAAGGCATGTCTGTATTTCCTATTTCAGTCGGCCGGTCTGGCCGCGGTCACGGAGGTAATGGTCGGCGATGGCGCAGGCGACCATCGCCTCGCCGATCGGCACGGCGCGGATGCCGACGCACGGATCATGCCGTCCCTTGGTGCGGATATTAACATTGTTGCCGTCGGCATCGATCGACTGGCGCTCGGTCAGGATCGACGAGGTTGGCTTGATGGCGAAGCGCGCGATAACCGGCTGGCCAGTCGAAATGCCGCCGAGGATGCCGCCCGCCTTGTTCGACAGGAACAAGGGCTTGCCGTCATTGCCCATGCGCATCTCGTCGGCGTTTTCCTCGCCGGTGATCTCGGCGGCTTCGAAGCCGTTGCCAATCTCGACACCCTTGACGGCATTGATCGACATCAGCAGCGAGGCGATGTCCTGGTCAAGCTTGCCATAGATGGGGGCGCCGAGGCCCGCCGGCACGCCTTCGGCCACGACTTCGACGACGGCGCCGATCGAGGAGCCGTTCTTGCGGATACCGTCGAGATATTCTTCCCAGACGGGAACGATCGCGGCATCAGGTGCAAAGAACGGATTCTGGTCGACCTGGTCCCAATCCCAGTTCTGGCGGTTGATCTTGTGCTTGCCGATCTGCACCAAGGCGCCGCGCAATTTGACCTCAGGCACAACAAGACGGGCAATGCCGCCAGCCGCCACGCGCGCCGCCGTTTCGCGGGCCGAGGAACGGCCGCCGCCGCGATAGTCGCGGATGCCGTATTTCACATCGTAGGTGTAGTCGGCATGGCCGGGCCGATATTGCCGTGAGATCTCACCGTAATCCTTGGAGCGCTGGTCGGTGTTCTCGATCATCATCGAGATCGGCGTACCGGTCGAAATCATCGTCTCGCCGTCGGCGTCCAGCATGACCCCGGACAGAATCTTGACTAGATCGGCCTCGCGACGCTGCGTTACAAAACGCGACTGGCCGGGCTTTCGCTTGTCGAGCCAGACCTGAATATCCTCGAGCTTGAAGCGCAGACCGGGGGGGCAGCCGTCAACGACGCAGCCGAGCGCCGGGCCGTGGCTTTCGCCCCAGGTGGTTACGCGGAAGAGATGACCGAATGTATTGTGCGACATGTGTCCCGACCGGATCACGCCAACCGATCGTCACCGGCGGCGTCCTTCATCTGAAAATGCGCGACACTCATAGGCCAAAAAAACGCGGCGGCAAAAGCCTTTCTTTGCTCCAAATCGCCAACGAAAGGAAATGGTGTTTCCGCGGATTGTGAACGATGGCCTCAGGAGGCGATGCGCCAGGAGCTTTCGATCGCCATCTCCGTGAAATCCTCGAAGGACAGCGGGCGGGAGAAGGCATAGCCCTGCAGGAGGTCACAGCCGAGTTCGTCAAGGAGGGTGGCATGCGCTGCCGTTTCGACGCCCTCGGCCACCGTTTCGACGCCGAGCGAGCGGGCGATGTCGATGATCGAGCTGACCAGCGCGCGCTCCTGCGGCGAATTCATGATCGGCTGAACCAGCTGCCGGTCGATCTTCAGCCGCTTCGGCTTCAGCTTGAGGAGGCTGACAATCGACGTGTGACCCGTTCCGAAATCGTCGATTTCGATGTCGACCCCGAGCGTCTTGATCCGCTCGAGGTTATGCGCGGCTACATCCTCGCTTTCGTCGAGGAAGATCGACTCGACCAGTTCAAAGGAGAGTTCGCCGGGGCGGATCTGCAGGCCACTCAGCGATTCTGCGAGCATTTCGTCATGCAGCCGTCGCGCCGAAACGTTGACCGAAATCTTCGGAATGGTCACACCCCGTGCCGCCCAACGCATCTTGTCCTTCAGCGCGGTGTCGAGCACGATGCGGTCGAGCGTCTGGACGACGTTGATCTCGTCGGCGACCTTCAGGAACTTGTCCGGCGTCAACAATCCGCGGGAAGGATGCTGCCAGCGAACCAGGGCTTCGACGCCGGTGAGTTGCATCGTGCGCGCCGAGAACTGCGGCTGATACCAGGCGATAAACTCGCCGTTCTCGATGCCGGCAAGGATCTCGTCGGCCAGGCGCTTGTTGTTGATGATGTCGGCCTGGAGATTGTGATTGAAGAACTCGTAGCGGTTCCGGCCCTGGCTCTTGGCGCGGTAAAGGGCGATGTCGGCATTGATCAGCACCTTGCGTGCATCGACGTGCACGCCATTGGCGAGCGCGATGCCGATGGAGACGCCGCAGCGGCAGGCAAAGCCCTCAAAGTCGATCGGCTGGCGCATCTGCTCGATGATCCGGCCTGCAAGGGCAGACATATCCGTATCGCTGGCGTTTTGCGCCAGGATCACGAACTCATCGCCGCCGATGCGCGCCACGAGGTCGTCTTTGCGCAGGTTCCTCGACAGTACCCGCGATGCATGGATCAGCATTGCGTCGCCTGCGGCATGGCCAAGCGTGTCGTTGATCTCCTTGAACCTGTCGAGGTCGATGTGGAGGATGGCGAATTTCTGCCGCTCGCTCCGCCCGTCGAGGGTCAGCCTTTCAAGCGCGATATCAAGCTTGCGGCGGTTGGCAAGCGCCGTCAGCGGGTCGTGCAGCGAATTGTGCTCGATGCGGTTCTTGGCGATCTCGAGTTCGATGTTCTTGGCGATCGCCTCGTCCTTGGCGGCCTTGAGCTGCACCGTCATCAGCGCATCCTCGGTGATGTCGAAGGCAACGCCGATAATCTTCAGTTTGCCGCCTGAGGTCTTATGCACCTTGCCAGTGGAGCGGACGTAACGCATCGCGCCGTCCTCGACGGGAACCCGACAGATCAGGGTATGAGTGTCACCAAGGTGCTTGAAATGACGCGCGCTTTCGCGAGCCAGTGCCTGGTCCTCCGGCAGAATGCAGGAAAGCCAGACCGGTTCGGTCATGAAGCCGACCCTTGGCTTCAGGCCATAGAGCTCGTGCATCCGGTCGTCCCAGATCGAGCCTTCATCACCGAGCGTCGCCTCCCATATCCCGCACTGATAGGTGTCGAGGGCCAGGTCCAGCTTACCTGAGAGTTCGGCGAGTTCAGCCTCGCGCCGCGACAGTTCGTCCAGCGCCATCTCCAGTTCGGCATTCTTGACGTCGCTGACATCCTTTGCCTTACGCAGGGTTTCGGCCGCCTCCGCGTCGGTGGTGACGTCCCAGACGATCCCGACCGTTTTGTCGTCGCCGGCCGCGTCCGTGTAGAAGGAGCCGATCGACCGCAGGTGTCGGACGCTGCCGTCCTCGGCGATGACGCGGTATTGTGTCTCGTATGCTGAACCGGCGACGTGGTAGTTGAAGAAATGGACCTCCGCGAGGTGCCGGTCTTCGGCAACGATCGCGGCAAGCCAGTCTTCCAGCGAGTGACTGCCATCTTCTGCCGGCTTCCCGTGGAGCGCTGCGGCCCGGGCATCCCAGAAGAGCGTTTCGCCGTGGTCATGCCGCTCCCATATGCCGATGTTCGACGACTCCAATGCCAGATTGAGGCGCTGCGACAGCTTGAGCAGCGTAGCTTCGCGCACCTTGAGTTGGACGATGTTGCGGTTTCGCTCGCCAAGCAGCAAGGTCGCGAAGAAGACTGGGACGATGGTGATGCAGCCTGCGGCAGCGATAATCAGCCGAAGCGTCGACTGGTTTTCCGGAATCGCGTTCCAACCGGTCTTCGGAGCCGCGGCAATTTCCCAGCGCCCGCCGGCAAAGGCGATCTTTCGCGTCATCGGCCGCTTGTCACGCAAATCCGGTGAGCCGAAAAAGGGTAGGGCCGAGTCCGCAAGAGCGAGGTCGCGAACCGCAATCGAGAGATGGTCGAGGTGCGGATATTTCTCCTGATTCTCACTGTTGTGCGCGGGCTTCAATCCGGTGTTCTGATAGAACATGTTCGCGTCGATCATAACCTCGACTGCGCCCCAGATACGGCGTTGCCCATTTTCCTTCACGAAGACGGGAAAGAAGATTCCGAAAGCTTCCTTGCCGTCGCTGGCGGCGATCGGTCCATAGAAACGCGCCTGCTCGGCGCTGGCGCGCGTCACCGCTTGACGGGCGAGGAGGACCTCGCGGACATCCTTGCCGATGCGACCTTTACCCGCTTGCGAGGGAAAGACATTGCCGACGATAAAGTTCGGCGCGATGGCGACATCCAGGAAGTGGGGATTCTGGATGAGCAGCCAGTTGATCTGCCGCTCCATCTCCTCGGCATTTACGCTGGAATTGACCGCAACCATGTTGGCCAAGTCGCGTACGACGGTAATGTCCATGTTGGTCTGCGCGCTGATGCGCGCACGAATCAGGCTCACCTCGTTTTCCGTCCGGATCGTCAGTTCGCGCAGATGAGCGGCAGTATTGGCGCGGTCGAGCCCAAAGCCGACGATGACGACGACAATAGCAACGAGGCCGGAGACTAGGAGGGCAAGGCGTGTATTCCTGAAGACGCGCCGCAACGTGTTGCTGTCTTTGTGGCGGAATAGCAAAACCCAGTCTCCCATATTCGAGGGAGATTTTAGATAGGGACGGTTAATTTACGATTTCCCGGAAATCCTCTTTGCCAGAAAGGCGGACATACGGGGAAAATAATTAACGAATGCATGCGGTTATTGTTAAAGTACTATTCATTAATTGGACGCGGAAGATCATTCTTCCGGGCAAATTTCGCCATATTCGGGGGGTTATCTGTGCGCAGTTGGGTTATCGAGTCGCGTTTTCGAGGGAAGTCCGCCATGCGCTTCGTAGTAGCTACGCTTTTGGCCACAGCGAGTTTCTTGTCGCCGATCGGCGGATTTGCTGAAAGCGCGGACGTCGAGGCGACGATCAAGAAGGTCGATATGACCAATCTCAGCCTCACTCTGGATGACGGAAAAACCTACCAAGCGCCAGAAGAGTTCAATTTTGAGGGGCTGAAGGCGGGCGTCAAGGTTATCGTCTTCTATACCGAGGTCGACGGCAAGCGTGTCATCAACGATCTCGATGTCGTTCAGTAATCGGAACTAGATCCAGCCGATCAACCCGTTGTCCCGATCAATCTTAAGGATCCGGTCCTGCGGAATCTCGCCCTCTGCCGCTTCGTCCTTCGGTAAGGCCGCAATGGTCCTGAAAAGACTGCGTATGACGCCGCCATGAGTCACGCAAACCGTAGGCTTGTCGACGGAATTCAACCAGGACGCCACGCGCCAGGACATGATTTCGTAGCTCTCCGCGTCGTCTCCTGGCGGAATGAAATCCCATTTGTTGAGATTACGCTCGGTGATGCGGTCCCGGGCCGTTGCCTTCAATTCCTTGATCGTGAAACCTTCCCAAGCGCCGAAGGAAACCTCCACTAGGCGCTCGTCGGTTCGATAATCTTTCGACGGAAGACCCATCGCCTCGCGCATGATCTCCATCGTGGCGCGGGTTCGCGCGAGCGGGCTCGCGACGAAGTCAAAGGGGATTGCCTCGACTTTCAGGATTTCTGCGAGGTCGATACCATTCTGCCACGCCTGCGCTCTGCCGATGGCATTGAGCGGGATGTCCTTCTGCCCTTGCAGGCGGCGTTCGGCGTTCCAGTCTGTCTGGCCGTGTCTGACGACGTAGATAAGCAATGATCGGCTCCGTTTACGGCACGCAACCCCTCAATCGCTGTCGCGAAGAAGGGGTCGCGAGCACGACGCAGCAAAGGAGTGCGATCAGTCCTTTATGACGGAAATGTCCGGTGCGTCTACCGCCTTCATGCCGACGACGTGATAGCCGCTGTCGGCATGGTGGACTTCGCCGGTGACCGAGCGAGAAAGATCCGAAAGCAGATATAGGCCGACATCGCCGACCTCTTCGATCGTCACCGTCCGACGCAGCGGCGCATTGTATTCGTTCCACTTCAGAATGTAGCGGAAGTCGCCGATGCCGGAAGCTGCAAGCGTCTTGATCGGGCCGGCGGAGACGGCGTTGACGCGAATGTTCTTCGGTCCGAGGTCGACCGCCAGGTACTTCACGCTGGCTTCCAGCGCCGCCTTGGCAACGCCCATGACGTTGTAGTTCGGCATGACCTTCTCGGCGCCGTAATAGGTCAGAGTCAGCATGGAGCCGCCATCCGTCATCAGCCTCTCGGCGCGACGCGCCACCGAGGTGAAGGAATAGACGGAGATCTGCATGGTCTTGGCGAAGTTGTCGGCCGAGGTATCGACATAGCGGCCGGTCAACTCGTCCTTGTCCGAAAAGCCGATCGCGTGAACGATGAAGTCGATCTTGCCCCACAGCTTTTCGACGTGGTCGAAGACGGCATCGATGGTCGACTCGTCGCTGACATCGCAATGTCCGGCAAGAACGCCGTTTACCTCTGCAACCAGGGGCTCGACGCGCTTCTTCAGTGCATCACCCTGGTAGGTAAATGCGATTTCGCCGCCCTGTGCATGAATAGCCTTGGCAATACCCCACGCAATCGAACGATTGTTGGCAACGCCCATGATGACGCCGCGCTTGCCTGACATGAGGCCTGTTGCCTGAGCCATATTTTGCCCCCTAAGAAATTCTGATAGGTCCTGCCTATGGCATAGGCTGCTAATCGGTTCAAGATTAGTAGCAATCATCAACTGTTAGGGATCGTAACAAAGGGTGCGCTTGTCACCTAAATTTCACAGAAACAGCCCGTTCTTCATGCTTCGCATCAGATCGGTGACTTTGTCGTCAGGTTTTTCCCACAACATAATGCGCAGTTCGACGACGAGATCTCCCTTGCCGCCATCTGCGTTCGCAAGTCCCTGACCGGAAATTCGGATCGTCCTGTCGGAGCCAGACCAGGCGGGAACCGTGACGTTGATCGGCCCGCGAGGGCCCTCGATGCGCGCATCGGTTCCGAGCACGGCATTTTCGATCGTCACCGGTAGCACGGTGTGCAGGTCGAAGCCACTGACGGTAAATCGCTCATCGGGCGCAATGTGGATATTGATGACCGCATCGCCCCGCTGCATGCCGGTCAGCTTGTGGCCTTGGCCCTTGAGACGTACCTGGTGGCCTTCCGTCGTACCGGCGGCCAGCGCAAATCCGGCCTCCCGGCCTTCGCCGAGATCGACCGTCAGCCAGCTGCCCTTGATGAGATCGTCGATGCTCACGGTCTTCGTTGCGAACTGGTCGGGCACCTTTTCAGGTGCCTGCTGCGTCCCGCTGCCGGTGAAGCGACGCACCAGGGAAGTCAGCAAGCTGAGTGGCTGCATGATCGCAGAGGCCTGAGCGGCCGCGTCCTCGGCAGCCTGCTGCTCAGCCTCGGCCTTGCCGGCCTCCGGCTGTTTGTCTGCGATCGCGGCCTCCGGTTCCGGCCGCCTCGCGGCGCCAGCGCTAAAACCCTGGTCGCGACCACCACCGGCTGCGGCGCGTGCCTGCGTGCCGAAGATACGTTCGATCATTTCTTCTGCCGGTTCGGCAGCACCAGTCTTCTGCTGGTTGGCGGCATCGGCCGCGGCCTTCTGGGCGGCGGCGCGCGCGAGTTCTTCCATCACGCGCTCGGCATTGGCTTGCGCTGCCTTGGCACGCATGGCAGCTTCGCGAGCCGCCTGGCGCTGTTGCATGATCGTGTTCTCATTGGCTTTGGCTTCCGCCATGCGCGCGGCATTGTCGAAGAGACTCCGCTTCTTCGGATCCTTCAAGGTCTCATAGGCGCGGCCAATCTCGGCAAAGCGGGCGCTCGCCGTCGGATCACCCTGATTGTGGTCCGGGTGAACCGCCTTGGCCATGTGGCGCCAGGCTGCCTTGATCTCGTCCTGCCCCGCGTCCCGCTTGACGCCCAAAATCTTATAAGGATCGCGCATGTCCCCAAACCGCCGGTGTTCCGATGCGGTGTGCCTGTCCCTTGCCCTAGCACCCCGAAGCCTCTGACTTGGCGCTCGGCCTCATCCCCAGGGAAGCAGCCGTGCGCACGTCAGGCGGATTGTGAGTAGAAGTTGCTAATCAGTTCTTAGCCCGCGTGGCGGACAACTCGCTTTTGCGCCGAATGGTTAGCCTTTTACTAAACATCATGAGAGGACGGAACCGCGCGTGTTAAGCACGCAACGCGCGGCACTCAGCTTTCCGGCTGGAAACTCATCAGTTGCCAGTTGCCGCCGCCGACCAAGCAGGTCTTGCCGTAAAATTTCGCGATGCCGACATAGGAGTGCCGCGTCGTGCGGAACTGGCGGCAAACCTGGCCGGAATCCGTGTTCTCGACGATCGTGTCGATGACGCCGGCGCTGCCGGTCGAGGCATTCGCCCAGGGGAGGGGGCGTCCCTCCAACCTTTGGATATCGGCCGAGGTCACAGCGTTGCCGACAGTCATTTCGTCGGAAATCGAGTCGCTCGTCGGCGCTGGCTGTGGCACGGTGCCAGTCGCAACCGACCGATCGACCTTCGAGCTGCTGAAGAGGTCCAATCCGCTGGAGACGCAGGCGGAGAGGGAGAGCACCGCCGTACCGACAACGCATAGGTCCGCGCTGCGACGCAGCAGACCCTTTGTATGGCGATCTGACTTTGCTATGACTTCCACCCTGCGTCCTGTCCAGTAGCTAAAAGCTGGGCAAACTTCGAATAAACCCGGGGCATTTGAGCTAATATGTCGGCAAATGAGTTAACAAGCGGTGACTTCACCGAGCGAAACGAACCCTTCGATCTATTCTCGGAGTGGCTGAAAGAGGCAGAAGCTTCCGAGATCAATGACCCGAATGCGGTAGCGCTTGCGACGGTCGACGAGGACGGCCTTCCCAACGTCCGCATGGTACTCCTTAAGGGATTCGATCACGACGGCTTTGTCTTCTACACGAATTTCGAGAGCCAGAAAGGCCAGGAAATTCTCGGACAGAAGAAGGCGGCCATGTGTTTCCACTGGAAAACGCTGCGCCGCCAGGTTCGGTTGCGCGGGCCTGTCGAAGTTGTGACGGACGAAGAAGCAGACGCTTACTTCAAGACGCGCGCCCGCGGCAGCCGGATTGGCGCCTGGGCGTCGAAGCAGTCGCGGCCGCTGGAGAGCCGGTTCGCGCTTGAGAAAGCTGTTGCCGAATACACCGCCCGCTACGCGATCGGCGAGATCCCGCGTCCTGCGCATTGGTCGGGCTTTCGGATCCGGCCGGTGTCGATCGAGTTCTGGAAGGACCAGAAGTTCCGCCTGCATGATCGTATCGAGTTTCGCCGGGCTTCGCCGGAAGGCGATTGGACGAAGGTTCGCATGTATCCGTGAAGCGTTCAGCTCCTGTTTGGCGCAAACCGAAACGGAATACCGGAGGCAAGGCCGGACACGTACCGCACCTTTTGATAGAGACCGTTGATCGAAAGCCTCGGCAGATAGGTCATGTTGTTGAGCGAGCGCTTCGTGACAACACCCGCCTGTGTCGTCACCGCGAGGTCGAAACCGACTTCGCGCGCGATCTGTGCCTGTCTCTGGGTTACGGCCTCGCGCGTGCCATAAGGGTAGGCGAAGGAGCCCGGCCGGTGTCCGGTGATCGCTGCAACGTAGTCGCGGGACACCTCCATCTCGTCGCGAACCTCCTGATCGGAGAGGCGTGAGATCGCCCGGTGGCTGATTGTATGGGCGCCGAGTGAGGCGAGGGGGCTCGCCTCAAGCAGATTGAATTCCGCCGGTGTCATGACGAGATCGTCGACGATTTCGTCCGGATCGATCTCGTGCTTTCGCGCCATCAGGTCGATGGCCGCGACGGCGGCGCGTTCGTCATGTCGATGAAGATGGCTGGCGATGCGCGCGAAAGCGCGGCCCTTTGCTTCGGTCGTCGTGATGTCAAGCATCTCGTGGCCACTACCGAAATCGAAGCCGAGCCTCTCCTCTCTCCGCAGAAGCGCTGCCAGCGTCTCCCACCAGATCGTATGCGTGCGTTCGGCGAGGCCCTTGGCGACGAATACCGTGAAAGGCGCATCGTACTTTTCGAAGATGGGCAGGGCGTAGACGAGATTGTTGCGGTAGCCGTCATCGAGCGTGAAGGCGGCAAAGGGCTGGCTCGACCCGGTTTGCGAAAGCAGCGCTGGAATCTCGTGGAGCGCCACGAAACGATAGCCGTCGCTCTTCAGGCGATCGAGAACGAGATCGAGGAATACCGGCGTGATTTCCAGGTGCGCGTTCGGCGCGAAAGCGGTTTCCTCGCGTGGACGGACATGATGGAGCGTGCAGATGGCCCCAAGTCCGCGCGCGCCGCGCATCACGCCTGCTGCGCGCAGGAGGTTGGCCGTCTCAAGACCGCCTGCAATCGCAATCTGCTTTGCAAGCCCTTTGATACTCGCCGCCATCTCAACTGCTCGCTGGTTTCTGGAGCCGCGAAACTAGCAAGCCTGCGGTTAAGTGTTGCTGAATGAAGATTTTTGAGTGTCCTCTTTACGGGATTTTCACTATGAAAGGTAAAACTTGACAAAAATGGTACCGGTTGCCGCAAAGTCGCGCCATATCGGCGACTGCTGTAGTGGAACGGGACAAATCCGAATGGCGCCGGCTATTCGTTCATTGAGGGGAAATTTCATGAAGAAGCTGTTGGCCGCGATTATGACAGCGACGCTCGTCGTTGCGGCGCCGTTGACCGCGATGGCAGGCAGCGCCTCCCTGATCCTGGATGCCCGAACCGGCAAGGTGCTCAGTGCCGAGAACGCCGATGTGCTGAATCATCCCGCGTCGCTGACGAAGATGATGACCATTTATATGGCCTTCGAGGCGATCAAGCGCGGCAAGATCAGCTGGAACACTCCGCTTGTCATGTCGAGATACGCCGCCTCGCGGCCGCCGACAAAGCTCGGCGTTCGCGCGGGCGATTCCATCACCGTTCAAGAAGCAATCCTCGGCATGATCACCAAGTCGGCCAACGATGCTGCCGCAGCCATGGCCGAGAAGCTCGGCGGTTCCGAAGCCAACTTTGCAGCCATGATGACGCAGAAGGCGCGGCAGCTCGGCATGCGCCGTACGGCCTTCTACAATGCCTCCGGCCTTCCGGATGGTCGGCAGGTCACTACGGCGCGGGACATGTCCACGCTTGCCGTGGCGCTGATGCGGAATTTCCCGAGCGAATACCGCCTGTTCTCGACGGCGAGCTTCACGTTCCGTGGGCGCACGATCCGCGGCCACAACAATCTGATGTACCGCTACCAGGGCATGGACGGCATCAAGACGGGTTATACCAACGCGTCTGGCTTCAATCTGGTCAGCGCTGTCAAGGATGGCGACCGCCGGGTCGTCGGCGTCGTGCTCGGTGGCCGCACTGCCCGCAGCCGCGACGCCAAAATGGCCGGTCTGCTCGACAAGTATCTTGGCCGCTCGGCGGGCGGCAACCTCGTCGCGAGCACCAACTCGCGCCAGACAGTCGAAGTTGCTTCGGCTGCCGCTGATGCCGATCTGCCGATCCCGGGAACTGCGCCGCGCACCAATGATCTCGCGCCGAAGGCGCTCGGCTTTCTGAGCGATACGACTGTACCGTTGGAGCGCCCGTTCGCCGCCGCCGAACCCGCCAATGCCGGCAAGATCGCCGCCAAGTCCGCAGGCGCGCCGTCGGCATCCGGCGACTGGCAGATCCAGATCTCGGCTGCATCGAGCGACGATGCCGCCCGTGCCCTTCTGGCCCAGGCCAAGGCCGAAGGTGGTGCGGCACTGAAGGCCGCATCGCCTTATACCGAGGCTGTCGGCAATGGCGCGAACAAGGTCTATCGCGCTCGCTTTATCGGCTTTCAGAGCCGCGAGGCCGCTACATCTGCCTGCGACGCGCTGAAGCAGCGTTCCTACGACTGCATGCTGTTGCCCGATCACGGCTGATCCATCTCGACTTTCCGAC
>Ga0209129_1000868_pt1 | contig 18737 bp, 16 predicted proteins | sample AraplaMF_Col_mMS_FD_184257 | JGI IMG/M metagenome (GOLD analysis project Ga0209129, IMG submission 184257) | Arabidopsis root microbial communities from the University of North Carolina, USA - plate scrape MF_Col_mMS (SPAdes) (version 3) | ecosystem: Host-associated > Plants > Roots > Endosphere... | reverse complement strand
GGCTGGGTCGGTTTCGATCCCGCCAACAAGATCTGCCCGGATGACCGCTATGTCCGCACAGCCTCCGGTCTTTGTTACAAGGATGCAGCTCCGGTATCGGGCATGCGCATCGGCACACCTGGTGAGAAGCTCTCAGTCACGGTGAAGGTCGAGGACGGCAGTCAGATGCAGAGCCAAAGCCAGAGCTGAAGCGGACAGGTTTGCCGGTCGATGAGGAGCACGGGCTCGCAGCTCCTAAGCACAGCGTCCCTTTACCGCGACAAGGTGTATCTCGGCTTTTCGAAGGCGAACTCGGATGACGTGACTGTGTCATGCGCCGAAGGTAGAACATCCGAGACGCCGTAGGCCGATGGTATGTAGACGCGGTTTCCACGTGGCTTAGGCAATAGCGCCTGGGAAGCGACCAGATACAGGATGATTGCGAGCATAGTTGTGCCGATCGCAAAGAGCGGGAAAATCGGCATCTCGGATACTTCGGACTTCGTTCTCATCGAATTCTCCATTGGTTGTCCGACGAGAGATTAGCTGCGGTGAGGTCGCGCTGAGAATCATACGCAAAGGTGGAGCCGCCTATACTCTGGGATACAGCTTGCCGCTGCGGCGAAGGCACGACTGGTGAACAGGCGACCTCGCAAGGTGTTGCGCCTCCCGCGGCGAGCGGAAATCATCTATCGCCGATGCCTCTTCACGCATTGCTGGACCGGGTGAGTGTCCATTTTCGTACGAAAATGATACGCTTACTCAAAGGAGGTCGCGATGCGTCTGGAAAATACGAACGTTGCACGGACGACGGCTGGAACGATCACGGTGGAATTCCGTGGCGAAGGGAACGACTTGATTACTGTTCGAATGTCGGCGGAGCCTGGCAGCGCAGACGAGGCGGCCATCGTCCGGGCTAAGGAAATGATGGCAGAACTTGTGGCGGCACCTTCCGACCGTATTTCGCCCTCAGCTGTTTAGAGCTTCCCTGGTCAACGTCAGGAATCCACGATGGCTGTTCGAAGCGCAGGGCTCCTTATTTACCGCTTTGTAGATGTTGCGGTGGAAGTGCTGCTCGTCCATCCTGGCGGACCGTTCTGGAAGGGAAAGGACGAGGCCGCGTGGTCGATACCAAAGGGTCTTGTCGAAGAGGGCGAAGATGAACTTGCTGCCGCCTGCCGGGAGGCTTTCGAGGAACTTGGAGCCAATGTCTCCGGCCCCTTCGAGCGGCTTGGCGAATACAAGCAGCCCGGGGGAAAACTCATCATCGTCTGGCTGACGGAAGCCGATACAGCCTTCGAGCCTAGGGTCGACCTCAGTTCAACGTTTAGATTGGAATGGCCGCCGCGTTCGGGGAAGACGGAGGTTTTCCCCGAAGTGGACCGCGCAGCTTGGTTTTGCGCCGCGGAGGCGGAGTTCAAGATGCACAAGGGCCAAAGACCGATCCTGCATGATTTTTTGAAGAAAAAAGGTAGTAAGAACGCGCACACGTCATGAGCCTCTTACCGCTGGCAGTTCCCCGCACGCTTATCGATGCCGCTTTGAGCCATGGAAGGATCGTGGCGGATGCTTTGTCGTCTTGCGGTAGCTGCGCCGTCCCCCTGCGAAACCCGCAAATCTCTGAGTTTCGCGACAAATACTGACAGCAGAATATCCGGCATATCAGTGAAAAGACGGGGTTTCGCCCCGCCTTTTCCGTGTTTCAGTCCAGGATATCCGCGGTTAGTGGCTGTCCTTGCCGACAGCACTTCCGCGACATCCCTTGAGGAAGTCGAGGTCGGCGCCGGTATCGGCCCCTTCGACATGCTGCTGATGCAGGAAGGCATAGCCCGATGTCGGCAGATCATGGTTCGGCTGCCATTCGGCCAGACGACGCGCCAGTTCCTCTTCGGAAATGTCGAGATGCAGGCGACGGTTCGGCACATCGAGCTCGATCATGTCGCCGTTCCTGACGACAGCAAGCGGGCCGCCGACAGCGGCTTCCGGCGAGGTATGCAGCACGACGGTACCGTAGGCGGTGCCAGACATGCGAGCGTCGGAAATGCGCACCATGTCGGTGATGCCCTTCTTCAGCACCTTGGGCGGCAGGCCCATGTTGCCGACTTCGGCCATGCCCGGATAGCCCTTCGGGCCACAGTTCTTCATGACCATGACGCAGTTTTCATCGATGTCGAGGCTGTCGTCGTTGATCTTCGCCTTGTAGTCATCGATGTCTTCGAACACGACCGCCCTGCCCTTGTGCACCATCAGATGCGGCGAAGCTGCGGACGGCTTCAGCACCGCACCCTTCGGCGCGAGATTGCCACGCACCACGACGATGCCGCCCGAGGAGGTCAGCGCCTTTTCGGCCGGCAGGATGACGTCCTCGTTCCAGTTGACGACGTCCTTGACTTCGTCCCAGACGGTTTCGCCCGACACCGTCAGCGCATCCTTGTGCAGCAGGCCGGCTTCGCCGAGGCGCTTCAGCACGACAGGCAGACCGCCGGCATAGAAGAACTCTTCCATCAGGTACTTGCCCGACGGCATCAGGTTGACGATGGTCGGAACGTCGCGGCCGCAACGGTCCCAGTCGTCAAGCGTCAGGTCGATGCCGACGCGGCCGGCAATGGCGAGCAGATGGATGACGGCATTGGTCGATCCGCCGATCGCCGCATTGGTGCGGATGGCATTTTCGAAGGCCTGCTTCGTCAGGATCTCGGAAGGCTTCAGGTCGTCCTTGACCATCTGCACGATCCGGCGGCCGGTCAGCTGCGCCATGACCTTGCGGCGGGAATCGACGCCCGGGATCGCGGCATTGCCCGACAGTGCCATGCCGAGCGCTTCAGCCATGGACGCCATGGTGGAGGCCGTACCCATCGTGTTGCAGGTGCCCGAAGACCGGCTCATCGACGCCTCGGCTTCGAGGAATTCGGCCTGCGTCATCTCGCCGGCCTTCACCATTTCGGAGAATTTCCACAGATGCGTGCCGGAGCCGACGCGCTCACCGCGGAAATACCCGTTCAGCATCGGACCGCCAGTGACGACGATCGACGGCAGGTCGGTGGAGGCGGCACCCATCAGCAGCGACGGCGTGGTCTTGTCGCAGCCGACGAGAAGCACACAGCCGTCCATCGGCTGGCCGCGGATCGCTTCTTCCACTGCGAGAGCCGCAAGATTGCGGTACATCATCGCGGTCGGGCGGAAGGTGTTTTCGGAGGCCGAGAAAACCGGCACTTCGAGCGGGAACCCGCCGGCTTCCCAAACACCGGCCTTCACCTTTTCGGCGAGCTCGCGCAGATGGCCGTTGCACGGCGTCATGTCCGACCAGGTGTTGAGGATACCGATGACAGGGCGGCCGTCGAACAGGTCGTGCGGGTAACCCTGGTTCTTGAGCCAGCCGCGGTGATAGATCACGTCGCGGCTCGTGCCGCCGTACCATTCCTGCGACCTCAGCCTACGCGGCCATTCTGCTTTCTTCTTCATAGTCTCTGTCCTTCAGGATATCCCCTGATCGCCTCGTACGATCAGGGTTATCGCGCTTGGTCTCAAGCCAGCGTATAGGCGGTCTTGACGGTTGTGTAGAATTCGGCGGCGTACTTGCCCTGCTCGCGCGGGCCGTAGGACGAGCCCTTGCGGCCGCCGAAGGGAACGTGGAAATCGACGCCGGCGGTCGGCAGGTTCACCATCACCATGCCGGCCTCGGAATTGCGCTTGAAATGCGTCGCATGCTTGAGGCTGGTCGTCGCAATGCCGGCCGACAGACCGAACGGCGTGTCGTTGGCAGTTGCCAGCGCCTCGTCGTAATCCTTGACGCGGATGACGGAAACCACCGGTCCGAAGATCTCTTCGCGGCTGATGCGCATCTGATTGGTCGCTTCGGTAAAGAGCGTCGGCTGCAGGTAGAAGCCGGGCGTGTCGCGAGACACCAGTTCGCCGCCGAAGGCAAGCTTGGCGCCCTCGTCCTTGCCGATCTTGATATAGTCGGTATCGGTCTGAAGCTGGCGAGCATCGACGACCGGGCCGATATGGGTGCCGGGCTTCATCGCATGGTCGACGACGATGGTCTTCAGCTTCTCGGTGAGCGCGGCCACGAACCTGTCGTGGATGCCCTCGGTGACGATCAACCGCGACGACGCCGTGCAGCGCTGGCCGGTGGAAAAGAAGCCGGAATTGGCGGCGGCCTCGACAGCGACGGTCAGTTCGGCATCGTCGAGCACGACCATCGGGTTCTTGCCGCCCATTTCCAGCTGGAACTTGCGGTTATGCTCGATGGAGGACGTGGCGACGCGCCTGCCGGTGCCGGTCGAACCGGTAAACGTGATGCCTGATATATCGGGGCTGTCGAGCATCGCCTGGCCGACGACCGAGCCCTTGCCCATGACGAGATTCAGAACGCCCTTCGGCAGGCCGGCACGGTGCAGGATGTCGGCAATCGCCCAGGAACAGCCGGGAACCAGATCGGCCGGCTTGAAGACGACAGTGTTGCCGTAGCAGAGCGCCGGAGCGATCTTCCAGGCCGGAATGGCGATCGGGAAGTTCCAGGGCGTGATGATGCCGATGACGCCGAGCGGCTCGCGGGTGATCTCGACACCGATGTTCGGACGCACCGACGGGATAACTTCGCCGGCAAGGCGCAATGCTTCGCCAGCGAAGAATTCGAAGATCTGCGCGGCGCGGATCGTTTCGCCGATCGCTTCGGGAAGCGTCTTGCCTTCCTCACGGGCGAGCAGAGCACCAAGCTCGTCCTTGCGGGCCATGATCTCGTCGCCAGCCTTCTTCAGGATGACGTGACGTTCCCAGATGCCCGAACGCGACCAGGCCGGGAAGGCCGCCTTGGCAGCTGCGATCGCCGCCTTGGCATCTTCGGCACTCGCCTGGGCGTAGAGACCGACGACTTCGTTCGTATCGGACGGGTTGATGTTCTCGGCGGCATTCGTGCCGGTCCATTCGCCGGCAATGAGATTCTGATGGACGGTCATGGGCCTTGGAGCCTCCTCTATGACAAATGACCGGCCGCTTCGTGACGGCCGGTCTTGGAAATCAGAGCTGCTTGACGACGATCTCTTCTTCGGCCGCAACCTTCAGCGGATTGCGCAGCGGCAGACCGAATTCGGCCACCTCGATTTCAAATATATCGCCCTCTTCCGCCTTGAGACCATCGGCAAAGGAAAGCGTCGCCGTACCGAACATATGGACATGCACATCACCCGGCACACGGAAGAGGCCATATTTGAAATGGTGATATTCCAGATTGGCGAAAGTGTGAGACATGTTCGCCTCGCCCGACAGGAATGGCTTCTCGAAGATCACATGGTTGCCGCGCTTGATGCGCGACGTGCCGCGGATATCCTCGGGCGCCACACCAATCCGGATCTCCGGACCGAAGCTTGCCGGGCGCAGCTTGGAATGCGCGAGGAAGAGGTAGTTGATCCGCTCGGTGACGTGATCAGAAAACTCGTTCGACAGCGCAAAACCGATGCGGAACGGCGTGCCGTCCTTGGCGATCACGTAAATACCGGCCATCTCGGGCTCTTCGCCGCCGTCGAGCGCGAAGGACGGCGAAACGAGCGGAGCGCCGGGAGCAGCAGCGCCATAGCCATTGCCCTTGTAGAACCATTCGGGCTGCACGCCCTTCTGGCCAGCGGCCGGCTTGCCGCCTTCAAGACCCATCTTGAACATCTTCATCGAGTCGGTCAGCGTTTCCTCTGCCACCTCTGATGTCTTCTTGTGCATGGAATCGCGTGTCGCGGCAGAACCGAGATGCGTCAGGCCCGTGCCGGTCAGATGCAGGTGTGCCGCATCCGGATGCGTGATCGGCGGCAGGAAGCGGCCTTCGGCATAAGCCTTTTCCAGATCGACGGCATCGCCATATCCGTGAGCCTCGATAACGGAAACGAGGGACTTGCCGCTGTCTGCGGCCTCCAGCGCCAGAGCATAGACGCTCTCAGCGCCCTTGACGGCCTTGGCGGCGGCACCCGGTTCGCGCACGGCGACGATGATCTCTCCGTCTGCGCCCTTGATCTGCGAAATAAGCACGTTCCTAATCCTTCTCGTTTGGCGATGACAAAGCTTCGCCGCTCCGGCTCCATCCGGAGCCGGAATTCAATTTTCATATGACTGCGATGCGGGGGGCTGAGCCTGAGCTCAGCCCTTGTTCTTATTATAGACGTCGAAGAAGACCGCGGCGAGAAGCACCGCACCCTTGACCATCTGCTGGGAGTCGGTGCCGAGGCCGTGGATCGACATGCCGTTGTTCATGATGCCCATGATCAAAGCGCCGATGACAGCGCCGGTCACCTTGCCAACGCCGCCCTGCGCCGATGCGCCGCCGATAAAGCAGGCCGCGATCACGTCGAGCTCGAGGCCGAAGCCGCCCTTGGCCGTTGCCGAGTTGAGGCGCAGTGCGACGATCAGACCAGCCAGACCGGCAAGCAGACCCATATTTGCGAAGGTGAGGAAGGTCAGCCGCTCGGTGTTGATACCGGACAGCTTCGTTGCCTTCTCGTTGCCACCCATCGCGTAGATACGGCGGCCGATCGTCGTGCGACGAGTGATGAAAGCGTAAGCTGTGATCAGCACCAGCATGATGACGAGCACGTTCGGGAAGCCCTTGTAGATCGACAGCTGATAGCCGAGCGCCAGGACGGCAAGCGCGACGATGCCGTTCTGCGCGACGAAGAAGCCCAGAGGCTCGACGTCGTTGCCATGCTTTTCGTTCGACTTGCGCGCGCGCCAAGCCAGATAGACGAGGGTCACGGCGCCGATGACGGTCAGGATGATCGAGGTCGAGTTGATGCCGCCCATATCGAAAAGGTTGGGCAGGAAGCCGATGCTGATCAGCTGAAAGGCCGGAGGGAACGGACCGATGCTGGTGCCCGTTCCGGCTCCCGTCATCACAGTCAGCGTCAGGCCGCGGAAGACCAGCATGCCGGCGAGCGTGACGATGAAGGACGGTATCTTGTGATAGGCGACGAAATAACCCTGCAGGCCGCCGACCAGCGCACCCACGGCCAGACAAATAACGGTCGCGAGCACGTAGTTCATATGCCACTGCACCGTCATGATGGCGGCTATGGCGCCGATGAAACCGACGACGGAGCCGACCGAAAGATCGATATGGCCGGCAACGATCACCAGCAGCATGCCGAGCGCCATCACGACGATGAACGAGTTCTGTAGAATGATGTTCGTCAGGTTGAGCGGCCTGAAGAGAACGCCGTGGGTCGAGATCTGGAAGAAGATCATGATCGCGATGAGCGCGATGAACATGCCGTATTCACGGATGTTGCCGCGAACAAATTCGCCGATGGAGACGACACGCCCTTGCTCGGTGATGGGTTGATTGATCGGCGTCATTGTTTCTTCTCTCCTGAGCGCATGATGGCGCGCATGATGGTTTCCTGGCTCGCTTCTCCCTTCGGCAGTTCCGCAACGATACGCCCTTCATTCATGACGTAGATGCGGTCGCACGTACCAAGAAGCTCAGGCATTTCCGACGAAATCATCAGAACGCCTTTACCGTCAGCCGCGAGCTGGTTGATGATAGTATAGATTTCATATTTGGCGCCAACATCGATGCCGCGCGTCGGTTCGTCCAGGATCAACACGTCGGGATCCGAGAACAACCATTTCGAAAGAACGACCTTCTGCTGGTTGCCGCCAGACAGGTTGACCGCTTCCTGGAAGATGCTGGAGGAACGAATGCGCAGCTTCGACCGATAGTCGGAGGCGACACGCGATTCCCTGACACTGTCGATAACGGTGGCGTTCGACACCGCCTCCAGATTGGCAAGCGTCGTGTTGTGCACGATCGTCTCGCCCAGCACGAGGCCGAGGTGCTTGCGGTCTTCGGTCACATAGGCGAGACCGGCGTCGATCGCCTTGCGCACCGTTGTCGTATCGACCTTCTTGCCGTCGACGAAGACGTCGCCGGTGATCTTGTGCCCATAGGACTTGCCGAAGACGCTCATGGCGAATTCGGTGCGGCCGGCACCCATCAGGCCGGCGATGCCGACGACCTCGCCCTTGCGGACGTTGACGTTGATGTCGTGCAGGACCTGGCGGTCACGATGCTGCTGGTGGAAGGCATTCCAGTTCTTGACTTCGAAGATCGTCTCGCCGATCGGCACGGAGCGCGGCGGATAACGGTCCGCGAGGTCGCGGCCCACCATGTTCTTGATGATGATGTCTTCGCTGATCTCGTCCGTATGACAGTCGAGCGTCTTGACGGTCATGCCGTCGCGCAGGACCGTGATCTGGTCGGCAACCTTGCGGATCTCGTTCAGCTTGTGGGAAATGATGATCGAGGTAATGCCCTGCTTGCGGAATTCCATCAGCAGGTTGAGCAGCGCGTCTGAATCGCTTTCGTTCAGCGATGCCGTCGGCTCGTCGAGGATGAGCAGCTTGACGCTCTTCGACAGGGCCTTGGCGATCTCGACGAGCTGCTGCTTGCCGACGCCGATGTCGGTCACGAGCGTATTCGGGGATTCACGCAGACCAACCTTGGCGAGAAGCTGCTTGGTGCGATTGAATGTCTCGTCCCAGCTGATGACGCCGTTCTTGGCGTTTTCATTGCCGAGGAAGATGTTTTCCCCGATGGAAAGCTGTGGCACCAGGGCGAGTTCCTGGTGAATGATGACGATACCGATTTCTTCGGAATCCTTCAGGATCCTGAAATTGCGCACGTCGCCCTCATAGACGATGTCGCCTTCATAGCTTCCTGCCGGATAGACGCCGGAGAGCACTTTCATCAGGGTCGACTTGCCGGCCCCGTTTTCGCCCACCAATGCGTGGATCTCACCCTGACGAACCCTGAGGTTCACATTCTCGAGCGCCTTGACGCCCGGGAACGTCTTGGTGATGTTCCGCATTTCGAGGATTGTATTTTCCATGACTAAAACCCAACGCCGCGATCAGGAATAACCCGGCGATCATAGAATCGAAGACCGGAACCCGCAATCACGCGGGTTCCGGCCATTCATATTACTTCAGCTGGTCTTCCTTGTAGTAACCGCTGTCAACGAGAACCGTCTTGTAGTTCTCCTTGGTCACGGCAACCGGCTTCAGCAGGTAGGACGGAACGACCTTGACGCCGTTGTCGTAGGTCTTGGTGTCGTTCACTTCCGGCTCCTTGCCGGACATGACGGCGTCAACCATGTTGACGGTCACCTTCGCCAGGTCGCGGGTATCCTTGAAGATCGAGGAATACTGTTCGCCAGCGATGATCGACTTGATCGACGGGATTTCGGAGTCCTGGCCGGTGACGACTGGCAACGGCTGGTCAGCCGAGCCGTAGCCAACGCCCTTCAGCGACGAGATGATGCCGATCGACAGACCGTCGTAAGGAGACAGGACAGCGTCAACCTTGGCGTCGGTGTAGTTAGCCGAGAGCAGGTTGTCCATGCGGGCCTGGGCCGTTGCCGGGTCCCAACGCAGCGTGCCGACCTTGTCCATGCCGGTCTGGCCGGACTTCACGACGAGCTTGCCGGAGTCGATGTAAGGCTGCAGGACGGACATTGCGCCATCATAGAAGAAGAAGGCGTTGTTATCGTCAGGCGAACCGCCGAAGAGTTCGATATTGAACGGACCCTTGCCGTCCTTGAGGCCGAGCTTGTCGACGATCGTGCCAGCCTGCAGAACGCCAACCTGGAAGTTGTCGAACGTGGCGTAGTAGTCGACATTGGCAGAGTCGCGGATCAGACGGTCATAAGCGATGACCTTGATGCCGGCGTCGTGAGCCTTCTGGAGAACGTCCGAAAGGGTCGTGCCGTCGATCGAAGCGACGACGAGAACCTTGGCGCCCTTCGTGACCATGTTTTCGATCTGCGAAAGCTGGTTCGGGATATCGTCGTCAGCATACTGCAGGTCGGTCTGGTAACCAGCGGCCTGCAGCTGCTTGACGATGTTGTTGCCGTCGTCGATCCAGCGAGCCGAAGCCTTCGTCGGCATTGCGATGCCAACCAGACCCTTGTCGGCCGCCATAGCCGGCATAACGAACGATGCGACGCCGAAGGCAGCCGCAGCCATCAATGAGATAATGGATTTCATTTCTCTCTCCCTTGTTAAAAATTCACGGACGAAAAATCGCCCGCCCCGAAACTGTGGCAGGTTCCGTATTGGATAGTTACTTCAGATGGTGAGAAACGAAGTAGGTCTCCTCCACGATCTCACACGTGTTGAGTGCCAACCAGCACACGGCCGCAAACTGGTATGGATTCCTATAACTGTCAAATAGAATAACTGGTAATGTGCATAACAAATTTGGTATATCGTTAAAAAGTATTACTTTTGATGGAGCGCAGTGGGGAGGCTGCAACCATGACGATTATCTCGGAGCCATTTTCGTTGGAACATGTCGATATCAACAGCGACAATTTTGGCGATGACGGCCTTTCACGCGCAGGACTTAAGCTGAATCACCTGCGTATGATTGTCGCAATCGAAGATAGCGGGCAGATTTCGGCCGCCGCCGAGGTGCTGAACATCTCCCAGCCCGCAGCGTCGCGAATGCTGTCCGATCTGGAATCGATCGCGAAGACTCCGCTCTATGAGCGGGTAGCCCGCGGCGTGGTGCTCACCACCTTCGGAGAGGCCCTCGCCAGACGCGCGCGCAAGATCCTCCTGGAGCTTCGGGAGGCGAGCCGCGAGATCGGCGAGTTGAAGAGCGGCAAAGGCGGCTCGGTCTTCATCGGCGCCGTCACCGCACCCGCCATGAGCCTCGTCGTCCCCGCCATCAACACGGTGCGCAAGACCTTTCCGGGCATCGAGGTCAGCATCCAGGTCGAGACCAGCAACGTGCTGGCGCGCGAGCTTCTTGCCGCCCGCCACGACTTCATCATCAGCCGCATCCCCGACGACCTCAACCCGCGTCTCTTCGAGGTGCGCGAGATCGGCATCGAGAGGGCCTGTCTGATCGTGCGCAGCGACCATCCCCTATTGAAGAAGAGTAAACCGAGCAGCCTCACGGAGATCAGGGATTACGACTGGGTGTTCCAGCCGCCCGGCACGCTGCTGCGCCGCACAATCGAGGACATCTTCCTGTCGCGCGCCGTTCAGCTTCCGGAAAACGTCGTCAACACGTCCTCGCTGCTTTTGACCTGCGCAATGATCTGCGCGACGGATGCGATCGCGCCCGTTGCCATCGATGTCGCCCAGTTTCTCGCCTCTCAGAGCTCGAACGCATCGGATGTGCGCATCCTGCCGATCGACTTCGAGATCAACGTCAAGCCCTACAGCATGATCACCGTGCGTGAGCGCGCGCTGCCGCCGAGCGCCCGTCTGCTCTACGATCTCATTCTGGAAGAGAGCATCCGGCAGGCTCAGGGCAGCGTGGGATAAAATCCCACGCGGAAATCCAGCCCGGCGCCAAGTTGGCGCCGTCTAATGCGCCGCTCGAAAGGGAAGGCGCATGCTGTTCGGACAATCGATATTCCAATCCGTTCTCGAACGGTTGAAAGAGGAAGATGCCGGCGAAGCGGAAGAGCCGGCCGCCCGTCGCGTTTCCGGCTTCACCACCGGCCTCGCTTTCGATGTGATGGAAGGCGTTTCGGCGGCCTCGCAGCGGGTCGGCGAAGCCTATTTCGACAATCTCGGTGCGGAGCCCGCGATCGAGGCGCCTCCCCCGCCCGAACCCGCCATGCCCGCGCATCTGGCCCGCATTGCACCGGAAGAGATTGCCGCTGAACTTGCGATCTCATCTGCCGATACGCAACAGACGCTGAACGAGAAGCGGCGCGCCTTCGCCAAGGCCAATCATCCCGACGGCGTGGCGCAACCTTTCCGCGACAATGCCAACAGACGCATGACGATCGCCAATCTGCTGATCGACGAGGCGCTGCGCCGACTGCCGCACATATGAAGCGTCCCCCTCTGTCGCCGACTGGCGTTTTCGGGGTTGTTCAAGCCGCCTTTCCGGCGGATCAGGCGGCCCGGCCTAATAGCATCAGGTTGAAATTTTCGCCTTTTGATAGCAGATAGTTCACCATCTTTTTGGTGCCGGCGACAGCGCAATTTTACAGGACAATAGACCATGTCCTACGCCCTTTTCGGTAGGCAGCAGCGCTGTTTAGCGAAATTGAATGAAATACAACCTCCTGTAACATAGGCTGGTGCAAATGTTTTCAGAGGACACCCAGCATGTCATCCACAGAAGACCCGAAGCTGCCCCGCAATACCGCGCGCAGACATTTTCTAGGTGTTGCCGCTGCCGTCGGCGCCAGGCTTGCCGGCGCGGCAGCCGTGGCCACGACAATTTCGGCATCCCCAGCGAGTGCGTTGGGGCGGCTTTGGGGACGGGGCGGCTCCGGTGGGCATGGAGGTTCCGGTGGTCACGGGGGCTCCGGTGGAGGCGGCAGCTCCGGTGGGGGCGGTGGTTCTGGCGTCGGCGCAAATTGTTTCCTGCGCGGAACGGCGATCCTCACGGATTGCGGTGAAAAGCCTGTCGAGGATCTGCGCGTCGGCGACCGCGTTGCCCTTCCCGATGGCAATGCCCGTGCGATCAAGTGGGTCGGCCGCCAGGCCTTCAGGAAGAGCGGTGCGCGCTGGCATGAAAGCGTCGTGCCGATCCGTGTATCCCGCCATGCGCTGGGCAGCCGCACGCCGCATTCCGATCTCTACCTGTCGCCAGGGCATGCGCTGTTTCTGAACGGTGCTCTGATCCGCGTGAAGGACCTCGTGAACGGCACGACCATTGCACCGGTCATTCCGGCCGACGACGCCTCGGTCGAATATTATGCCGTCCTGCTCGATACGCATGAAGTCATTCTTGCCGAAGGGGCAGCGGCCGAGAGCTTCCGCGTCGTGAAGAACAACCATGAAGACTTCCCCAATTTTGCAGAATACAGGCGTCTCCATGACGAGGACCCCGCCGACATGACATCCTGCGCGCCGATGTTGAGCGGCGGCTGGCAGCATTTGAAAGCGCTTCTCCTGCTCGGCGTTTCGCCGCTGGTGCCGCTGCGCGATCCGTTCGGGGATGCCTGCGAAAAGATCGACGCGCAAGCCAAGGAACTGTTGCTCTGACGGCACGGACATGCGCCGAAGATCGACTGACGGCACGCCAAAGCGTGCATCGGTTTTGCGATAGATAATGTGAAACAACAATCTGAAGCGTGGCGCGCATCTGAAGGATCGCGACACGCTTTTATTATTCGCCCTTCTTCTCGTCTTCCATCGCCGGCTTGTCCTCGTCCTCGTCCTCGTCATCAGGCGTGACGACTGCCGCAGGTTCCGGCGGCTTGGGATCAAAGGCCCAGATCAGCATATAGAAGGAATAGGCGCCGGCACCGCCGGCAAGCATGCCCCAGAAGGCATCGCCTGTCGTAAATTCGACGATCGCCCATCCGAAGCAGACAACGACGATGAGGACACGGACCCAAAGGTGCCGGTAGGCCGAATGGTTTGGATCGATAAGCTGCATCTCTGTCCCGTTGTCGTGACCGCCCCGTCTCACTCTTGTGATGACGTCACTTGTCTTTAGGATGGATTTCACAAATGTGAAAGGGCTGCGGGCTTGACGCGGCAAGCGGAAAATGGAATGAAAATTCCAAACTTATATCAATTCGGTTTATTTGTTCCGAATCTAGGGAGGCAGTAATGACAGTAAGATTTGGTCTTCTCGGCGCCGGCCGCATCGGCAAGGTCCATGCAAAGGCCGTCAGCGGCGATGCCAATGCAAAGCTCGTGGCCGTCGCCGACGCCTTCCCGCAGGCTGCCGAAGCGATCGCTTCCGCCTATGGCTGCGACGTGCGCAGCATCGAGGCGATCGAGGCCGCCAAGGATATCGACGCCGTCGTCATCTGCACGCCGACCGATACGCATGCCGACCTGATCGAGCGCTTTGCCCGCGCCGGCAAGGCGATCTTCTGCGAAAAGCCGATCGACTTGGATGTTGCGCGCGTAAAAGCCTGCATCAAGGTCGTGGAAGAAACCGGCGCCAAGCTGATGGTCGGCTTCAACCGCCGCTTCGACCCGCATTTCATGGCCGTCCGCAAGGTCATCGACGACGGCAAGATCGGCGATGTCGAGATGGTGACGATCACCTCGCGCGACCCCGGCGCCCCGCCGGTCGATTACATCAAGCGCTCGGGCGGCATCTTCCGCGACATGACGATCCATGATTTCGACATGGCCCGCTTCCTGCTCGGCGAAGAGCCGGTTTCGGTCGTCGCAACCGCTGCCGTCCTCGTCGACAAGGCGATCGGCGAAGCCGGCGATTATGACAGCGTCTCGGTGATCCTGCAGACCGCCTCCGGCAGGCAGGCCATCATCTCCAACTCGCGCCGCGCCACCTATGGCTACGACCAGCGCATCGAAGCGCATGGCTCCAAGGGCGTCGTCTCGGCCGAAAACCAGCGCCCGGTCTCGATCGAAGTCGCCAACGCCGAAGGCTATACCCGCCCGCCGCTGCACGACTTCTTCATGACCCGCTACACCGAGGCTTATGCCAACGAGATCGCCAGCTTCATCGCCGCGATCGAAAAGGGCTCGAAGATTTCCCCTTCCGGCGCCGATGGCCTGGCAGCGCTCGCGCTCGCCGATGCCGCCGTCCAGTCCGTCAAGGAAGGCAAGCTCGTCAAGATCGGCTGACCGCCCTCTCCCGACGGTCGCCACAATGAGATGGCCGGGTTCCCGCCCGGCCATTTCTCGTTTGATTGGGCTAAGCTCAAAAAGACCCCTCCTCACAGGGAAAAGGGAGAGTGAGACGGTGCCTGTCCCCTTCGCCCCACTGGGGCGAAGGGGGAACCACTAATCCCCGCCCTGAACACCCGCCACGACGATATCCTCATCGATGACGGCCAGCGCCCGGTTCAGATGCCCTTCGAAGACGAGAATCTGTTCGTCCGCGACGACCCGGAGCTCCGGCATGCCCTCCATGCGCACCACATGGGACTGGCCGAGCCCCTCCTCGATCCCCTGCCGCAGCAGATCGTAATAGCGCGTGCCGGGTCCGGTAATGGCAATCGGCATGCGCTCCGTCAGGCTCAGCATGCGTGACAATCCGTTGCCGAGCGCAAGCCCCGCCTGCCGGAAGGCAAAACCGGAGATGCGGTGCCCCTGCCGTGCGCGCGCCGCGATCTTGTCGAGCTCGGCCAGCGGCACGAACTTTGCCGGGATCGTGTCGAGCGGCACTTCGAAGGCGGTGCGCAGGATGGCGTAGAAGCCGGCATAGGCCTCGATGCAGCCGCGCGTGCCGCAGCGGCAAAGCCCGCCATTGGCCAGATGCAGCATATGCCCGAAATTGGGCGCGGAGACGTCACGCCCGCCATGGCTCGTTCGCCGCACTATTCCGAGCCCGATGCTGTGCCCGAGCGAAAGGGCAGCCAGCGAGCGGAAATCCGCGCCTTTGACATTCTCCTCACGGGCGCCGAGGGCTGCGGCCACCAGCAATGTCTCGTTGTCGAGGATGATTTTTGCCGGCCAGTCCGGCCTGAGCGCCGATTCGAAATCGATCTGGTCGCTGCCGAAGATGGGCGACCAGACGAGGACCGGCTCGGAGGAATTCACCAGCCCCTTGCTGCTGATCGAGATGAGCAGCACCTTCTCCCGCTCGATGCGCGAGCGCGACAGGATGCGCTCAAGCCCCTCCCGCACGCCGGTGACGAAGCGGGCAGCCCCTGCCGGATCATGCGACCTCTCCTCGCTGAAGCGATCGATCAGCTTGCCCGAATAATCGACGAGGGAATATTGCACGGCGTCCGAGGAGATGATGACGACGATGAGATAGCCGCAGTCCCGCCGCTGGCGCAGAAGCACGCGCGGACGCCCCCGCCCGCTGGCAGGCTGCTGCTCGGATTTCTCGATGATCTGCGCTCTTTCCAGATCGGCGGTGATCGCGGAAACCGTCGCGGAGGACAGCCGCGTGTGATCGGATATCTCAGTATGAGCAAGCGGCCCGTGGCGGCGGAGAGTGGCGAGCACCAGCACGCTGTTTCTCTGCCGTACGAGCTCCGTGCTCGACTTGGTCAGCATCTATCGCCGCCTCTTCCCCGTTCGTTCCGCCCTTCACTTGCCACAGCATCTCCGGCCCCTTTCGTCAAAGGAAATTAACCTGGTAGTGCGGTGTTGACAGTTGAAAAAATCTCTGACAGTAAATTTCTCGACTGTCGAGAAAAAAATCCGAACCTTTCTGGACAGGCTTTCGCGGTGGCCGGAGGAGGCTGAAGCCGGGCCGGCTGCAATTCACTCGGGAGGACAAATATGAAGTCTATTTACAAGCTGATGGCCGGGGCGGCCATCCTCGTTTCCGTACACACGGCCGCCATGGCTGCCGACCTCGTCGTTGGCGTTTCCTGGTCGAACTTCCAGGAAGAGCGTTGGAAGACCGACGAAGCCGCCATCAAGAAGGCTCTCGAAGCCAAGGGCGCGAAGTACATTTCCGCTGACGCCCAGTCTTCGGCTGCAAAGCAGCTGACCGACGTCGAATCGCTGATCTCGCAGGGCGCAAACGCCCTCATCATTCTCGCCCAGGACTCCGACGCCATCGGCCCGGCCGTTGAAAAGGCCGCCAGCGAAGGCATCCCGGTCGTCGGTTACGACCGCCTGATCGAAAACCCGGCTGCCTTCTACATCACCTTCGACAACAAGGAAGTCGGCCGCCTGCAGGCGCAGGAAGTCTTCAAGGCAAAGCCGGAAGGCAACTACGTCTTCATCAAGGGCTCGTCTTCCGATCCGAACGCTGACTTCCTGTTCGCCGGCCAGATGGAAGTCGTCAAGGCTGCCATCGACGCAGGCAAGATCAAGAATGTCGGCGAAGCCTATACCGACGGCTGGCTGCCGCAGAACGCCCAGCGCAACATGGAGCAGTTCCTGACAGCCAACAACAACAAGGTTGACGCTGTCGTCGCTTCGAACGACGGCACCGCCGGTGGCGCCGTCGCCGCTCTCGACGCACAGGGCATGGCCGGCTCCGTTCCGGTTTCCGGTCAGGACGCCGACAAGGCTGCTCTCAACCGCATCGCTTTGGGCACGCAGACGGTTTCGGTCTGGAAGGACAGCCGTGAACTCGGCAAGCGCGCTGCTGAAATCGCTCTCGATCTCGCCGGCGGCACGGCGCTCGACAAGGTTGCAGGCGTGCAGACCTTCGACGGCGGCCCGAAGAAGGTGAAGATGCAGTCCATCTTCCTGACCCCGCTCGCCATCACCAAGGACAACCTGAACGTCGTCATCGACGCCGGCTGGATCTCCAAGGCTGAAGCCTGCCAGGGCGTCAAGGCCGGCTCCGTCAAGGCTTGCAACTGATCCTTGCTCGCTGATTTGAATACCGGCGCCGCAGCGGCCCTCCGCTGCGGCGCCGGATGCGGATGAAGCCCGCTCAGTGGCGCTTCTCCGTTCTCGCGCGCATCGCGGATGCTTTGATTCCCTGCCAGAATGGTGCCGTTGTGATCGGCTATTTTCGGAAGCGTCCCGGTGGTCACATCAAGAACAGGGCGATCGTCGGCCGGCATTCCATCCGGAAGCGGCCCGCGCCCAAACAAATGGGGGAAACGGCAAACCCATGGCAGACATCACCCAATCGACATCGTCAGGCCCGCGCACGGCAGTTGAAGGCCCCTTCACACGCTTCCTGCGGGCAACGGAAATAGACACCCGGCTTCTCGGCATGATCGCCGCGCTGCTGGTCATCTGGATCGGCTTTCATTTCTATACCGGCGGCCTGTTCCTCACGCCCAGAAACCTCTGGAACCTTTCGGTCCAGACGACGGAAATCGCGGTGCTGGCGACCGGCATGGTGCTGGTCATCGTCACCAGAAACATCGACCTGTCGATCGGCTCGATCCTTGGCTTCGTCGCCATGATCATGGGCGTGGTCCAGGCGAAGTTCCTGCCGCAATATCTGGGCTTCGACAATTCCTTCACCTGGGTGATCACGCTGATCTGCGGCCTCCTCGTCGGCTCGGCCATCGGCATGTTCCAGGGTGTCATCATCGCCTTCATGGGCGTGCCCTCCTTCATCGTCACGCTGGGCGGCTTCCTCGCCTGGCGCGGCCTTGCCTGGTATGTCACGAGCGGCCAGACGGTCGCGCCGCTGGACACCACCTTCCGCATCATGGGCGGCGGCGCCGAAGGCGCAATCGGCGCCACCTGGAGCTGGATCATCGGCGCGGCCGCCTGCGTGCTGATCGTCGTCTCGATCATCGGCTCGCGCCATCAGCGCCGGCGCTTCAACTTCCCGCGCCGTCCGCTCTGGGCCGAATATGTCCTCGGCGTTCTCGGCTGTGCCCTGGTGCTCGGCGCGATCTGGGTGTCGACGATCTATTACTGGCCGCCGGCAATCGCCAAGCGCTATGCCGAGGCCAACAACATCACCGTGCCTGAAACCGGCCTGATGATCCCCTACGGTATCGCCGTGCCCGTGCTGATCGCCGTCCTCGTCGGCATCGTCATGACCTTCATCGCCACGCGCCTGCGCTTCGGCCGCTACGTCTTCGCGATCGGCGGCAACCCGGAAGCGGCAGAACTCGCCGGCATCAAGACCCGCTGGGTCACGGTGCGCATCTTCGCGCTGATGGGCTTCCTCGCAGCCGTCGCCGCGGCGATCTCCACGGCGCGCCTCAACGCCGCCGCCAACTCGCAGGGCACGACCTACGAGCTCTATACGATCGCGGCAGCCGTCATCGGCGGCACGTCTCTGGCAGGCGGCACCGGCACGATTGCCGGCGCCATGCTCGGCGCGCTCGTCATGCAGTCGCTGCAGTCGGGCATGGGTCTCGCCAATGTCGATACGCCCATCCAGAACGTCGTCGTCGGCGCGGTGCTCGTCATTGCCGTCTGGCTCGACA
>Ga0209129_1000860_pt1 | contig 18930 bp, 17 predicted proteins | sample AraplaMF_Col_mMS_FD_184257 | JGI IMG/M metagenome (GOLD analysis project Ga0209129, IMG submission 184257) | Arabidopsis root microbial communities from the University of North Carolina, USA - plate scrape MF_Col_mMS (SPAdes) (version 3) | ecosystem: Host-associated > Plants > Roots > Endosphere... | reverse complement strand
CGGACTGTGGGTAGAACACCTGTTCAACGGCATTCCGGGCGGCTGGATCGGCTTCCTGCTGGTGGTGAACCTGTTCGTGTTCTTCCTGGCCTTCTTCCTCGATTTCTTCGAGATCGCCTTCATCGTGGTGCCGATGCTGGCGCCGGTGGCGCAGAAGGTGCTGGCGCCGCAACTGGAACCATTGATGGGCAGCCCGGAAGCGGCAGCGTCGGCCTCCCTGGTGTGGTTCGGCGTGATGCTGTGCGTGAACATGCAGACCTCCTTCATGCACCCGCCATTCGGTTTCGCGCTGTTCTACCTGCGCGGCGTGGCGCCGAAGGAAGTGAAGTCTTCCGATATCTACTGGGGCGCCCTGCCCTGGGTCGGCCTGCAGATGCTGATGGTGCTGCTGGTGGCAGCACTGCCGCAAACCGTCACCGCCTTCCTCGACCGGGGCACCGGCGGCAAGGTGGAATCGGGTGACCTGCACATCGAGCAGCCTGCAATGCCGGATTCGCTGCCAGCGCAGAAACAGGACGACGAACAGCAGCCCGAGCTGAACTTCTCGCAGCCAGAGGAAGAAAAGAAAAAGTAGACCTGATTACCTTATTGCAAACTTGCTAAAAAGTAATTATTCTGTGGTGCCGGCCCGTTTCCCGGGCCCTAACCACAGGATAATCATGTACAAGAAACTGCTGTTCCCCTTGGCCGCCAGCGCAATGCTGGGCGGCTGCGCCAACAACGCCCCGCTGATCGCACCGGACCAGCTGGCCACGCCGGCCAACATCCCCTGCATCCAGCTGCCTGAAGCCATGACGGCCGTCGATGAAGCAGGCATCCTGAAACTGGTGACCGAAACCCGCCTGGAGCGCGGCCCCTACATTTCGGAAAAAGAGGATGCGGAAGGCACCTATTACCGCGGCCCCCAAGGCGGCATTTCCATGTTCCAGCCCGGGAATCCCGGCGCCAAGCGCTTCCACAACGATGGCGGCTTCTACATCCCCAAAGATCCGCAGAAGATGCCTAGCATCTACATGTACACCGCCATGGATGGCGTGCAGCCCGAGGCGCCAGCCGCAGGCGTGGGCTGCGCCGATGTCGGCTATGTCAAGGATCCGGTCACAAAGAAAATCAGTATCGGCCTGATGGCAGCGACTGGCGGTGCAGGTGCAATGGCTGGCCGCGCCGCCGTCAAACATAGCAGTCTCAGCTACGGACAAGCCGTTGCGGGCGGCGCCATCGCCGGAGCACTGGTGGCTTACCTGGCCAATCAGGAGTTGGGCAAGATCACCCAGTCCACAGTGGTCAAGGACAAGGCCGTGCTGGGCAAGCTGCGCGAAATGTCGCTGCAGGCCGTTCCGGTAGCGCCGCAGCAGGAAGCCGCGGCGTCCGCGGCCGGCGCCGCACCGCAGTAAAGCGGCACGGCCCAGCGGCCCCTCAGTCGAGCGGGCCGCAGGCGGACTTGGTGTACTGGGCTTCCAGCTTGTCGATGTCGTCCTGAGTCTTGGCCATGGCGTCGAGCTGGGAATTGCGGCGGTTTTCGTTGCGCTGGCCGTACAGTTCTTCGCGGCGCGAACGCAGCGAGTCGCAACTGCTCTTGGCCACGCGCGCGTTGGCCGCAGCCTCCTTCGTCGCTTCCTCCTCCGCCTTGGCCTGTTTCGCGCGCGCTTCACGGTTGCGCACCGCCAGGTCATCTGCACGCTCACGGTCTTCCTGGGCGCGCGCCTGGGCCGCTTTCACCTGGGCGGCAGTCGGCGGCGGCGGGTAGTCGAGGCTGGCGCCGCCTTTGGCGCAAGGCATGGACTGGTAAGTCACCTTGCCGTCCACCGTACACTTGAACAGGCCCTGCGCGCCGGCCTGCGATGCGGCGGCCATGCCAAGGACTGCGAACAACAGCGCTTTCTTCATTGCGCTTACTCCCAATGGGTCTGGGTCAAAAATTTGAGCCGGTTGTTGTCTGGATCGAGAACGGACATGACGCGCAGGTCCGCTCCCAGGTCATTGTTCGGCGCTTGCTCGACGTTCACGCCGTACTCCAGGAAGTCGTCATACAAGGCGTCGACGTCCGGAACATAAAAGTGTACCAGTCCGCCGGGTTGGCAGTCGCCCGAATGTTCCGATAGGAAAATTTCCATGCCATCGAGCATCATCGAGGCAAAAGTCGGCAAGCCCGGTTCAAAGTGGTGCGTCCACTCCTCGCGGAAACCGAGCGACTCATAGAAAGGCTTGCTGGCGGCGTAGCTCGCCACCCGCAATGCCGGCACTACCCGCTGCGTGTCTTTCAAGCCCATGCGAACTCCCCTGTAAGTCTCCTTACAGGGAAGTGTACATCAGTGCTTGTGCGCGATCATGTTGGAGAGGACGCTGAAGGCGGCGCCCGTGTGTTCCTTCTCCAGCAGCAGGGTAAGTTCGGTGTGGGTCGAGATCAGGTTGATCAGGTTGACCTTGTCCCACGCCAGCTTCTTCAGGATGGCGTGGTAGATGCCCGGCGTGCGCCAGGAATCGGCGGTCAGCTGCAGCGTGACGGCGTTCAGGTTCTCCAGCCGCGCCAGCAGGCGTTCGCCGGCGAAGATCTGCTCGACCAGGCCGATGAAGGGGCGGCTGCAAATCACCACCACTTCCTCGCTGCCGCGGGTCACGGTCAGGTACAGGCCGTGGCCGGTGCCCGAACGCTCCAGCAGCTGGCGGTGGCATTCATCGATGCGGTCCGAACGGCGGAAAGTGAATTCGACGAGGTCGGTACGTGCGGTCAGCTGGCCGGACTGCTGGGCCAGCACCAGTTCCTGGGCGTCCTTGTCCGGCAGGCGTCCGGCCACACGGCGCAAGGCCATGACCACGGCCGCCTGGCCGACAGGCTTCCACAGGTCGTTCTGGAGCTGCGGCTGCAGCTGGCGCGCCAGTTCCGACAGGTTGATCAGGCCACGACGCAGTCCTTCGCTCAGGAAGGGCGACTCCGTGACGATCCTTTCGACTTTGGTAGATATAGACAACATGAGTGATGCGCCCTCACTAAGTGGTACGTCAAACAAATGACGGGCTAGTGTAAAACGCAAAATTCAACTAGTGCAACATGAGTGTGACAATTTGATACATATTTTTGTTGCGTCCAACACGAAACTAGAAAAACCCCTCTATTTCGTTGTAACTTCCCTACAAATCACGCCAATCGTGCGCCATTTGGTCGCGAGCCGAGCTAGTTCGACAACCAAAAATATGTAATCAAATGTCTCAAACTGAACAAAAACTGTAGAACCGACTTATTTCGCAACTTTTTTGACTTGCATAAAGAACAGGCATAACTTCCCGCTCTCCCAACAAACCCAACGCTCATAAGGAGAGCTGATGAAACTTCGCAAAAGCCTGCTGGCTGCAGCTGTAGCCGCTTCCTTCGCCCCTGCATTCGCAGGCGTCCTGCCGGAAACCATGATGGCCGCACCGGCCCAGCCGATGAGCCTGGAAGCCAAGGCCAACCTGGCTGCCCGCCTCGATGCGCGCCGCGCCGCCGCCGGCCTGGATAGCGAACATGGCTACAAGATGCGCGAGCAGCATCCAGGTGCCAACGGCCAGCGCATCCTGCGCGCCGACCACACCTTCCAGGGCCTGCGCGTGTTCGGTTCCGAGTCCGTCGTCGTCACCGATGACAACGGCGACATCGTCAGCGAATCCGCTTCGGACCGCCGCAACGGCCTGGACGCACATCGTTCCGCCAAGGCTTCCGGCAAGGGCGCTCCCGACACCACCGCGGCCTTCAGCGCTGATGAAGCAATCCGTATCGCCGTTTCGCGCACCGCCGGCAAGACCCACCGCGTCAAGCCGGAAGCCGAACTGCTGATCTGGCCAGTGGTCAAGACCCAGCGCACCGCAGCTGCGGCCAACAAGGCCGAAAGCGCCCTGAACGCCATGGACGTGGAAGACGTTGTCGACCATTACGAACTGGCCTACCTGGTCAAGACCCGCATGAACAAGGACGGCCGTCCGGTGTTCCGCGACACCGTGATCAACGCCACCACCGGCGCAGTGATCAAGCAGTGGGATGCACTGCAGACCGTGGTCGGCGTTGGCCACAGCCAGTACAACGGCGACGTGCCGATCAACACTACCCTGTCCGGCTCCACCTACAAGATGCTGGACTCCACCCGCGGCGTGGGCGGCACCTTCGGCGGCATGGCCATCACCAACGCCAACCACTCGCCGGAATCGAACCCGCAGGCCGGCTCGATCTACACCAACAGCACCAATACCTGGGGCGACGGCCAGCAGTACATCAGTGGCGGCAGCACCACCAACGCCAACGGCCAGACCGCCGCAGTGAACGCGCTGTGGGGCCTGATGAACACCTACGACACGCTGAAGAACGTGGTGGGCTGGTCTTCGCTTGACGGCAACAACACCGCGACCTACATCGCCGTCCACGTCGACAACAACTACGACAACGCCTTCTTCGACCCGAACTGCAAGTGCATGTACATCGGCGACGGCTCCAGCTTCTACAGCCTGGGTTCGATCGACGTGATCGGCCACGAAATGGGCCACGGCGTAACCGATGCCACGTCCAACCTGACCTACTCCGGCGAGTCCGGCGGCCTGAACGAGTCGAACTCCGACATCACCGGCGAAATGGTGGAAGCCTATGCCCGCAACGGTGGCACCGGCACCACCATCCCTGCCGGCAACGATTGGATGATGGGCAAGGAAATCGCCAGGAACGGCCAGCCGCTGCGCTGGATGTGGAAGCCTTCCAAGGATGGCTCGTCGAAGGACGCCTGGAGCAGCACCCTGGGCAACCTGAACGTGCACTACTCCTCGGGCCCGAACAACCGCATGTTCTACTTCCTGGCCAACGGCTCCAACTCCTCGTCCTCGAGCGAGATGTACAGCCAGTACCTGACCAAGCAGCCGCTGGCCATGACCGGTATTGGCAATGACAAGGCGTTCCGCATCTGGTTCAAGGCCAACACCACCAAGTTCACCGCGTCGACCAACTATGCCGACGCGCGCAACAAAGTGATCCAGGCCGCTGAAGAACTGTACGGCGTAGGCAGCAAGGAATCGATCGCTGTAAAACGCGCTTACGCTGCGATCAACGTCGGCACCGACGTCGACGAAGCAGGCGGCACCGGCGTGTCGATCACCACCCAGCCGAACAACATCACCGTGGCTGCAGGCGGCACCGCCAGCTTCACCGTGGGCGCAACCGGCGGCACTTCGCCATACAGCTACAAGTGGTACCGCAACGGCACCCAGATTTCGGGCGCCACTTCGGCTACCTACTCGTTCACCGCGCAGGCGGCCGACAGCGGCGCCGTGTTCAACGCCGTGGTCACCGATTCCTCGTCGCCAGTGAAGACTGCAACGTCGAACAACGCGACCCTGACCGTGGGCACCACCCAGCAATCCGAGCTGGTAGTGAACGGCGGCTTCGAGTCCGGCACGACGCCATGGGCTGGCAGCACCGGCGTGATCGGCAACTACAGCGGCCAGACTGCATACGAAGGCACCCGCTTCGCATGGCTGGGCGGTAACGGCACCACCGCAACCGAAACCCTGTACCAGACCGTGAGCATCCCATCGACTGCAACGTCGGCGAACTTCTCGTTCGCGCTGCATATCGACACCGCGGAATCGGGCAGCACCGCCTACGACAAGCTGGTCGTGACCGTGAAGAACTCTTCCGGTACCACCCTGGGCACCCTGGCAACCTACAGCAACGCGAACGCTGCCAGCGGCTACCAGGTGCGCAGCTTCAACCTGCTGCCTTACAAGGGCCAGAGCGTGCGCCTGCACTTCAACATGACCGAAGATTCGTCGCTGCAGACCTCCTTCGTCGTGGATAAGGTCAGCCTGCAAGTCCAGTAAGATCGGCTAGCACGCAGTAAGGCGGGGGCGTCCGGCAAGGTCGCCCCCGTTGTTTTTGGTGACTATAGAACTGTAATCTATTGTCTAAAAATATACAAAAACTGTAAAAATGACTCATTTCGCAAGTTTTTTGACTTGCACAAAAAACAGGCATAACGTCGTCTCTCCCACCAACCCAAGTTCCCCAAGGAGAGTCGATGAAACTTCGCAAAAGCCTGTTGGCCGCAGCCGTTGCCGCCTCGTTCGCCCCTGCATTTGCAGGCGTCCTGCCAGACACCCTGATGGCCTCTCCAGCTCAGCCGATGAGCGTTGAAGCAAAGGCGAACTTGGTGTCGCGCCTGGATTCCCTGCGTGCCGCAGCCGGCCTCGATAGCGAGCATGGATACAAGCTGCGCGAACAGCACCCCGGCGTCAACGGCCAGCGCATCGTGCGCGCCGACCACACCTTCCAGGGCCTGCGCGTGTTCGGTTCCGAGTCCGTCGTCGTCACCGATGAAAACGGCAATATCGTCAGCGAATCGGCGTCCGACCGCCGCGAAGGCCTGGACGCTTCGCGCGCCGCCAGGGCCAACGGCAAAGGCGCCCCGGATACCCACGCGGCTTTCAGTGCCGACGAAGCGATCCGCATTGCCGTATCGCGCACGCCAGGCAGCCAGCACCGCATCAAGCCGGAAGCCGAACTGCTGATCTGGCCAGTGGTCAAGACCCAGCGCACTGCAGCTGCCGCCAGCAAGGCAGAAAGCGCACTGAACGCAACGGATGTGGAAGAAGTGGTCGACCACTACGAGCTGGCCTACCTGGTCAAGACCCGCATGAACAAGGACGGCCGTCCGGTGTTCCGCGACACCGTGATCAGCGCCACCACCGGCGCCGTGATCAAGCAGTGGAACGCGCTGCAGACCGTGGTCGGCGTCGGCCACAGCCAGTACAACGGCGACGTGCCGATCAACACCACCCTGTCCGGCTCCACCTACAAGATGCTGGATGCATCGCGCGGCACCGGCGGTACCTATGGCGGCATGGCCATTACCAACGCCAACCACTCGTCGGCCAACAACCCAAGCCCAGGCTCGATCTATACCAACAGCACCAACACCTGGGGCGACGGCCAGCAGTACATCAGCGGCGGCAGCACCACCAACGCCAACGGCCAGACCGCCGCAGTGAACGCGCTGTGGGGCCTGATGAACACCTACGACACGCTGAAGAACGTGATGGGCTGGTCTTCGCTGGACGGCAACAACACCGCCACCTACATCGCCGTCCACGTCGACAACAACTACGACAACGCCTTCTTCGATCCAAGCTGCAAGTGCATGTACATCGGCGACGGTTCCAGCTTCTACAGCCTGGGTTCGATCGACGTGATCGGCCATGAAATGGGCCACGGCGTAACCGATGCCACGTCCAACCTGACCTACTCCGGCGAGTCCGGCGGCCTGAACGAGTCGAACTCCGACATCACCGGCGAAATGGTGGAAGCCTATGCCCGCGCTGGCGGCACCGGCACCACCATCCCGACCGGCAACGATTGGATGATGGGCAAGGAAATCGCCAAGAACGGCCAGCCGCTGCGCTGGATGTGGAAGCCTTCCAAGGATGGCGCATCGCGCGACGCCTGGAGCAGCACCCTGGGCAATATCGACGTGCACTATTCCTCGGGCCCGAACAACCGCATGTTCTACTTCCTGGCCAACGGCTCCAACTCCTCGTCCTCGAGCGAGATGTACAGCTCCTACCTGAACAAGCAGCCGCTGGCCATGACCGGCATTGGCAGCGACAAGGCGTTCCGCATCTGGTTCAAGGCCAACACCACCAAGTTCACCGCCTCGACCAACTACGCCAACGCCCGCCTGAAGATGATCGAGTCGGCCGAACAGCTGTATGGTGTGGGCAGCCCTGAATCGACCGCCGTCAAGCGTGCTTACGCTGCGATCAACGTCGGTACCGACGTGGACGAAGCCAATCCGAACACCGTGACCATCACCACCCAGCCGAACAACGTCACGGTGGCTCCTGGCGGCACCGCGACCTTCACGGTGGCGGCGACCGGCGGCACTGCGCCTTACAGCTACGCCTGGTACCGTAACGGCGCCCAGATTTCGGGCGCTACTTCGGCGACCTACTCGTTCACCGCGCAGACTGCCGACAACGGCGCCGTGTTCAAGGCCATCGTCAGCGATTCCTCGTCGCCGGCGAAGACCGCTACCTCGAACAACGCCACCCTGACCGTCGGCACGACTCCTCCGCAGAGCGAATTGATCGTCAACGGCGGCTTCGAGTCCGGCACCTCGCCATGGGCCGGCACTACGGGCGTGATAGGCAACTACAGCGGCCAGACTGCGTACGAAGGCAGCCGCTTCGCCTGGCTGGGCGGCAATGGCACCACGGCTACCGAAAGCCTGTACCAGACCGTGACCATTCCAGCCACCGCAACGGCGGCAACCCTGTCGTTCGCGCTGCATATCGACACTGCGGAAACCGGCAGCACCGTGTACGACAAGATGGTCGTGACCGTGAAGAATTCTTCCGGCACCACCCTGGGCACCCTGGCAACCTACAACAACACCATGCCTGCCAGCGGCTACCAGATCCGCAGCTTCAACCTGCTGCCTTACAAGGGCCAGACCGTGCGCATCCACTTCAACATGACGGAAGACTATTCGCTGCAAACCTCCTTCGTTGTTGATAAGGTAAGCCTGCAAGTCCAGTAAGCGTCATCATCCCGGCCGGTATGCGGCTATCGTCATCGCCCGATACGATAGCTGCATAGCCGGCTTTTTTACGCCTGTGCGGTGCTATGATGTTCCCCTTGTTTTTAAGGAGGACAGCATGGGCATTGGTATTGGCGGCAAGACTATCGAAGAGGCATTGGCATCCCTGTCGGACATGACGGCGGGCGCTGCGCCAATCGGCAAAGACGAACACCTGGCACGCATCGAAAAAGCGCAAGCCTACATGCGCCAGCAAGGCATTGCCGCCATCTACATCAATGCGGGTTCCAACCTGCTCTACTTCACGGGCACCAGGTGGTACCCGAGCGAGCGCATGGTCGGCGCCATCCTGCCTGCCAGCGGCGCCGTCGAATACATCGCCCCGGCGTTTGAAGAAGATACCCTGAACGACTTCATGCTGGTGGAAGGCGCAGTCAATTGCTGGCACGAACATGAAAGCCCCTACGCCCTGTTCATCGCGGTCCTGAAGAAAATGGGCATTGTGCCGAATGCCGCACAGGCACCCCGCATCGGCATCGACGAAAGCGCTGCCTTCTTCATCTACGACGGCATCCGCCCGCTGGCCAAAGGTTACGCGCTGGAGAATGCACGCGCGGTCACGGCCCACTGCCGAACCCGCAAATCGAAAGCGGAAATCGCCCTGATGCAGCGCGCCAAGAACATGACCCTGGCCGTGCATATCGCCACCGCCAGCATCCTGCGCGAAGGCATCACCACCACCGAAGTGGCGGAATTCATCGACAAGGCGCACCGCAAGGTCGGCGCGCCTGCCGGCTCCTATTTCGTGATCGTGCTGTTCGGCGTAGCCAGCTCGTTCCCGCACGGCGTTTCGTACGTGCAGACGCTGAAGCAAGGCGACACGGTGCTGATCGATACCGGCTGCAAGCTGCACAACTACATCTCCGACATCACACGCACCTATGTGTACGGCGAAGCCAGTGAACGCCAGCGCGCCGTGTGGAACGCGGAGAAGGCGGCGCAATTGGCCGCGTTTGAAGCAGCCCAACTGGGCGTGCCCTGCGAAGAAGTGGACCAGGCCGCGCGCCGTTCACTGCAGGCGGCCGGCTTCGGCCCGGAATACAAGCTGCCAGGCCTGCCGCACCGCACCGGCCACGGCATCGGGCTGGACATCCATGAATGGCCTTACCTGGTGGGCGGCGACAAGACCCCGCTGGACGTCGGCATGACCTTCTCCAACGAGCCGATGATCGTGGTGCCGGGTGAATTCGGCGTGCGCCACGAAGACCATTTCTACATGGCGGAGGACGGCCCGCGCTGGTTCACCAAGCCGTCCCATTCCATCGACGATCCGTTCGGCCTGGACGCCTGATCAATCAGGTTTTGCGGCGCCGGTGAAGTTCAGGGCAGGCAGTTCCCTGCGGGCTTCTTCGGCGCTGACCAATTCCGGCACGATGCGGCCAACCTTCTCTTCAAACTGCGCCCTGGTGCGCACGTACTTTGTTTCCCCGGGTTCGAGAACGAAATTGAGCTTCCTGGTAACCCGGGTGGTGGCGGATGCTTCATGCTTGCCTGCGGCGGCATCGACAAAGAAATAGCCGCCAGGTAGCGAATCGCCTACCACGACCCCATCCAGCTTGAGCGGGGCGCTCATGCCGCCGCCGGTAAAGGCGTCAACGCGGTAAAAATACACGCGGCCCTGGTCGGGCGAGAGCTTTGGCATGGCAGCTTCCTGCTGCGCGAACCTTGTGCCGGATACCGAAGTGCAGCCCGCAACAAGGGCCATGGCGGCAATTGCCGCCAGCGATACAAATTTCATTACAAACCTTAAGAAGTTGAGGGCAACGTAGCCTGCAGTGTACGTCACCAGCCGGCTCCCCGCGGTTCTAACGTTGGGGCGCTCCTTGCTGCGGCGGCAGCGTGCGCAGGTAGGCGACGATGGCGGCCATGTCGCCGTCACTGATATTGTGGTACCAGTCGAACGCCATCGGCGGCTTGTAGGGCTGTCCATTGCGGTCCTTGCCGGTGCGGATGGCAGACATGATCTGTTCATCGCTCCAGTCGCGCAGGCCTTCGGCGTGCGATGTCAGGTTGCGCGAGATGCTGTCGCCCCAAGGGCCTTTGATATTTTGCCCACCTGCTCCCATCCGGGCCTGCACCAGCATGCCTTTCTCGTCGCGTGGCGTATGGCATTCCATGCAGTGCGCGATCGCAACCAGGTAGCCGCCGTATGCCACTTTGTCTTTTGGCGCGGGCGCGCCGACCTTCTTCAGCGGCGGGCCATAGTTGGGCGGCAAGGGAAAGTTGAATGCAGACTTGGGCACCTTGTTTGCGACCGCGGGCTGGGCGCGCAGATATTTGATGGTCGCCGCCAGGTCGGCGTCCGATATCGAACGGTAGAAATGAATCGGCATCGGCGGCCCGATGGTGCTGCCATCCGGTCGGATGCCTTCGCGAATGGCCTTGCCCAACTGGGCATCCGTCCATTTTCCGATGCCGGTCTCGCGGTCGGGCGTGATGTTTGATGCATAGGACTTGAACATCGCATCCGCGAATTCAAAGCCGCCGGACATGCCTTTGGACGCAATCACGGCGCCCTTCTCGTCCCGCACCGCGTGGCAGTTGGCGCAGGCCAGCACGCCCTCCACCAGGTACTTGCCGCGCGCCAGCTGGGTGTCTCCCGCCTGCGCTACCTGCACCGAAAGCATGGTGCAGGCGATCATCCAGCCGCCTGTTCTCATGGTTGCCTCCTGTTTGCCAAGCATTCATCCTTGCACAGCAATCCACGAATGCAATGATATTCACTCAACAGGCGGGCACTTCTTGCCCGCTTCATACTGTCCGCATACAGGCCCGCTACAGTGCCGGCCATGGACACCTCTACTTCCCTGCAGCGCGTCATGTACGCACACCTTCTTGCGGTAAGCTGCGCCGCGATCACGTTCGTCTTCGGCAATGAGCTGTGGGACTTCGCTGTGAACGGAGACACGACTTTCCGCTTCCCGCTTGCCACGCTGGTCCTGGCATGGGTCATGGCCTTCGCCGCCTCCGTCCTGCCGTATGCGGCGGCCATGGCGCTGGCGGTTCGGCGCGGCATCAGCAGCCCTTGCTTCTACATTGGCGGCGCGGTTCTTACCGCGCTGGCATTCCTGCCTCTGCTGGCCTGCGCCTATTCCCCGCGCCATTTGGTGCGGCTGACGCCCATGCTTTTTGTCGCCGGGCTCGCAGCCGGCGTTGCCTGCTGGCTTGTGCTAAAGTCGGCGCACGATGAAGATACTGTTCCTGCTATTTAGCGCGCTGCTGGTTGCGGCGCTGGTGACCGACCGGCTGCGGCAGTGGCGCGGCGGACGGCGTAACCAGCGCGGTGCCTGCGCGCTGTGCGGCGCCGAAATCAATTGGAATACCTATGAGGAGCTGCCGCTGGCGAGCGGCGGAGGCGCGAAGATGCGGGTCTGCCAGAGTTGCCACGCTCGCCATTACAAGTTGAAGTGGGCCGCCGTAGCGCTGATCGTCCTGGCATTTGCGGGCGTCGTCTACATGATGTTGTAGCAAAGGCTTCACAGCCGCTTCATCATGAACGCACAATGGCCCGCTACAGTGCAGGCCATGGAAAATACAATCACCCTTCGCCATGCCTGCGTGGCTTACATTGCTGCCGTCACCGGAGCAGCAGTTTTCTGCATTTCCCCAACCCTGTTCGGCGGCAGGCTATCGGAAGTTGCAGCCATGTTCGGCCTCGCCTGGCTTGCAGCCTTCGTCTGCGGCTTGATTCCGTTCACGCTGACCATCCGGCGCGCCAACAAGCTGGGAAAAAGAAGCCTGGCCTATTTCGCAGGAAGCGGCACCCTGGCGGCAATCACGGCGGCAGCTGTGATTCTGGCGGCAAGCGCATTTGCCTGCGACGACGGAGAAGACTCGTCCAATCTGTTCGCAATGTTCTTGCTCCTGGCTGCAAGCGGAGCCACTGGCGGCTCCGCTTGCTGGCTGGCATTGCGCGTTCAGGCTCGCTTCGACACCAGGGTAAGGATGTCGTAGCTGGCGACCAGTTCGTCGTTCTGGTTGGTCACCTGCACGTCCCACGCGACCACGCCCTGGCCGCGGCCTTTGTCGTCGGTGCGGTTGCGGTCGACCTTGCGCTTGCAGGTCAGGCGGGCGCGGATGGTGTCGCCGATTGCCACAGGGGTGATGAAGCGCAGATTGTCCAGGCCGTAGTTGGCCAGCACCGGACCAGGCGCCGGCGACACAAACAGGCCTGCCGCCGCCGACAGCACGAAGTAGCCGTGGGCGATGCGCTTGCCGAACTGGGTGTCCTTGGCTGCGATCTCGTCGAAGTGCATGTAGAAGTAGTCGCCCGAAATGCCGCCGAAGTTGACGATGTCGGCTTCGCTCACGGTGCGGCGATGGGTCAGCAGCGAATCGCCGATTACCAGGTCTTCAAAGCACTTGCGGAACGGATGGATGTCGCCTTCCTTGACCGCGCCGCCGCGCACGTACTCGCCGGTGATGGCAGTCAGCATGGTCGGCGAGCCTTGCACCGCGGCACGCTGCAGGAAGTGGCGCACCGCGCGGATGCCGCCCAGCTCCTCGCCGCCGCCCGCACGGCCAGGACCGCCGTGCTTCAGTTGCGGCAGCGGCGAACCGTGGCCGGTGGAATCCACAGAGGCTTCGCGATCCAGCACGTGCACCCGGCCATGCGAGGCAGCGGCAATCGGCACTGCGTAGGCAGCGGTGGCAGGGTCCTTGGTCACCAGGGTCGACACCAGCGACCCCTTGCCGCGCGCAGCCAGCTCCAGCGCCTCGTCGATGGAGTCGTAGGTCATCATGGTGCTGACCGGGCCAAACGCTTCCACATCGTGCACGGCATCGTTATTCAGGGCGTTACGGCACAGCAGCAGGGTCGGCGAGAAGAAGGCGCCATTTTCGACGCCCTCGCCCACCAGCTTCAGCGCACCGGCCCCGCCGAACAGGATTTCATTGCCCTGCGCCAGTTGCGCCACGCGCTCGGCCACGTCGCGCTGCTGGTCCTTCGAGGCCAGTGCGCCCATGCGAACGCCTTCCACCGACGGGTCGCCCACCACGACTTTGGCCAGGCGTTCGCGCAGCTTTTCCGCCACCGCATCCGCATGCTGGCGCGGCACGATGATGCGGCGCACGGCGGTACATTTCTGGCCCGCCTTGGTGGTCATTTCGCGCTGCACTTCTTTCACGAACAGGTCGAACTCGGGATCGTCAGGCGTGACGTCCGGCGCCAGGATGGCGCAGTTCAGCGAATCCGCTTCGGCCGTGAACGGGACGGAATTGGCGATCAGGTTGCGGTTGGAGCGCAGCTTGGCTGCGGTATCGGCCGAGCCGGTGAAGGTCACCATGTCGGCGCCGCCGAGGCGGTCCAGCAAGTCGCCGGTGCTGCCGATCACCAGCTGCAGAGAGCCTTCCGGCAGCAGGCCGGAATCGTTGATCATGCGGATCAGGGCTTCAGTCAGGTAGGAGGTCGCGCTGGCAGGCTTGCCGATGCACGGCATGGCGGCCAGGAAGGACGGCGCGAACTTCTCCAGCAGGCCCCAGATCGGGAAGTTGAAAGCGTTGATGTGCACCGCGATGCCGCCGCGCGGCACCAGGATGTGGGTGCCGGAGAAGCCGCCGCGCTTGCCCAGCGCCATGGCAGGGCCTTCATGCAGCACGTTCGACGACGGCAACTCGCGGCTGCCCATGCTGGCGTAGGCGAACAGGGTGCCGATGCCGCCTTCCACGTCGACCCAGCTATCAGGGCGGGTTGCGCCGGTCAGGTGCGAGATCGCGTACAGTTCTTCCTTGCGCTCCATCAGGTACATCGCCAGGGCTTTCAGGCGCTGGGCGCGAGTCTGGAAGTCCAGCTTCATCAGGGCCGGGATGCCGGTCTTGCGGCCGTAGTGCACGGCTTCAGCGAAGTCCAGCTTCTCGGCGTGGGTGTGGTAGATGATGCGGTTGTCCAGGGCGCTGTGCAGCGCGGTCGCGGCTTCCTTGCCTTGCCAGCGGCCGCCGATAAAGCTTTGCAGGGTGTGTACCATTTGTAGTCTCCGATTACTGTTTATTGTCGAATGCCTGCTTGTGCAGGTGCATGGGCAGCGAGGTGTCCCATTGCATGCGCTGGCGGCCCGGCGCTGCCTCGGTGTCGGGCTGGCACTCCACCATTGTCTGCATCGAGCGCACGGCCAGCTCGTGGTACTGGCCGGTGCCCAGCGTCTTCCAGGCGACTTCACTGTCGCTGACCTGGCGCAGGATCTTGGCCGGTGCGCCGACCACCATGCTGCGTGGCGGGATTTCCATCCCGGCCTTGACGAAAGCCGCTGCGCCGACGATGCTCTCTGCGCCAACCACCGCGTTATCCATCACTACCGCGTTCATGCCCACCAAGGCATTCCGGCCGATACGGCAGCCGTGCAGCACCGCGCCGTGGCCGATGTGGCCATCCTGCTCGACCACCGTGTCGCCGCCAGGGAAGCCGTGCATCACGCAGGTGTCCTGCACATTGGCGCCCTCTTCCAGGATCAGGCGCCCGAAGTCGCCGCGCAGCGATGCCAGCGGCGCGACGTAGCAGCGCGGGCCGACAATCACGTCGCCGACCAGCACCGCGGTCGGGTGCACATAGGCCGTTGGATGCACCACCGGCCGCACGCCATTGATCTCGTAGCAAGGCATGGTCAGACTCGCTCGATCACCAGCGCGATGCCCTGGCCGACGCCGATGCACATGGTGCATAGCGCGTAGCGGCCGCCGGTGCGTTCGAGCTGGTTCAGCGCGGTAGTCACCAGGCGCGCGCCCGAGGCCCCCAGCGGGTGGCCGATGGCAATCGCGCCGCCGTTCGGGTTGACGCGGGCATCGTCGTCTTTCAGGCCCAGGTCGCGGGTCACTGCCAGGCCCTGCGCGGCAAAGGCTTCGTTCAATTCGATCACGTCCATCTGTTCGATGGTCATGCCCAGTTGCGCCAGCAGCTTCTTGCTGGCCGGCGATGGACCGAAGCCCATGATGCGCGGCGCCAGGCCGGCAGTCGCCATGCCCAGCACCTTGGCGCGCGGCTTCAGGCCGAATTTGTCGACTGCAGCGGCGGATGCCAGCAGCAGCGCGCAGGCGCCGTCGTTCACGCCGGAGGCATTGCCGGCGGTGACCGTGCCATCGGGCTTGACCACGCCTTTCAGCTTGGCCAGCGCCTCAATGGTGGTGTCCGGACGCGGGTGTTCGTCGGTGTCCACCACCTTCGGTTCGCCTTTTTTCTGCGGGATGGTGACCGGCACGATCTCGCCCTTGAAGAAGCCGGCCGTATGGGCGGCTGCCCAGCGCTGCTGGCTGCGGATGGCGAAGGCATCCTGGTCGGCGCGTGCCACGGCCCATTGTTCTGCCACGTTTTCCGCGGTCTCCGGCATCGAGTCAATGCCGTACTGCGCCTTCATCAGCGGGTTCACGAAGCGCCAGCCGATGGTGGTGTCTTCGATCTTCGCGCTGCGGGAGAAGGCGCTGTCGGCCTTGCCCATGACGAAAGGCGCGCGCGTCATGCTTTCCACGCCGCCCGCGATCACCAACTGCGCTTCGCCCGACTTGATGGCGCGCGCGGCGATGCCGACTGCATCCAGCGACGAACCGCACAGGCGGTTGATGGTATTGCCCGGCACTTCCACCGGCAGGCCGGCCAGCAGGCCGGCCATGCGGCCCACGTTGCGGTTGTCTTCGCCGGCGCCGTTGGCGCAGCCGTAGTAGACGTCGTCCACCTGTTTCCAGTCGACGGAAGGATTGCGCGCCATCAGGGCTGCGATCGGGATCGCCGCCAGGTCGTCGGCACGCACGCCTGCCAGTGCGCCGCCGTAGCGGCCGAACGGTGTGCGAACGGCGTCGCAGATGAATGCTTCGGTCATTATTATTCCTTAGGTCGTTTATCGATTACTCGTTTGGCCTTGCCGGTCGCGGTGCGTTCGATGCCGCCCACGCCGACCAGCGTGACGGTGGTGCTCACGCCGACATTGGTCTTGATACGTTGTTCGAGTTCGCGCGCCACGTCGCCCGCATCGGCGCGCGCCAGGCCCGCGCTCAGCTCCACCAGCACCTCCAGCTTGTCGAGGTGGCCATCCCGCGTCACCACCAGCTGGTATTGGGGTTCGAGCTTGGGCAGCTTGCAGATCTGTTCTTCGATCTGGGTCGGGAACACGTTCACCCCGCGGATGATCAGCATGTCGTCCGAGCGGCCGGTGATCTTGCCGATGCGGCGCATGGCGCGCGAAGTCGGCGGCAGCAGGCGCGTAAGGTCGCGCGTGCGGTAGCGGATTACCGGCATGGCTTCCTTGCTGAGGGAAGTGAACACCAGCTCCCCTTCCTCGCCATCGGGCAGTACTTCGCCGGTTTCCGGATCGATGATCTCAGGGTAGAAATGGTCCTCCCAGATCACCGGGCCGTCTTTCGATTCGATGCACTCGCTAGCCACTCCGGGGCCGATCACTTCCGACAGGCCGTAGATGTCCACGGCGTCGATGCCGGCGCGCCGTTCAATCTCGCCGCGCATGGCGTTGGTCCACGGCTCGGCGCCAAAAATGCCGACCTGCAGCGAGGACTTGGCGCAATCCAGGCCTTGGCGCTGGAATTCCTCGACGATGTTCAGCATGTAGGACGGCGTGACCATGATGATCGATGGCTTGAAGTCCTGGATCAATTGCACCTGCTTTTCGGTCTGTCCGCCGGACATCGGGATCACGGTGCAGCCCAGGCGTTCAGCGCCATAGTGCGCACCCAGGCCGCCGGTGAACAGGCCGTAGCCGTAGGAGATATGGACCATATCGCCGGCGCGGCCGCCAGCTGCGCGGATTGAACGGGCCACCACGTCGGCCCACATGTCGATATCGCGCTGGGTGTAGCCGACCACGGTCGGCTTGCCTGTGGTGCCGCTGGAGGCATGCACGCGCACGACTTTTTCGCGCGGCACGGCGAATAGTCCGAAAGGATAGTTGTCGCGCAGTGTCTTCTTGTCCGTGAACGGGAACCTGGCCAGGTCGGACAGCGACTTCAGTTCGCTCGGACGCACGCCCTTCTCGTCAAAGGCCTTGCGGTAATGCGGCACGTTCTCGTAAGCGTGCATCAGCGACCATTTCAGGCGCTCCAGCTGGAGCGCCTGCAATTCGTCACGGCTGGCGCGCTCGATCGGCTCCAGGTCGGAAGGGGCGGGAATGCGTTGGACCACGGTGCTACCTCCATCAACTAGCTATGGGTTGGAACCACCTCTCCGGCGACGCGGTGCGATTTGCCGCGGAAAGTGGCGATCATCTTGCCCTCCTGGTTGCAGACGGTGACATCGTAGATGCCGGTCTTGCCGACCAGCGTGCGTTCGACCGCCTCCGCCGTCAGCAAGTCATCCATCCGCCCGGGGGCGAGGTAGTCGATCGTGCAGCCCGCGCCAACCGTCGTGTGGTTATGGCTGTTGCACGCGAATGCGAAAGCACTATCCGCCAACGCAAAGATAAAGCCGCCGTGGCAAGTCTGGTGCCCGTTCAGCATATCGCTCCGCACCGGCATGGTCATGCGCGCATAGCCGGGACGGATTTCTACCAACTTCATGCCGAGGGCCTGGCTGGCGGCGTCGCGCGCGAACATCGCTGCGCCTGCCGCTTCGGCCAGGGCCTGCGGGTGCATCTTGGGGTTATGCATGGATCCTGGCTCCGCTCTGTTCGCGGCGGCGCAGCAGCGGCGACACGCGGTAGCGGTCTTCTCCGTAGCCGCTTGCCAGGTTCTCCAGCACTGTCACGATATGCCTGACGCCCACCATGTCCGCCCAGGCCAGCGGGCCGCGCGGATAGTTGACGCCCTTTTGCATCGCCAGGTCGGCCGCCTGCGCGCTGCATACGCCCTGGTTGACGGCGTCGGCTGCTTCATTGGCCAGCATGGCGACCGTGCGCATCACGGCCAGGCCCGGAACGTCGTCCATTCGCGTCACGGTGAAGCCGGCTGCCTGGAACATGCCGATGGCCGATGCCATGGCGCGCGGGCTGCATTGGTCGCTGCAGGCAATGGCAATGCGCGGCGAAGCGTTGAAGTCGAATACCAGGTCATACAGCACCATGTCGTCATGCTTGTCGTCGCGCGCGCGCTGGGTGGCGGTACGGCCATCGGTCAGGTAGATCGCGGCGCCGTTGGTATGGAAAGCAGGCGCCTCGGACGAGCGGTGCCCCTCGGCGGAGTTGCGCTTGGTGACGGCAACGCCGCGCGCCTTCAGGCGCTCGATAATCGTGGTTGCGATGGCGGTGTGGTCGCCCGGCTCGAAGCTGTAGCCGATGTACTCCGGCAGCGGCTGCGGCGCTTCGGAGCGTGGCCGCGGTGCTGCCGCTCCCTCGCTGTAGTCGTAAAAGCCGCGGCCGGACTTGCGGCCAAGGAAGCCGGCGTTCACCATCTC
>Ga0209129_1000853_pt1 | contig 19107 bp, 16 predicted proteins | sample AraplaMF_Col_mMS_FD_184257 | JGI IMG/M metagenome (GOLD analysis project Ga0209129, IMG submission 184257) | Arabidopsis root microbial communities from the University of North Carolina, USA - plate scrape MF_Col_mMS (SPAdes) (version 3) | ecosystem: Host-associated > Plants > Roots > Endosphere... | reverse complement strand
CAGGAACACCGCGAACAGGATGCCGCCGACGCCCAGCGGCCAGGTGCCCAGCCAGGCCGTGTTGGCCAGCTTCGGCTTCTGCTCGCGCAGCACGGCGATGGCGCCGGCCAGCAGCAGGGCGGCGCCCGAGATCAGCAGTTGCACCGGCAGCGTGATCGCGTTGGCGTCGGCCACCACGCGGTCGGCCGCTTCGTAGAGGCCCAGCAGGATGTTGACCGCGATGGGCCGGGAGATGAGCGGATCGCTCTCGTAGCTCGCGATGCGTGCCGGGTCGTGCGTGAGGAACTTCGCCTTCACGTAGCTGTTGACGAAGAAGAGCCCGCGCAACTTGTGCATCAGGCCCAGCCCGGCGCGCGCGAACGGCACGTAGAGCTTCACCTTGAAGGCCGGCGAAGCCAGCGTGAGGCCGCGCACCTTGGGCGCGTAGTCGTGCGCCCAGGTCGCGATCAGCACCGCGCCGACGCTTTGCGCGACGACGTGGAGGTCCTCTTCGGGCACGCCGTGCGCGCTGCCGATGTGGTGGACGAAGGTCTGCACGTCGCGCACCGAGGTGCCGAAGCTCGGGCTGTAGCCGCGCTGGCCGGGCGAGCGGCCGTGGCCGCGCGCGTCCCAGGCGAAGAAGTCGAAATCGGGCAGGTCCAGCTCGTCGACCAGGTGCGCCATGCGCGCACCGTGCTCATGGCCGCGGTGGAACAGCACGATGGCGCCGCGGCGCGTGGCGCCCGTGGCGGGCCAGTGGCGGTAGAAAAGCGATTCGCCGTCGTGCGTCTGGAAGTGGTGCTCGGCGGCAATGCGTGGCGTGGTGTCGGTCATGGAATCCCTGTCGATTCTGGTTTTTTGTTCAGTGGCTGCCTGCGGCATCGGCTTCGGCCAATGCGCGGCGGATGCGGTTGACGGTGGTCCAGGCCACGAGCGCGGCCAGCAGCGGCATCAGCCAGGCCGTCCAGCCCGCGAGCGGCCAGCCCAGTGCCACGTAGAGGCCGAGCGCGCCGAACACGAAGGCCCGGTCGCTCTTGCCCAGCGGCCCGTCGTAGCGGCGCGAGGCGCCCACCGTGGGGCCTAGCGCGCCGGCGAACTCGCTCAGCCCGGCCAGCACGATCACCGTGCCGACCCAGAAGGGGCTGAAAGGCGCCACCAGCGCAAACGGCAGGTAGAGCGCGGCATCGGAGACCACGTCGGTCAGTTCGTTGAGGAAGGCGCCCAGCCTGCTCTGTTGGTGGTGCTCGCGCGCCAGCATGCCGTCGATGGCGTTGAAGGCCATGCGCAGGAACATCCAGGCGGGAATGAGCCCGAAGGCCGCCAGCGAGGGCGCCGCGAAGAAAAGCCAGAGCCCGAGGGCGATCGAGACGGCGCACGCCGCCAGCGTGACCTGGTTGGCCGTGACGCCCATGGCATGCAAGCGGACCACCAGCGGCCGCAGCAGGGCCTGAAAACGCGGCTTCAGTTCGTAGATCGACACGTGCTGGCTTCCCCTCTTTTGTTATATGGCCGGAGCATTCTGCCAGTGTGGCAGGCACTAAACTCGGTCCGAAAACCCACCCCATGACGATCCAGACCGACGATTTCGCACCCGCCCCTCAACGCGTGGTGTCCGCCGCCCCCGCTTCGCCCAACGAAGAGGCGATCGAGCGGGCCCTGCGCCCCAAGCTGCTCGACGAATACGTCGGACAGGCCAAGGTGCGCGAGCAGCTCGAAATCTTCATCGGCGCCGCGCGCAAGCGCAAGGAGGCGCTCGACCACGTGCTGCTGTTCGGCCCACCGGGCCTGGGCAAGACCACGCTGTCGCACATCATCGCGGCCGAACTGGGCGTCAACCTGCGCCAGACCTCGGGCCCGGTGCTCGAAAAGCCCAAGGACCTGGCGGCGCTCCTGACCAACCTCGAGCCGAACGACGTGCTCTTCATCGACGAGATCCACCGCCTGAGCCCGGTCGTCGAGGAAATCCTGTATCCCGCGCTGGAGGACTACCAGATCGACATCATGATCGGCGAAGGCCCCGCGGCGCGCAGCATCAAGCTCGACCTGCAGCCTTTCACGCTGGTGGGCGCCACCACCCGCGCCGGCATGCTGACCAACCCGCTGCGCGACCGCTTCGGCATCGTCGCCCGGCTGGAGTTCTACACGCCCGAGGAACTCGCGCTGATCGTGCGGCGCAGCGCCGGCCTGCTCAAGGTCGAGACCGACGCCGCCGGCGGCTTCGAGATCGCCCGCCGCTCGCGCGGCACGCCGCGCATCGCCAACCGCCTGCTGCGCCGCGTGCGCGACTACGCCGAGGTCAAGGGCAATGGCCGCATCACCGAGGACATTGCCCACAAGGCGCTGGCCATGCTCGACGTCGACCCGCAGGGCTTCGACCTGATGGACCGCAAGCTGCTCGAAGCCGTGATCCACCGCTTCGACGGCGGTCCGGTGGGCCTGGACAACGTGGCGGCCAGCATCGGCGAGGAGCGCGACACCATCGAGGACGTGATCGAGCCCTACCTCATCCAGCAGGGCTACCTGCAGCGCACGCCGCGCGGCCGCATCGCCACGCTGGCGGCCTACCGCCACCTGGGCGTGACGCCACCCTCGAGCCGTTCCGACGGACAGGACCTTTTCGGAGTTTGAGGCAAGCCCATGCACACCCATGACCTGAGCGCCTGGCAGCACGACCACCACTTCGGCGCCGGCAACGCGTCCGCCGAGCGCAGCACCCGCCTCGTGATGTGGATCACCGCCGCGATGATGGTCGTCGAGATCGGCGCCGGCTGGTGGTTCAACTCGATGGCGCTTTTGGCCGACGGCTGGCACATGAGCTCGCACGCGCTGGCCATCGGCCTGAGCGCCTTTGCCTATGCGGCGGCGCGGCGCTACGCGCGCGATCCGCGCTTTGCCTTCGGCACCTGGAAGATCGAGGTACTGGGCGGCTTTGCGAGTGCGTTGCTGCTTCTGGGCGTGGCGGCGCTGATGGTGGTGGGCTCGCTGGAGCGGCTGTGGTCGCCTTCCGCGATCCATTACCCCGAGGCGATTTCGGTGGCGGTGCTGGGGCTGGTGGTCAACCTGGTCTGCGCGCGGCTCCTGGGCGGTACGCACCACGACCACGGGCACGACCATGGGCACCATCACCACGGACACGATCATTCGCACGAACACGGCCACGACCTGAACCTGCGCTCCGCCTACCTGCACGTGGTGGCCGATGCCGCCACCTCGGTGCTCGCCATTGCGGCGCTGCTGGGCGGCTGGTTCTACGGCTGGGCCTGGCTCGACCCGGCGATGGGCATCGTCGGCGCGGTGCTGGTCGCGGTCTGGGCCAAGGGCCTCTTGAAGGACACCGGCAAGGTGCTGCTCGACCGCGAGATGGACCATCCCGTCACGGCCGAGATCCGCGAAGGCGTGGAAACCACCCTGGCCGATTCGGAAACCCGTGTCGCCGACCTGCACGTCTGGCGCGTCGGCCGCGATGCCTACGCCTGCGCGCTCACGGTCGTGACGCACTCGCCGACGCTGACGGCCGACGAGGTGCGCGCCTGCTTCTCGATGCACGAGGAAATCCGCCACTCGACCGTGGAAATCCAGCGCTGCGCGGATTAGGTTCTGGTTTTTTCTCCTTCCCCTCTGGGGGAGGGAGAAAGAAAGTCAGGCAATCGGCCGCGCGTGGCGAACGATCAGGATCTGCGCCGCGTAGTACGTCGCCAGCACCCACAGCTGCGCCAGCGGCAGCGGCGAAACAAAGCGGTTGGTCGCCAGCAGCGCATCGCTCAGCATGAAGAAGCACGCGCCCACCGCCACCCACAACGCCGACGGGTCGGCATCGCGCAGCACCGCCGCCCGCCCGATGGCCTGCGCCGCCATGCCGGCGATCACCACCACGTAGATTCCGACCGGGATGCGCAAGGCCGGCGGCAGTCCGCCCTGCCAAAGGAACGCATACATCGCCAGGCCGATCAGCAGCGTCGCCACCAGCGCCCCGCGGCGCGGGAACATGCCGATGCCGATGCGGAACAACGCGATGTACGCCAGGTGCGCGAGCAGGAAGCAGACAAGCCCCGGCACGAACAGCTTCGCAGACCCCATCAGCAGCACATCGCCCGCCAGCGAGGCGGCCAGCCCGGCCAGCAGGAGACCGTCGAAGCGCGTCACGGCACCCGCCTTCATCGCGCGCCTGGCCGCAAGGAAGATCGCGATCGCCAGTACCAGCGGCTTGCAGATGTGGTGCAGCCAGCCGATGCCCAGCGCCGCGCTCGCGGTGGCCAGCGCGGCCGCCTCGACCAGCAGCACCTCGGTGATCGAGAAGCGCCCCTGCAGCACGCCGCCGATGGCCCACAGGCCCGCCGTCAGCGCGCCGAGCCACACGGCAGCCTGCGGCAGCGGCAAGCCATCGGAAAACCACAGAAAGACAGCCACCGCGTTCAGCAGCACCAGGAACTGCACCTTGGCAAACCACTTCACCCCTTGGCTCACCGCCGGCTCGTAGCGCGTCACCTTCGCGATGTCGAAGGCCGGCTTCGGAAAGCGCGCCGCCACGTCGGCCGGCCGCCAGCCGGGCGGCTTGAGCCACACGCGCAGCTTGTCGGCCCAGCTGCGCGCATGCCACGAGTCCTTGGCCAGCGCCCAGTACACCTCGGCATTCGCCCACAGCGGGTCCCAGCTGCCGAGCTGGCTGCGCGTGCCGTAGACGCAGCGTTCGCCTTCCTCCCGGAAGCTGCCGAACAGGCGGTCCCACACGATCAGGATGCCGCCGTAGTTGCGGTCGAGGTACTCGTCGTTCACTGCATGGTGCACGCGGTGGTTCGAGGGCGAGCAGAACCAGCGGTCGAACCAGCCGAGCTTGCCGACCTGCTCGGTGTGCACCCAGAACTGGTAGAGCAGGTCGACGAGCGCCACCACGCCGAACACCAGCGGCGGCACGCCGGCAACGGCCATCGGCAGGTAGAACACCCAGCCCAGCAGCGCGCCGCTCGAGGTCTGGCGCAGCGCGGTCGAGAGGTTGTAGTGCTGGCTCTGGTGGTGCACCACATGCGCCGCCCACAACACCGCCGACTCGTGGCCCATGCGGTGCAGCCAGTAGTAGCAGAAGTCGTAGAACACCAGCGCCAGCAGCCAGCCGTACCAGGTGGTCCAGAAGTCGCGGGCCGTCTCGGGAGGGAACAGCGCCACCGCCGAATACACGGCCGTGTAGATGCCGATGCGCAAGAGGCCGGTCAACACCGCGCTGATCTGGCTCAGCATGCCCAGCCCGATGCTGTTGACCGCATCGGCCAGCCGGTAGGTGTCCTGCCCGGTGCCGCGGCGCGCCCGCACGCGGCCGACCGCGAACTCGATCGCGATCAGCAGGAAGAACACCGGGGTCGCGAGAACGATGATCTGGCCAGGGCGCATCGCGCGATTGTGGCGTTGCCATCGGGCCACGCGTCACCGGGATGTCACGGGTGTGCCATCGCGGCGTCACGCGAAGGTGGGAGCCTACCCGTCCATGCAACGCGACGACGCTTTCCTGCGCGCATGGCGCGACACCGCGACCCGGGCCTCGGAACCGGAGGACGACGATCGCCAGCGTCCGCCGCTGCGCTTCCGCACCCTCTGGATCTCCGACCTGCACCTGGGCACCCCCGGCTGCCAGGCCCGGGCGCTGCTCGACTTCCTCAAGCACACCGAGTGCGAGACGCTGTTCCTGGTCGGCGACATCATCGACGGCTGGCAGCTCAAGCGCCACTGGTACTGGCCGCAGGCGCACAACGACGTGATCCAGAAGCTGCTGCGCAAGGCGCGCAAGGGCACGCGCGTGATCTTCATTCCGGGCAACCACGACGAGTTCGCTCGCAAATACCTGCACCACAACTTCGGCGGCATCGACGTGGCCGAGGAATGGATCCACGAGACTGCCGACGGCCGCAAGCTCTGGATCATCCACGGCGACCTGTTCGACGGCGTGATCCAGTGCGCCAAGTGGCTCGCCCACGTGGGCGATTCGCTCTACGAATTCACGCTCAAGCTCAACCGCCATCTCAACTCGCTGCGTGCGCGCATGGGGCTGCCGTACTGGTCGCTTTCCAAATACCTCAAGGGCAAGGTCAAGCGCGCGGTGAGCTACGTGGGCGATTTCGAGAACGCCGTGGCGCGCGAGGCCCGCAAGCGCGGCGTGCAGGGCGTGGTCTGCGGCCACATCCACCATGCCGAGATGCGCGACATCGACGGCATCCTCTACTGCAACGACGGCGACTGGGTCGAGAGCCTGACGGCGCTGGCCGAGCATGCCGACGGCACGCTGGAGATCATCGACTGGGCGCAGCACATGCCGGTGCCGGCGAAGGCGGCGCCGGCGCGGGAAGCCGTGGCGGCCTGAGCGGGCCGGGCCGGTTCAGGCGCCGCCCGTCGGCCCCTTGGCCGGATGGCCGAGGTGCTGCTCGCGCCAGGCGTCGCAGTGGCGCCACATGCTCTTGCCCACCTCGTCCATCCACAGCCACCAGGTCAGCGCGAGGTTTTCGGCGTCGTTGGCGTCCGGAAAGAAAGGGGCGGCCGGCGCGGCGTGGGCCGGTGGGTCGGGCAGTTCGTAGTCGCACAGCCGTTCGACGCTGGCGTGCGAGAAACCCCGGGGGGTGGCGTGCATGGTGCTCTCCGTTGAGGGCAGCGCATTCTTTGGCGCGCAGAACAACTCCCGGACGGCGATTTTGCGCGGCCGCGCGCCCGCATTGAAGGGGAATATCCCGGATGTGGGCCCGAACTACGGAAGCTGGCGAACCTTCGCCCGATCCGGTGATGCCGCGCCCGCGCCTCTCGCATTCGTCGCTTTGGACGATGCCCCCGAGGCCGCCCCCGCGCCAAGATGCCGTCACGCAACAGGCCGCCGACGCGGCGCCACACAGGAGACGGATATGGCAGGACCGCTGCAGGGACTGCGGGTGATCGAGATGGCGGGCCTCGGCCCCGGGCCGTTCTGCGCGATGCTGTTCGCCGACATGGGCGCGGAGGTGATCCGCATCGAGCGGCCTGGCACGCGGACGGCGCCGCACGACATCCTCGCGCGTGGACGCAGCACGCTGCAGGTCGACCTTCGCGCCGAAGGCGCGGCGCCCCCCGTGCTCGACGCCATCGCCAGGGCCGACGTGCTCATCGAGGGCTTTCGTCCCGGTGTGATGGAGCGCTTGGGCCTCGGCCCCGCCGAATGCCATGCGCGCAACCCGCGCCTGGTCTACGGCCGCATGACCGGCTGGGGCCAGCACGGGCCGCTCGCCCATGCGGCGGGCCACGACATCAACTACATCGCCATCAGCGGCGCGCTGCACGCCATCGGCCGCTCCGGCGAGGCGCCGGTGCCGCCGCTCAACTACGTGGGCGACTTCGGCGGCGGCGCGATGCTGCTGGCCTTCGGCATCCTCGCCGCGCTGCATGAGGCGAAGGGCTCGGGCCGGGGGCAGGTGGTCGATGCCGCCATGACCGACGGCGCGGCACTGCTGTCGTCCATGATGTACGGCTTCAAGTCGGCCGGCCTGTGGAGCAACCAGCGCGGCGAGAACATGCTCGACGGCGGCGCGCACTTCTACGACACCTACGCCTGCGCCGACGGCAGGTACGTGGCCGTGGGCGCCATCGAGCCGCAGTTCTACGCGCTGCTGCGCGAGCGCTGCGGCATCGCCGACGACACCGCCTTCGATGCACAGATGGACAGCGACCGCTGGCCGTTGCTCAAGCTGCGCATGGCCGACGTGTTCCGCACCCGCACGCGCGACGAATGGTGCGCGCTGCTCGAGGGCAGCGACGCCTGCTTCGCGCCCGTGCTCGACTGGGACGAGGCGCCCGGACACCCGCACAACGTGGCGCGCGGCACCTTCGTGGAGGTCGGCGGCGTGGTGCAGCCCGCGCCCGCGCCGCGCTTCAGCCGCACCGCACCCGTGGTGCCGCCGGCTGCCGCCCACGACGACGGCGAGGCCATGCTGCGCCGCTGGGGCGTTCGCCGCACGGACTGACGATCCATCCCAGAGACCACCAAGGAACCCACCCATGCCCATCGACTTCCGCCGCTCCTGGAGCGATGAAGACGTGGAGCTCTACCGCGACAACGTGGTGCGCTTCATCGAAACCGAGGTGCTCCCGCACGACGAAGAGGCCCGCAAGCGCGGCCACGTGGGCCACGAGGTCTGGCGCAAGGCCGGCGTGCTCGGCCTGCTGTGCGCCGACATCCCCGAGGCCTATGGCGGCGCCGGCGGCGACTTCCGCCACGAGGCCGTGTTCTACGAGGAAATGTCGCGCCGCGCCCTCACCGGCATGGCCACCTCGGTGCACGCCATCGTGGCGCACTACTTCCTCAACCACGGCACCGAGGAACAGAAGCGCCGCTACCTGCCGCGCATGGCGCGCGGCGAGCTGGTCGGCGCCATCGCCATGACCGAGCCCGGCGCCGGCTCCGACCTGCAGGGCATACGCACCCGCGCCGAGAAGAAGGAGGGCGGCTACGTCATCAACGGCTCGAAGACCTTCATCACCAACGGCTACCTCGCCGGCGTGGTGCTGGTGGTGTGCAAGACCGACCCGACGCAGGGCGCCAAGGGCACGTCGATCCTCATCGTCGAGACCGGGGGCTGCCAGGGCTTTCGCGTCGGCCGCGTGCTCGACAAGATCGGCATGAAGGCGCAGGACACCTCCGAGCTCTTCTTCGACGATGTGCGCGTGCCGGCCGAAGCGCTGCTGGGCGGCCGGGAGGGGCAGGGCTTCTTCCAGCTCATGGGCGACCTGCCCTACGAGCGCACCATCATCGGCGTGAGCGCGCTTGCCGCCATGGAAGGCGCCTACCAGGCCACGCTCGATTACGTGCGCGACCGCCAGGCCTTCGGCAAGCCGATTGCCGAGTTCCAGAACACCCGGTTCAAGCTGGCCGAGATCGCCACGCAGATCAAGGTGGGCCGCGCCTTCATCGACCGCTGCGTCGAAGACCTGGTGGCCGGCACGCTCGACACCGCCACCGCTTCGATGGCCAAGCTCTGGGGCTCCGAAACCCAGGGCCGCGTGGTGGACGAATGCCTGCAGCTCTTCGGCGGCTACGGCTTCATGAACGAATACATGGTCGCGCGCATGTACGCCGACGCCCGGGTGCAGCGCATCTACGGCGGCACCAACGAGATCATGAAGGAGGTGATTTCGCGGGCGCTCTGAACGCCCCGGCCAGCCGGCGAATCTCGGCCCGCGCGATCTCGCGGTGGTGGTACGAGGGCGAGATGCCGATGAACCGGGTGTACCGCTCCACCGCGGCCATGGTGTTGCCCATGTCTTCCAGCGCCAGCGCTTCGAGCATGAAGCGGGTGAAGAGCTGGTTGGCGTCGGCCTCCCGGTCCGACGCCGCGAGCGACTTGGGCCGAAGCTCGGGTTGCAAGTCAAAGATCTTCCGCTGCACCTCCATCACCTCGATCAATGCGCGGCCGATTCTTTCGATGTTCCCGGTGACGGGGTCCAGGTCCTTGTGGCGCACCTCCGCCGCGGCCTGGTCCAGCAGGTGCGAGGCCACCCGCAGCAGCTGGTGAAGCGGCTTGAGCGTCATGGCCGGGCCGCCCGGCCGCCGGCCTCGCGCCGGAAGACGCGATCGGACGATGCCTGCTTTTTTCCGGCGCCCTCGAACTTCTCGGCCAGCTGCCGTTCGCGCTCGGCGATCGCCAGGCGCTTTGCCGTGTCGTAGCCATGCGTCTTCACCGAGAAAGCCTTGCACACGCTGCCCTCGCCCGCGGTGAACGTGGTGGCGAGCCAGTAGCCGGGATGACCGGCATTGGGCGTCTTGAACTGGACCCCGCTGACGCCGCTGGAGTTGGTGCTGCGGGTGATTTCCGACTTCGAGCGCTTGGGTGCGCGCGGCCCCGCCGGATGCGTCGTCATGCCGTGGCGGATCGCTTCCTCGGCCGGATGCAGCCGTGCCAGCCCCGGCATCCGGTCCAGCTGCCTCGCGCGTTCCTCGACGGCCAGCGCCTGCGCGGCCTTGCCCACGACGTCGACCGGGAAATCGGCACGGAGTATGTCGTTCGACCCGATGCAGGTCTTGGCGATCCAGGCCCGCACCCCGCCGCCGGATGCGACCTGGCAGAAGACGCCCGAAACGCCGGTGGTGTTGTTGGCCCGGACCTTTTCTGCCCGCGTGCGCCGCGCCACCGGCGGCACGCTGCGGACCACGGCGTCGCGCCAGTCCTGCGCCTGGAGCAGGGCCTGCGCCAGGCTGCCGTAGCTGGCCTTGCCGAACTGCTTGTAATAGCGGGTGCCATTGCGCACGAGCGAGACTTCGAAGCCCCAGCGGCGGGGCGCAATGCCGTACATGGCGGCTGGGTTGGGGATACCTCTGGGCATTGCTCGACGTGCACCTGTGCTGTTCTGACAGGAATGCTAGGGAATGCGGGGTGGGGGCGGTATCACCGATTTCCGTAGTCGTGGGGGCAAACGAAGACTGTCAACTTCGCCCTGTTCGGCGCAGGCTTCGTGACCGCGGCGGCGCATGCGCAAGTTCCGGCATTCCCGGTGGGCTTCAAGATGCAGAGCATCGGCGGGATCATCCCGTCCAAGCAAAAAACCGCCGGGCTTTTGCGCGAGGCGGGTTCGAATTCTGCGGAGGCAGCACGCCACCGTCGCCGGTGGCGTTGCCCGCCTAGAAGTTTTTCAGCGTGTCCAACTGGGCCTGGGTCAGGCCCCGCTGGTAGGCGAAGTTGGTTCGGAAGTTGTTGGCGATGTCCGCGGTTTGCGTGTCCGCCTGGGTCGCCCTTGCCGTGATGTCCGTGGCGGTGAGGCCCGTGTCCGTGCCTGTCATCACCAGGAAGTTCATCAGCGTGACGGTGGCGCCTGCCGGGACCGAGATATTGAACTTGAAGCTGACGTTGTCGCTGCCGTCCTGGGTGCCCAGTGCGGTGGAGGACTTGTAGACGACAACGTCCGCGCTGCCGAACGCAAAGCCGATGTCGCGGTCTCCAGCAGTTCCCCCGTTCGACTTGTAGTCCCAGGTGCTCAGTGCCTTCTGCGTGGCACCTGGTGTGGGGTAGACGATGCCCCAGTTGTCGGAGCCGAGGTTGGTGTCGCAGGACACCACGGCGTCGATCGGCGCGGCGGTGGGGTTGTGGAAGACGTCGGTGATGCGTGCCCACAGCAGGTTGGGCTGCGTGAAGAAGGTACGCTGCACCTCGAGCCCGTTGAGGGTTCGCACGCCCGAGCGCACATTCTGCGCGACCTTGGAGGCCGAGACCGTCCAGCTCGAGCCGGCGGCTTCGAAGTCGCCATTGACGACGAACTCCGTGTTGTTCGCGTCCTTGACGGACACGTTGTCGATGGCCGATCCGCTGCTGGGCACGCCACTGTCCGGGCTGTTGGCCCAGACCCGCTGCTCGAACGACAGCACCACGGTCTGTCCGGCAAATGCCGTCAGCGAGCCCGAGCCCCACGTTCCTGTCGTTCCCACGCTGTCGACCCTGAAGAGCGTTGCCAGCAACGCCCCTGCCGCGTCGCGTACAACCACCTGGCCGTACTGGTTGGGATCCGCCATCGGGCTGCCGATATTGCTTTGACTGGGATTGCCACCCCAGGTGAGCGCAATCCCGCCGACCGCGCTGCCCAGGTTCAGGGTCTGCTGCAGGCGAACCTCGGCGCCCGCATGCAGGTAGGCGTAGCCCCCCGAGGCACTCAGGAACTGGGCGTCCGAGGTGAACGTCACGGCCTTGACGCCGTCCGACGCCCCCATCTCCGGGCCCAGGGCGGTCAGTTCCGCATAGGTCTGGTCCTGAGGGAACTCTGCCGGCACGCCGCCGACATCGACGCTCAGCATCAGGGCACGGTCGAACTGGTCATTGCCTCCATCAATAATGGAAAAGTCCTGATGCAGGTCCCAGACATTGGCCTGCCCGGGTGCCATGGAGGGATCTCCATCGGTCGCATCGATGGTTTGCAAGAAGGCCGTACCGGCCGGCAGGGACGTCGGTGTGGCGAGTTCGGGTCCCGTGGGCACGACAGGGCCGGGATCAGGCACTGGTGCCGGCGCGGGAGGGAGCACTTCGGGGGCGGGAGCTGGTGCCGGTGGCGGCGCACTCGCGATCGAAGGGAATGCGAACCCGCCGCTGCTGCCTCCACCACCACCTCCGCACCCCGCCAACACGGCCGTTCCAACCATCGTGAGCGAAAACTTTCTCCGGTCCATCATTTGCCTGCTCCTAAGTGAAAAACCCGAATTCAGAACGCGCGGCTGAAAATGCAACCAAAACGGGCTGCATGTAACCAAACGTCTTAACAAGGGAGCGAGGCTATCGTTTCCGTCAATGCGCGGACATCACCAAAACGGGTGATATTCAAGTCGCTGTCGCAAAAATGCCATTTTCGATGGGGGTGGTTTTTCGAACATCGCAAGCGGGTCACGTGATGGGCATCCAACCCTATCGGATCACGCCCAGCCTCCGCGCCATCGCCACCGCCTGCGTCCGGCTCTTCGCATCCAGCTTCATGTTGATGTTCCGCAGATGCGTGCGAACGGTGCTGTCGGAAACGAACAGCTTCTCCGCCAGCGCGTTGTTCGAGTACCCCTCGGCCAGCAGCTGCAGCACGCGAATCTCCTTGCGCGTGAGCGGCTCCTTGAGCGCATCGCCGGCCGGCGTCGTCTCCGCGTCGGCCGGCGCCATCGGCCCCATCGCCTGCAGCAGCCTTTGTAGATAGTCCGCCAGGATCGGGTCGCCCCGCGTCGAAGGCGAAGCAGCAGCCTCTTGCATCGCCGCATTCGCATACCGCTGCACCAGCGTCCCCACCGCCGGCCCTTCATCGAGGATCAGCCGCATGAAGCCTTCCTGGCTCGCGGTCTGCAGCACGGCGCCGATCTCCTCGAGGGCGGCGGCCATCTCGCCCATGCGTTGCAGCGCCATCGCGCGCAGCACGCGCAGCTTGAGGACGCGGCGGTTGCGGGTCGATGCGACGGCGGCGTGGATCTCGGCGTCGAGCACGGCCAGCGCGGCGCGCGCGTCGCCGAACACGATCTCCCACCGCGCCTTGGCCAGCGCCAGGTAGTCGAGATCGTGCGCTGGCAGGCGCTGGCGGCGCTCGCGTTCCCACAGTTCGGGGTCGCCGGCGCGCAGCAGCTCGTCGTGCGACGCGGGGCCGTTGCCCTGCAGCAGCAGCATGCGCGAGCGCTCCAGCTTGGCGCCGGCCACCACGCGGGGCAGCTGGCGGTGGTGGCCGAGGTACTCGAGCTCGGTCAGCGCCTGGAAGGCCGCATCGATGTCGCCGGCGTGGAACGCAATGCGCGAGCGCATCATGTGGCTCAGGATCATGTGGTCGGGCAGGCCCACGTCGCGCGCGAGCGGCAGGTACACGTTCAGCAGGTGGTCGGCCTGCAGCAGCTGGTTCGATTCGTACACCACGCCGGCGTAGAGCACGCCGGCCCACGCGTTGCCGTGGCTGTGGTTGTACGACACGGCATGCGTGGTGTCGACGGCCATGCGCAGCCGCGCAGTGGCTTGGCGCAGGCGGCCTTCGTGCAGGTCGAACAGGCCGGCGAGCGACTCGGTGTACATGCGGTTGAAGGTGCTGTTGCCCTGCTCGCGCCGCGCAGCATCGAGCAGGCGCTGCGCCTCGCGCTGGTCGCCGCGCACGGCCAGGATGTGGGCCATGGCGTTGAGCAGCACGCTGTCGGCAAAGGCCAGCCCGGTGGGCAGGCGCGCGAGGCTGTGGCGGCCGGCTTCGTAGGCCTCGTCGTGCCGATCCTGCATGGCCAGCAGCAGCGGCACGAGCGTGTGCGCACTCGCGCGAACCTCGGGAATGGCGCTGTCGGTGCAGCCCGATTGCTCGAGCATCCGCATCGCCTCCCACGGCCCGTGCGTGAAGCAGGTGGCCCACAGCGCGATCGGTTGCAGGAACGGATGCGCGCGCAGCTGGTGCTCCGGAATGACCGAGAACCAGCGCGCGAGCATGCGCATGCGGCCCTGTTCGAGGAACTGCGCCGCGCAGCTGTCGAGCAGGGTCAGCGCATGGGGATGGTCGCCGCCTTCGATCGCATGGTCGATGGCGGGCACGGGGCGGTCCTGCGATTCGTACCAGCCCGAGGCCGCGAGGTGCAGGCGTTCGATTTCGCCGGGCAGCTCGCGCGCCAGCTGCGCGCGCAGGAAGTCGGCGAACAGGCTGTGGTAGCGCCACGCGCGGCCATCGCCGCTCACGGGCGTGAGAAAGAGATTGGCCGCGGCCAGCTGCTCGAGGATGGCCGCGCAGTCGACACGCGGGTTCAGCGCCTGGCACACCGAGGCGTCGAGCTGGCGCAGGATGCTGGTGCGCAGCAGGAAGTCGCGTATCTCCCGGGGCTGGTGCGCGAGCACGTCTTCGGCCAGGTACTCGGCCACGGCGCGGTCGGAGCCCGAGAAGCGTTCGACGAAGCCGGTCTCGATGCCGTGCCGCTCGAGCGCCATCGACGCGAGCCAGAGGGCGGCCACCCAGCCTTCGGTCTTGCGGTGCAGTTGCGAGAGCAGGTCGGCGGGCAGCGCCTGCAGGGCCTGGGACGCATGCGTTTGGCGCAGGCCGAAGAAGGCACTGGTCTCCTCGAGCGTGAAGCGCAGGCGGTCGGTGTCGATCTCCATCAGCTGGCCGCGCGCACGCAGCCGCCCCAGGCCCAGGTCGGGCAGGCCGCGCGAGCCGATCACGAGCTGCCCGCGGCGCGGCAGCTGCTCGATGATCTCGCGCACCAGGCCCAGCACGGCGGGCTCCTGCACCACCTCGAAGTCGTCGAGGAAGAGGGTGAAGGGTGCGTCATGCGCGGCCAGCGCGGCCACGGCGTCGAAGGGGCCGTGGGTGCGCGGCTCTTCCGCGCCCAGGCGCAGCACGGCCTCGGCCAGGCAGCTGAGAAAGCGCGAGACGTCATTGTCGGCGCGGTCCAGCGTGAGCCAGGCGGTGGCGACGCCCTGCGCGTCCATGCGCTCGCGGATCTGCGCCATGGCGGTGGTCTTGCCGAAGCCGGCCGGGGCGCGCACCAGCACCAGCTTCACGGTGGCCGCGGCGATCGCTTCGCGGATGGCGGTGCGCAGCACCTGCGTGGCGGCGAGGGCCGGCGGGCTGAGCTTGGTTTCGAGAATCCTGGGGGAGGAAGGCATCGCGAACGGGGGGTGGGCGCCTTGAAATTCCGTCGCTTCCGACGATTTCGGCGATCGATTCTGCTGCCTAAACTGGCCCGCGACAAATCCATCCAAGGGCAAGCAAAGATGCAACTCGATTCCGGTATTGCCGCCGTCGTCACGGGCGGCGCCTCGGGCCTCGGCGCCGCCACCGCGCGCCGCCTGGCCAGCCACGGCGTGAAGGTCGCGCTGTTCGACCTCAACGCCGAGCAGGGGGCGGCGTTGGCGAAGGAACTGGGCGGCCTGTTCTGCAAGGTCGACGTCACCTCCGAAGAGCAGGTCGACGCGGCCTTTGCCAAGGCGCGCGCCGCGCACGGGCAGGAGAGGGTGCTGGTCAACTGCGCCGGGACCGGCAACGCGGTGAAGACCGCGAGCCGCGACAAGACCTCGGGCGAGATCAAGCACTTTCCGCTCGCCAACTTCGACCGCATCATCCAGATCAACCTGGTCGGCACCTTCCGCTGCATTGCCAAGTCGGCGGCCGGCATGCTCACGCTCGATGCGCTGGAAGACGGCGAGCGCGGCGCCATCGTCAACACCGCCTCGGTGGCGGCGCAGGACGGGCAGATGGGGCAGGCGGCCTACACGGCGTCGAAGGCCGGCATCGTCGGCATGACGCTGCCGATCGCGCGCGACCTGATGAGCGAAGGCATCCGCGTCAACACCATCCTGCCGGGCATCTTCGACACGCCGCTGCTGCAGGGCGCGCCGGACCACGTGAAGGCGGCGCTGGCGGCCTCGGTGCCGTTCCCCAGGCGGCTGGGCAACCCGGCGGAGTACGCCGCGCTGGCCGAACTGATGGTCACCAACGGCTACTTCAACGGCGAGAGCGTTCGCCTGGATGGTGCCATCCGCATGGCACCGAGATAATTTCACCCCCGAAAGCTACTGGAGACCTTCATGCCCGAAGCCTACATCGTCGCTGCCGCGCGCACCGCCGGCGGCCGCCGCAACGGCCGTCTTTCCGGGTGGCACCCTGCCGACCTCGCCGCGCAGGTGCTCAACGCCCTCATCGCACGCACCGACGTCGACCCCGCGCTGGTCGAAGACGTCATCATGGGCTGCGTCGGCCAGGTGGGCGAGCAGGCCTCGAACATCGCGCGCAACGCGGTGCTGGCGTCGCGCCTGCCCGAGTCGGTGCCGGCGACCTCGGTCGACCGCCAGTGCGGCTCCTCGCAGCAGGCGCTGCATTTCGCGGCGCAGGCCGTGATGTCGGGCAGCATGGACATCGTGATCGCCGCCGGCGTCGAGAGCATGACGCGCGTGCCCATGGGCACGCCGAACACGCTGCCGCTGAAGAACGGCCTGGGCTTCTACGTGAGCCCGCTGATGCAGCAGCGCTATCCCGATGTCCAGTTCAGCCAGTTCACCGGCGCGGAGATGATCGCCAGGAACTACGGCATCGAGAAGATGGAGCTCGATGCCTATGCCTTGCGCAGCCACCGCAACGCCATCGCCGCCACCCAGGCCGGGCTCTTCGACCAGGAGATCGTGCCCGTGGCCGCGCGCATGGGCGACGGCACCGAGCCGGGCGACATGCACACCGCCGACGAAGGCATCCGCTACGACGCCACGCTGGAGAGCATTGCGGGCGTCAAGCTCATCGCCGAAGGCGGCCGCTGCACCGCGGCCACCGCCAGCCAGATCTGCGACGGCGCGAGCGGCGTGATGGTGGTCAATGAGCGCGGGCTCAAGGTGCTGGGCGTGAAGCCGCTGGCGCGCGTGCACCACATGAGCGTGATCGGGCACGACCCGGTGATCATGCTGGAGGCGCCGATTCCCGCGACACAGCGCGCCCTGAAAAAGGCCGGCATGAAGATCGGCGACATCGACCTGTACGAGGTCAACGAGGCCTTTGCGCCCGTGCCGCTGGCCTGGCTGCAGACCCTGGACGCCGACCCCAACCGGCTGAACGTCCACGGCGGCGCGATCGCGCTGGGCCATCCGCTGGGCGCCTCGGGCACCAAGCTGATGACCACGCTGATCCACGCGCTGGGGCAGCGCAACAAGCGCTATGGCCTGCAGACGATGTGCGAAGGCGGGGGCATGGCGAACGTGACGATCATCGAGCGGCTCTGACGCCCCGGGGGCGTGCCGAAGTCAGGAACTCCAGGCCTTCAACGCAGCCCTCAGGCACTCTTCGAACCCCCGCTCGACCCGCGCCGGATTCACCGATTCGATGCCAAGCACCTCCCGGGTGAAACCGTGTTCTCCCGAGCGTTGATCGTAGGAGGACAGATGGTGCACCTGGCGCGTTGCCGCGAAGGCGCGGAGCGTGAACACGGACTCGCGCGACGCCAGGTCCTCCAACTTCGCATCGGCGACCGGCGAGAAACGCACCGAGATGTACGGCTTGTACGGATTGGCGAGGTCGTCGTCGACGAGCGCATCGTGCCGCGACGCGATGAGGTCCGCGACGAACGAATCGAGCAGCGGCCTCACGGTCGCTTCGACCCGTGTCTTGAATTCCGAAAGAAACGCGTCGCGTGCGACTTGCGTATTGACGGCGGCGGCCGCCTTGCTGGCCGCTCGGGCGGCCATCTCGGCCTGGTGTTCTTCAACTGCTTTTCTGACCAGCGACATGGGGTTTCAGGTGTCTGCGTCCGCATCCGTTCCGACGCGATACGGGAAAAAATCGGGCGCGGCGACTGTACAGGCGCTGCCCGGCTGCACCCCGCACAAAGAGAGAAAGTATCGAATTGCGGTACCGAAGGTCGCAATTCGCGCTGGCAGAGGTCAGGGACCTGCGGCTTTCGGTTTGCGTGCGACGTGGATGGCAACGATCCCCAGGGAAAGCCGCTCGAACGAGACTTCCGCGAAACCCATGTCCCGGAGTTCGGCGGCAAGCCCTTCGGCCGTGGGAAAGTCCTGAATGCCTTTGAGAAGATAGCGATATGCCGAGGCGTCGCCCCCGGTGGCGATCCACCCGATGACCGGCATGCACAAGGCCATGTAGCCAAGGTATGCGCGATGAAGCCAGCGCATGGAGATGTTGGATGCCTCCAGCGCGATGAAACGGCCGCCCGGCTTCAGGACGCGCAGCGCCTCCCGCAGCGCCAGCTTGCGCTCGCAGATCTTGAGGCCCAGCGAGATGGAATAAAGGTCGACGCTGTTGTCGGCGACATTGGGCATCGCGTGCGCATCCAGCACGCGAAACTCGATCGGGACCGTCAGCCGCGTGGCACGCCGGCGCGCGATCGCCAGCATCTGCGGGCTGATGTCCGAAGCCACGATCTTCTGGTCGGACTGCAAGCCCTGGCGCCGTGCCACCTTCAGGACGACATCGCCTGTTCCTGCCGCGACGTCCAGGAGGTTTGTCCACGGCTCCCCCGCGATCAGCGCCGCCACCCTTCGCTTCCACAGCCGGTGGATGCCGAAGCTGAAGAGGTCCGACAGCAGGTCGTATCGACCGGCAATTCGACCGAAGACATCGTCTTCCTGCGTATGGAAATCTGCCGCGTTGTTCATGGCTCACCGCTTCGCGGTGTAGTCGATGCTGAAGCCCATGGTGCGATGCCTTGCGTGCTGGGTGGTCCGCCGCGGATGCGCGTCGGTGGGCGGATTCTGCCGCAGGGTCAGATGCGCGCGCCGCTCGCAAGCACGATGCCCGGGACGACCAACGCCAAGGCCAGCAACACCGCCCCGGTGATCGGCTCGCCCATCCAGCACGCCGCGCCGAGCGTGGTCAGCACCGGCACGGCGGCCGCCGACAGCGAGGCCCGGGCTGCGCCCAGCCGGGAGATGGCCGCCGTGTACACGACCAGGCCCAGCACGCCGGCGACGACGCCTTGCCCCGCGGCCTGCAGCGCCACGTCCGGCCAAGGCGCGCCGAGCAACCGGGGCATGCCGGCGATCCACAGCAGCGGCAGCAGGAGCAGGGTCGACCAGCCGTTCACGAATGCCGCGCCTTGCCACGGCGTCAGGCCGCAATGCGCGAACGCGAGCGAGTAGACGGCCCACAGCATGGCCGCCGCAAGAAAGAGCAGGTCGCCGCGCCAGCTCGGCGAGCCGGGATGGAAACTGCCTGCCGCAA
>Ga0209129_1000849_pt1 | contig 19150 bp, 18 predicted proteins | sample AraplaMF_Col_mMS_FD_184257 | JGI IMG/M metagenome (GOLD analysis project Ga0209129, IMG submission 184257) | Arabidopsis root microbial communities from the University of North Carolina, USA - plate scrape MF_Col_mMS (SPAdes) (version 3) | ecosystem: Host-associated > Plants > Roots > Endosphere... | reverse complement strand
TCTCCAGAGGTAAGCGATGAACCGCCCGACATCGGCATTTCACGAGCTTGAAGCGCGTTACGGCGAGCTCCTGTCCTGGTGCGAACTTCTTGAGGCGATCGCTGATTTCCTGCCATGTCGCGTCAATGAACGCCTTTGCGGCGCGGTCGCCGACGGGCTCCTTCCTCTGCTTCTGACCAGTCATCGACTGGAGGAACAGATCGGTTCCGACTGGCTGGGAGCGATCATGAGCGGCAGCGAGCGATCCGAGACGGAGGACCACCTCGAGGCTGGCCGACTGGTCAATCTCGAGTCGGCGCAGGATGTTGTGGAGGTGCTGCAGGCGTTACAAGGTCGCCGCTGCTCGCTGTCCTTCGACGCTGTCAACTACCTGCTCAGATCGTTCTTCTGTGGCTTGCGTCGGCATATCGCTGCCCAGCGTCGAATCATCAGACGGATAGACGCGGCATCCAGGGTCGAGCTCGACGTGGCGTGATTGAGACATGCCTGTGGTCTATTCGGTTCCTGCCGGAAGGTCGCCTTCGAGATGGACGAGGTTGAAGTCGTCGATCAGGACCTGAAGGTCCACGCTCCAGCCCGCAGTATCTGAAAGCGGCAGGTTTCTCACGGCCCATGTGCCATCGGCAGCATTTGTCAGTCCGTATTTGAGAGGCTCGATCCCTCGCACGCTGTTCCTTAGGCTCAGAGATACGCTTCGTGGCTGCATCGGATCGAATTCCGGTGTCAGGATCGAAACGCGGACATCGACCATACCGTCAGGCTGCGGCGACATTTCGAGTTCCGCCATTGCCTTCTGCCCATGGAGATGGAGTGACACGGGCGGTTTGGCATACGCGTATTGATATTGTTCAGGACCGGCGAAACGCCATAGCGAGGCGGCAGCGACGATCAAAAGCGCAAGCCCGATCTCGCCGCCAATGCTCAAGCGCAGCCTGCGCCGGGCGACAGCCTCTCCCGCCAGCGCCGGAGCAGTCAGCCAGAAACGATTGTAGAGGGCGACCCCGCAGAGGACCGCAACGAGGGCTATCTTGACGGCCAGCACGCGCGCAAACAGCGACGACCATGCGATGTCGATGCGGGGTATTTCCATCACTGCAAGCACAAGTCCCGCCAGCAACATAAGGACGAAGGGGACCGGTATCAGGCGAGAGAAGAAGCGCAGCGAATGCTGATCGTCAGCAGATCGGCTGAGACGCAGCAGTGGCAGCAGGCTTCCGATCCAGAAAATCAAGATAGCGGCATGCAGGAGGATTGACGCCTGTGCGATGAAGCGCGGTTGCGCAATCGAACTGTGGCCGGTCAGCGTGAAGGCAAGTGAGGCAACGGCAAGTGCGGTAGCCGAGACTATGCGTGCGGACTGCGGACGACGGACAAACGGCAAAAGAGCAAGCACAATTGCCACCAGCTTGAGGCATTGGGCGATCCCCGTTCTGTCGGAAAAAGCCTGGGCAAACGGCTCTAATCCGGCCCAGCCAGGGCCCAGGCCAATGTCGTCCAGTCCCTGAAGATAAAGCCCCGTCATGATAAACACGATTGCTACCGCAGCGAGGGCGGGAGATTCCGCGCGCCTGCCTGCCGGAGAAAGCCAGCAATTGAAAAACGAGCCGCCGACAATGATGGCGAGACCGAGTGTCGAACCGATGGTGACGAGCCAGAGGGCGCCATGCAACGCCTTCGACGGTCTATCGGAAACACTGCTGGCGGGGGCCGAGGGTTTGCCGACATGAAAGACGACGGATCCGCCGACCGGATGACCGTCCTCAGAGACCACCCTGTAGCTGAAGATCACTGTGCCTTCTGCAAGCGGGCGGGGAAGGGGCGCTTCGACTTCGGCACCCGTCGAGCTCGCTGAAATCTCTCTGGCAACGCCATCGCCTGCGGCCACGCTGAAGCGAACGACCCTGACGGCTTCGTTGAAGCGCAACAGGATTTTTTCCGGCGCGGCGGCAAGAATATCATTATTCGCGGGCGATGATGCGATCAGGACAGCATGGGCGTCTGCCCCGGCTGCCAGCAGAAGAAACAGCCCCGCGACACGCGCGAGCATGCAAAGGGTGGCCCATAGGGGAAAATTCCACGCCATGGGCGATCCATCTCAGGAACGCGGCTGAACGACGACGTCGAAAAACGGCGCAGGCGTCTCATAATCATCCGACGTCTTGCCTGCAGCGGGAATGTCAATCCAGCGCTCGACCGCGCCTTCGGTGCATTCCTGGACGACAGGGACGTAAATCCGTGTCGCTGCCGGCAGTTCCTTCGCCACGGTGGCGCGAAACACGAATTCATCATATTCGTCGTCGGCAAGCTGGCCGCCCTGCCATACGATCTCGGTCAGGCCTTCCTTGACCGGCTTGCCGTAGAGATCGTAGCTCTTTTCGTAGGTTCCGCGGATTTTTTCCACCGTCCAGCCCACCTTGGGCATCGGTTTGGCAGACAGCAATCCTTCGGGGATTTTTACCCGGATCCTGACAGTTGCCTTGCCTTCGCAGCCGTGGCCCACGCGCAGCACGGCCTTGTAGGCCTTGCCGGATACCGCTTCGGTCTGCTCCAGAGTGATATGGGCCTGCGCCGATCCGGCAATACAAAACATGCCCGCGACGGTGAGGGCCAACTGTCTGATCATCACATGTCTCCTGGTCCGCAGGTGGGGCGCATCGCGCGCCACCTGTGATCGCTCCTGCGTTATTGGGTGACCTGCGCGATCTGTGCGAGATCGGCGTCAAGGCGCTTACGCACCATGTTCGGAAGCTTGGCAGTCTTGATGACTTCGAGGTTGGTGGGGTTTTCGCCAACCTGGATCAGCGCCACCATACCCATGCCTGCATGCGGTGTGCATTTGATCACATAGGCGCCGGGCACGTCGAATTTGGCCTGGTACTGCTCGCTCGCCTTGGATTTGAACTCCGCAGCCCCATCCGGAATAAGGCCCTTGTAGGTCTCGGCATTGTGGCTCTTGTCGGTGGGCACGAAGGTGACAGTGTCGCCGGGAGCGATCTTGACGAATCCCGGCTCGAAGACCATCGCGCCGTCGGCGCCCTTGTTGAGCATCTGGATCTGATGGTCGGCGGCCATGAGCGGCGCTGCCGATGCCATCAGAACCGCTGCGGCAGCGATCAGTCCAAAATTCAGACGCATTGCATTTCTCCTATCGTTCGGGGCCGACCTTGGCCTCGGCTAGGGTTTAGGACATGCAAGCGGCTCACTCTTTGATGCCCGTCAAATTGGCTGTGCCAATTCAGCGACCGGCGGCTCTCCCCGGTGTGTTTTCGACGACAGGTAACAGAACGGCTGAGCGGCCGCAGATCATCGCTGATGACGGCATCTCCGGACCGTTGGGCATCCTTCCAACTGCTGGAAGACTGACTTCAGGGCCAGCGCGAGTGCAGGTTTGCCCTCCCGGAGCCGTCGGGGGTCCCGGTGGGCGAGCAGGTTGCTGGGCTTTTGAGCGAGTTTACGTGCGTCCGCCTCACCGGGCGTCGATGAGCTCGCGTATCTTCAGGGCAAGGTCACGTGCAGTGTACGGCTTTCGAAGCCATTGCGCTCCGGTGATAACCTCGTTTGCCGCCAGTGCTGGCTCGGAATATCCCGAGGTGAAGAGTACGGCGAGGTGTGGCCGTTCCACGCGGGCAGCCCTTGCCAGCTCGTCGCCGGTCATGCCTCCGGGCATAACGATGTCGGTGAACAAAAGCGCGACATCGGGCTGGTCCTTGAGCAATTGAAGGGCGCGGCGGCCGTTATCCGCCTCGATCACCGAATATCCCATCCCGGCCAATCTGGCGACCGCAACCCTGCGGACGCGTGAATCATCCTCGACCACGAGAATGCGTTCATCGCCACCCGGCAGTGCCGCTTCGGCCTTGCCGCCAGCCGTCGCTTCATCCCTTGCGCCGGCGCTCGAAAGCGCCGGCAGGTAGATACGGATCGTCGAGCCGCGACCGACCTCGCTGTAGATTTGCAGGTGGCCGCCCGATTGCTTGACGAAGCCGTAGACCATGCTGAGGCCCAGTCCGCTTCCCGATCCGACTTCCTTGGTGGTGAAGAAGGGCTCGATCGCACGCTTCTTGACCTCTTCGGTCATGCCGTCCCCGGTATCGCTCATGGAGACGAGGACGAAATTGCCGCTGCGAACTTCCGGATACATTTTCGCGTAGTCCGCATCGAGCTGCACACGCGAGACCTCGGTGGTCAGAGTGCCGCCTTTCGGCATGGCGTCGCGCGCGTTCAGAGCGATGTTGAGGATCGCGTTCTGCAACTGGGAACTGTCGACCAGCACGTTGAAATCGGATCCCGAAAGGACCGTTGACAATTTGATGTTTTCACCGAGCGTCCTTCGCAACAGGTCGGAAAAGCCGGTGACGAGCCGGCCGAGATCGGCCTGCTTCGGGTTCAACGGTTGACGTCTTCCGAAGGCCAGCAATTGTCCGGTGAGCTTTGCGCCGTCGGCCGCGGCATCCTGCGCTTCCTGCAGCATGTCGCGCAGCGGGCCTGACGGGAGCTTGTCCTCGATCATTTCCAGATTGCCGCTGATGACGGTGAGGAGATTGTTGAAGTCGTGCGCCAGCCCGCCGGTCAACTGACCCACGGCTTCCATCTTTTGGGCCTGGCGAAGGTCCTCCTCGATCTTGAACCTGCTGGTCAGATCGCGAACGAAGCCGGTGAAGATCCGTTCGCCATTTGCCGTTGCCTCGCCGACGTGAAGTTCCATCGGGAACTGGGTGCCGTCAGCGCGCTGGCCCGTTACGACGCGACCGTAACCGATGATCCGCTTCTCGCCCGTCTGCATGTAATGGTCGATATATCCGTCATGGGCTGCGCGATAGGGTTCGGGCATCAGCTTTTTGACGTTCTGGCCGCAGATTTCTTCAGAGCTGAAGCCGAAGAGCATCTCAGCCGCTTTGCTGAACGACATGACATTGCCGTTCTGGTCGATGACAACCATCGCATCGGGTACTGTGTCGAGGATTGATGACAGGTGTGCCTCGCGCGCCAGCACAGCCTCTTCCGCCTTGCGCAGGGCACTGATATCGCTGTTTGCCTCGATGACGACGGGATCGCCGTCTGGAAGATTGACGAGAACGCAGCGTGTCGTCACGTACATGTCGCGACCGTTCTTGTGACGATGAACGACCTCGCCTTGCCAGAAGCCCCGCGTCGTCAGATGCGCGCGTATGGTGTCCATAGGCTCGGGAAAGCGCGCATCGAGCAAAGTATAGACGGATTCGCCCACGGCCTCTTCACGAGACCAGCCATACATGTTCTCGCTGCCGATCGACCAATGGGTGATCGTGCCTTCGAGCCGGTGCACGATGATGTCGGCCCCGTCGAGCACATGTACGAGCGCGTCCAGTTCCTGGGGCGATGCGATGCGCGGCGAGATCAGACGGTGAGGCATAGACATTCGTTCCGGAGTCAGTGGACGCTACCCCTATGGCAGGTTCTGTCCGAAAAATCATCCACGTTGCCCGACAACTGGGCGAGGCGGGCCAGATTGACGATGCGCAGATTGTGCCGGCCGTCCGGAATGACGATCTTCCTCTGGGCGAGCTTGCTGATCGAGCGCGAAACGGTTTCGATGGTCAGGCCGAGATAATCGGCGATGTCCTGCCGGCTCATCGGCACCTCGAGCAGCCCCTGATGGAGCGTTTCGCCATCACGGGTCGCAAGCTTCATGAGAAAGGTGCACAGGCGTTCCTCGGCATTTTTCCTGGACAGGAGCACGAGCTGGTCGTGGGCCGACGCGGTCTCCCTGCAGAGCAGGCTGATATAGGCCGGCCGCAGAAGCTCGGAACGCTCGATCTCTTCCTGGAACTGTTTGCGCGACAGGCGGCGAATCTTGCAATCCGTCACGGCTTCGGCGGTAAACAGGAAATCGCCCTGCAGGAAAGAGCCGACGACATCGCCGGCGAAGTGAAAGGCGGTGATGACCCGGCGCCCGTCGCCGATGATGCGATGAAGCCGAACGACGCCTTCGGTGATCTGGAACAGATGCCGTGCGGCATCACCCTCCCAGCAGATCGCCTTTCCCGCCTCGACCGTTTCGGTCGCCGACATCTGGAAAAGCGACGACAACGAATTGCCCTGAACCGCCTTTACGCCAAGATCGACGTTCTCGAATGCCTGCTGGCCCTGCATCAACATCCCAATGATCCCCGTGCCCTGATTGAATGTGAGGCCAATAGAAAGGCGTTCGGTCACAGCGGAATGAGCAGACGGTGCCAAAGGGTAAGACCCTGTAACAGTCTGTAACAACGGGCAAAGCTACGCCTTCGTTGACCTGGATCAAGGAACAGACGGGGTCTCCATGACAGTCGTTCCTCAAAGTACGAGAAAGGCGACCGCGCTGTGGTCGTCTGCGCACTGGGGACGTCATCATGAACTATACTACGGAAACCATGGTGGTCGCCGTGGGAGCATTCCTGGCATTGCTTGGCGCTGCTTTCGCCCACGACCATCTATTTTCAATCCACATGGGGATATTGAGCTTCTGCCTTTTTACGGGAACGCTACTTCTCGTCAGGAACGTGGATTTCTCGCCGGCAGGGCGGCTGCCGAAAGCGGACCCAACGGGTTATTTCGACGAGGTCATCCGCTATGGCTTGATCGCCACCGTGTTCTGGGGCGTCGTCGGTTTCCTCGTTGGCGTCGTCATTGCGGCGCAATTGGCGTTCCCCGATCTCAATTTCGCTCCCTATCTGAATTTCGGCAGGCTCCGGCCCGTCCACACCTCGGCGGTGATCTTCGCCTTCGGCGGCAATGCGCTGATCATGACGTCCTTCTACGTCGTCCAGCGCACCTGTCATGCGCGCCTCTTTGGCGGCAGCCTCGCCTGGTTCGTCTTCTGGGGCTATCAGCTCTTCATCGTCATGGCGGCGACAGGCTATGTCCTCGGCATCAATCAGGCGCGCGAATATGCCGAGCCTGAATGGTATGTCGACCTGTGGCTGACGATCGTCTGGGTCGCCTATCTCGCCGTCTTCCTCGGCACCATACTGAAGCGCAAGGAGCCGCATATCTATGTGGCGAACTGGTTTTATCTCGGTTTCATCGTGACGATCGCGATGCTGCACGTCGTCAACAATCTTGCCGTGCCGGTTTCCTTCCTCGGCTCGAAGAGCTACTCGCTGTTTTCGGGGGTTCAGGACGCCCTGACGCAATGGTGGTACGGCCACAACGCCGTCGGTTTCTTCCTGACGGCCGGTTTCCTCGGGATGATGTATTATTTCGTGCCCAAGCAGGCGAACCGCCCCGTCTATTCCTACCGGCTGTCGATTATCCACTTCTGGGCGCTGATCTTCATGTATATCTGGGCCGGGCCGCATCACCTGCACTACACCGCGCTCCCGGACTGGGCGCAGACGCTGGGCATGGTCTTCTCGGTCATGCTCTGGATGCCCTCCTGGGGCGGCATGATCAATGGTCTGATGACGCTGTCGGGCGCTTGGGACAAGATCCGTACCGATCCTATTATCCGCATGATGATCGTCGCCATCGCCTTTTACGGCATGTCGACCTTCGAAGGCCCGATGATGTCGATCAAAACGGTGAACTCGCTAAGCCACTACACCGAGTGGACTATCGGTCACGTGCATTCGGGTGCGCTCGGCTGGGTCGGCATGATCACCTTCGGTGCGATCTATTACATGACGCCGAAGCTCTGGGGCCGCGAACGCCTCTATAGCCTGCGCATGGTCAACTGGCACTTCTGGCTCGCAACGCTCGGCATCGTCGTCTATGCGGCGGTCCTGTGGGTCGCCGGCATCCAGCAGGGCCTGATGTGGCGCGAATATAATTCCCAGGGCTTCCTCGTCTACTCCTTCGCCGAGACCGTGGCGGCGATGTTCCCATACTACGTATTGCGCACGCTTGGCGGTGGTCTCTACCTCGCCGGCGGTCTCGTGATGGCCTGGAACGTCTTCATGACAATTCGGGGCCATCAGCGCGACGAAGCCGAAATTCCTACTGCCTATGTGCCGCAGGCACAGGCTGCCGAGTGAGGTGACACATGGCATCAATCCTGGACAAACATCAGATCCTCGAGAAAAACGCGACCCTCCTTCTGGTCGGCTCGCTGCTCGTCGTCAGCATCGGCGGTATCGTCGAAATCGCCCCGCTGTTCTACCTGCAGAACACGATCGAGAAGGTGGAGGGGATGCGTCCCTATACGCCGCTCGAACTGGCAGGCCGCAACATCTATATCCGTGAGGGCTGCTATCTTTGCCATAGCCAGATGATCAGGCCGTTCCGCGACGAGGTGGAGCGCTACGGCCATTACTCGTTGGCAGCCGAATCCATGTACGATCACCCCTTCCAATGGGGCTCGAAACGCACGGGCCCGGATCTCGCGCGCGTGGGCGGCCGCTATTCCAACGAGTGGCATGTCCAGCACTTGTCGAACCCGAGGGCTGTCGTGCCGGAATCGATCATGCCGAGCTATGCCTTCCTCAAGGAGCACGAGATCACCGTCAAGGACGTCGGCATGGACCTGAAAGCGAATGTTGATGTCGGCGTACCCTATAGCGACGACATGATCGCCAATGCGGAGGCGGACATGAAGATGCAGGCCGACCCGAACGCCGATACGACGGCGCTTCTCGCGCGATATCCCAAGGCCAAGGTCGGCGACTTCGACGGCGATCCCAAGAAGCTCACCGAGATGGATGCCCTTGTGGCCTACCTGCAGATGCTCGGCACGCTCGTCGACTTCTCGACCTATGACGACGCCACCGGCTACCGATGAGGTGAAACATGGAAACCTACACCGCAATGCGGCACTTCGCCGACAGCTGGGGCCTGCTGGCAATGACGGCCTTCTTTATCGGAGCGGTGATTTTCACGCTCCGTCCCGGCGGCAAACAGGCCGCCAAGGATGCCGCCAATATTCCTTTGAAGGACGATTGAGATGTCGGAAAAACATATCGATGAAATCAGCGGCGTCGAAACCACCGGCCATGAATGGGACGGGATCCGTGAATTGAACAATCCAATGCCACGATGGTGGGTCTGGACCTTCTATGCGACGATCCTGTGGGCAATAGGCTATGCGATCGCCTATCCGGCCATTCCCATGATCACATCAGCCACCAAGGGCTATTTTGGTTTTTCGAGCCGCGCCGAACTGCAGCAAGACCTTGATCTGGCCAAGGCCTCGCAGACGAAGTTTCACGACATGATCGCCGCCAAGACCGTCCAGGAAATCGATGCCGACCCGGCGCTTCGCGAATTCGCGATCGCCGGCGGCGCCTCCGCCTTCAAGGTGAATTGCGCGCCGTGCCACGGTTCCGGTGCGAGCGGTGGACCCGGCTTCCCGAACCTCAACGACGATGATTGGCTCTGGGGTGGTGACCTTGATTCCATTCAGACGACGATCGCCCATGGCATCCGCTTCGACGGCGACACGGACACGCATGTCTCCGAAATGCCTGCTTTCGCAGACATGATCGACAAGGATCAGATCCGCCAGGTCGCAGCCTATGTATGGAGCCTGACGAACAAGCCATCCGACGAAGGGCTAGTGGAACCCGGCAAGCAGGTATTCCTGGACAATTGTGCGGCCTGTCACGGCGAGGATGCCAGGGGCAAGGCGGAGATGGGCGCACCGGATCTTGCCGATGCCATCTGGCTGAAGGGCAGGGGTGAGGACGCCATCATCAGACAGGTAGCAGCTCCAAAACATGGCGTCATGCCGGCCTGGTCCGCGCGCCTTGGAGACACGACCGTCAAGGAACTCACCGTCTTCGTCCACTCGCTCGGCGGCGGCCAATAAGGAACCTGCACGATGACGAACCATGACCATAATGCGCTCCTTGAACTGTATGGCACCCCGCGTGCGGTGATCCGCTCGCGTGTGTCGATGCGGGCAAGGTCCGCACCACCGTCCTGCGAACAGGAAGATCCCGCAAAGATCGGCAGTTCGATCGTAAGTTTGATCTGCCTCAAAGATCACAACCCGACCAGCCGCTAAATCTGCAAACGAGGACGTCCCAGCGGCTTCTCCCCGTTGTCCTCCAGGCCGTGCCCTCTCTCCCGGGCGCGGCCCTTTTTCTTTGACCAAGCGCAAGGAGCGATCGGACGCAACCGCCTATGCCTGTCGATTGCCGGGCTCTTTCAGGGCCGCATCCTGCCTGCGCAGCGTATGTGCCGTGCAAACCACGTTCTTGATATGAATCAAGGATGGTCAGCTGGAAACGGAGGAGAAGGGCAGTCACAAATCGGAACAGGCCCATGAACCTCTACACAGCACCCGATCCCAAATTAGTGGAACGCGTCAATGCGGAGCCGGTCAACGCCCGGCGCAACCGTCAGCCGCTTTATGCGGCTCGTAAGAAGGTCTTTCCCAAGAGGGTTCAAGGACATTTTCGCCGGTTCAAGTGGATCGTGATGCTGATCACGCTCGCGATCTACTATCTTGCGCCCTGGATCCGCTGGGATCGCGGACCTTATGCGTCCGACCAGGCTATCCTGATCGACCTGTCGTCGCGCCGCTTCTTTTTCTTCTTCATCGAGATCTGGCCGCAGGAATTCTACTATGTCGCCGGGTTGCTGGTCATGGCTGGGTTCGGCCTGTTTCTGGTCACCTCGGCAGTCGGCCGCGCCTGGTGCGGTTATGCCTGTCCGCAGACGGTCTGGGTCGACCTCTTTCTTGTCGTCGAGCGCGCCATCGAAGGCGACCGCAATGCCAGAATGAAACTGGACGCCGGGCCGTGGACGTTCGACAAGCTTCGCAAGCGCCTGCTCAAGCATGCGACCTGGCTTGTCATCGGCGTTCTCACCGGCGGCGCGTGGGTATTCTATTTCGCCGACGCGCCGACGCTCGTCAAAGGGCTCTTCACCGGGCAGGCTCCGGCCGTCGCCTACGCCACGGTCGCCATTCTGACGTCGACCACCTACGTCTTTGGCGGGCTCCTGCGCGAACAGGTCTGCACCTACATGTGCCCCTGGCCGCGCATACAGGGCGCCATGCTCGATGAGAACTCGCTGGTCGTGACCTATAACGACTGGCGGGGTGAGCAGCGCTCGCGCCATGCCAAGAAGACGCAGGCGGAGGGACAGGCCGTCGGTGACTGCGTCGACTGCAATGCCTGCGTCGCGGTCTGTCCGATGGGCATCGACATCCGCGATGGCCAGCAGATGGAGTGCATCACCTGCGCGCTCTGCATCGATGCTTGCGACAATGTCATGGACAAGATCGGCAAACCGCGCGGCCTGATAGCCTATGCGACGCTCAGCGAATATGCGAGCAACATGAACATCGCCACCGACGCAGGCAGGACGCCGGTCCAGCCGGCGCGGGTCAGAAATCCGGATGGTTCTTTTGTCGACGGCATTCGCCACTTCAACTGGCGTATCATCTTCCGGCCGCGCGTCGTCTTTTACGCGGGCGTCTGGACCTGCATTGGCATTGCCATGCTCGTGCACCTGTCGATGCGCGAACGGCTGGAGCTCAATGTCGTCCATGACCGCAATCCGCAATACGTGCTGGAAAGCGACGGATCGATCCGCAACGGATATACGCTGCGCGTCCTCAACATGGTCCCCAAACCGCGAACGATCGAGCTGACCCTGTCGGGCATCGATGGCGCGACGATGCGGATTCCTGAACTCGGCAAGGAGGAAGGACGTCGGTTCACGATCGACGCCGCGCCTGACGCAGCCACGACACTCAAGGTATTCGTCACCCGCAAGCCGACGGGCGACGCGATCAACGAATTCCTCTTTTCGATCGAAGATGCCGGTCACGCCGACCGCGCGACCTATCGCGCCGCATTCAACGCCCCAGGAGATGTCAGATGAGCACCCGCACGCAAGGATTCACCGGCAGGCATATGTTGCTGACGACCTGTGCTTTCTTCGGCGTAATCATCGCCGTCAACTTTACGATGGCCTGGTACGCCTCATCGAGCTGGAGCGGGCTCGTGGTCGAAAACACCTATGTCGCCAGCCAGGAATTCAATGAGAAGGCCGCCGCCATGAAGGCGATGGCTGCCTCCGGGATCGCGGGCAGGCTTTCGCTGAAGAGCGGCGAAATCCATTATGACATCAGCAACAAGGACGGCTCGCCGGCTGTTGTCGACGATGTCGTGGCCAACTTCAAGCGGCCGGTCGGCGATCATGAAGATTTTCGCGTTGCGCTGATCAAACTTTCGGAAGGGCGGTTCGAGGCGGATCACGTAATCGCCGAAGGCGACTGGATCGTCGAGGTCACCTCGCGCCGCAGCGGCGAGATCGTCATGCACGAGGCCGTGCGCATCGACACTGCGGAGTTCGGCCAATGACCTGCTGCACCATGAATGCGGACGGCGTCCTGGCGATGAGCACGACCGCCTTCAGCGCCGAGGAGATCGGACTTGTAAGCCATGCGCTCGGCGGAGGCCTTCGTCAGCTCGATCTCAGCGTGCCTGACGTCCATTGCGGCGCCTGCATATCGACCATCGAGCGGGCTCTGTCGGGCCTGCCCTATGTGCGCAAGGCCAGGGTGAACCTCACCTCCAGGCGTGTGAGCTGCGTCTATGCCGAGGAGATGGACAACAAACCGGTCGATCCGACCGGCATCACTGCCGCGATCAGCGCGACCGGATACAGGGTCCATCTCTTCACGCCGCTTGCGCCGGAAAGCGACAAGACACGGAACCAGCTTCTCCTTGCGGTCGGGGTCGCGGGTTTTGCCGCGACAAACATCATGCTTCTCTCCGTATCTGTCTGGTCGGGCGCGGATGCCGCGACGCGTGACATGTTCCATTGGATCTCGGCGATGATCGCAGCGCCTGCGCTCGTCTATTCCGGCCGGTTCTTCTTTCAATCGGCCTGGAACGCGTTGAAGCGCGGGCGCACGAACATGGATGTGCCTATCTCACTCGCCGTGACGCTCTCCTATGCGGTTTCGCTCTGGGAGACGATGCATCATGGCGAGCATGCCTGGTTCGATGCGACCGTATCACTGCTGTTCTTCCTTCTGATCGGCCGGACCCTCGACCACGTCATGCGCGAGAAGGCGCGCGCAGCGATCAACGGGCTGGCGCGGCTTGCTCCGCGCGGGGCGTTGGTGCTGGCGGCCGATGGGTCGAGACGCTACGTGGCGGTTGAGGAGATCGCCGTCGGCGACGAGTTTGCCGTGGCGGCCGGCGACCGCATCCCGGTCGACGGTATCGTCGCCAGCGGCGAGAGCGATCTCGACCTGTCGATCGTGACGGGTGAGAGCAGCCCGGTAGCCGTAAAACCGGGAACGGATGTCCATTCCGGGGCCATGAACCTGACAGGCTCGCTCATCGTGCGCACAACGAAGCTGGCACGCAACTCGCTGCTTGCCGAGATCATCGGCCTGATGGAGGCTGCGGAAGGCGGACGGGCGCGTTACCGGCGGATCGCCGACAGGGCCGCAGCACTTTATTCGCCCGCCGTGCACCTGCTTGCGCTGGTGTCATTTCTGGGCTGGGGCATCATCGGCGGGGACTGGAAGCAGGCGATGCTCGTCGGCGTTGCCGTGCTCATCATTACCTGCCCATGCGCCCTCGGACTGGCCGTTCCGGTCGTGCAGGTCGTCGCAGCCGGAGAGCTCTTTCGCAGGGGCGTCATGGTCAAGGACGGTTCGGCGCTCGAGCGGCTCGCCGAGGTCGACGCCGTCGCCTTCGACAAGACGGGCACGCTGACGCTCGGGCAACCGAGGCTCATGCGGACCGAGGCCGACAATGTTAAGAACATTGCGATCGCCGCGGGACTTGCTCTGCATTCCAGGCATCCGCTCTCGCAGTCGCTCGCCCGCCAGGCGGTCATGGCGGAGCAATTCGATCGCGTGACAGAGGTCGCAGGCGGCGGTCTCGAAGCCTCGCGCGGCGATATCGTCTACAGGCTCGGAAACGCATCCTTCGCCTGCGGCGAGGCCGAGATCGCGACATCAGACAGTCCGCTGTCCGAAGTCGTGCTTTCGGCAAACGGGGTGGTGCTGGCCCGCTTCTTCTTCGATGACACGCTTCGTCCGGGCGCGGCCGAGGCGGTCGCCGATCTGGAATCGGCCGGTTTCCAGACGCTGATTTTTTCCGGGGACCGCCAATCCGTCGTCGAAAGCACGGCGCGCAGCCTCGGCGTCGATCGCGCCCTTGGCGCATTGACCCCGAAGCAGAAAGTGGAAGCCTGCGAGGCCCTGCGAGAGGCGGGACGGCGCGTCCTGATGGTCGGCGACGGCATCAATGACGCGCCTGCGCTCGCCGCAGCCCATGTTTCGATGGCGCCGTCCAGCGCTTCCGACATAGGACGCCAGGCGGCCGACCTCGTCTTCTTCAACGAGAGACTCGATGCCGTGCCCGATGCGATCCGGATCGCCCGACGCTCGGCCGCGCTCATCCGGCAGAATTTCGCACTCGCGATCGGCTATAACGTTCTGGCCGTACCGATCGCGATCGCCGGCCTCGCCACGCCGCTGATTGCTGCCGTGGCGATGTCAACCTCTTCGATCATCGTCGTCACCAATGCCCTGCGTCTCAACGCTTTTACAGCACGAAACGCTTCTTCGCCGGCTTTGCAGAGGCCGATCCACGATCAGGAGGTGAAAGCCGCATGAATATGCTCATCTATCTGATTCCGATTGCACTTTTCATGGGCGGCCTCGGATTGGCGGCGTTCCTCTGGTCCCTGAAGAGCGGTCAGTATGACGATCTGGAGGGCGCTTCCTGGCGGGTGATTTCCGATGATGATTCCGATCCGACCGCTACATGATAGCATCAGCCGGAAAAGGACCGATGCTTTCTAACAACGAACGGCTTTTGCGGTCAGACCTGTTTCATGGGCTGAACGAGGATACCGCGAGACGACTTGCGGCCCTCGCTCGCCGGCGCACCTATGTGCTGGGCGAAGAGATTCTCTCGGAAGGTGAGCCCGGCATCCACGTCGTCTATGTCGCAAGCGGCGTTGTCAGGCTGACGCGAACCGAATCGAGCGGGCGTGATGCGGATATCCGCGTCTGCGAACCAGGCGACTTCATCGCCGAATATGTCACTGTGCTCGGCGGTAACTATGCGCACGGCGCATGTGCCGGCGCCCTGAGCGATCTCGTGCTGTTCGAAGCTGCGGCGCTGCGGGCATTGGCCGACAAATGCCCGCAACTCCAGCGCAACCTGCTGAAGATATCGGCCCGCCACCTTCTTGAAGCTTTCGATGGCATTGCTGGCGACCGTTTGCATACTGCGATCCAACGTGTGGCGAATTTCCTGTTGCGGCAGTGCCCGGAAGCGGCTCTTCAGGCGACATTCCATCTTCCGTACAAGAAGCAGATTCTGGCTGGAAAACTCGGGCTTGGGCCGGAGGCCCTTTCCAGGGCATTTGCCGCTCTCGCAAGATGCGGGGTCGACGTGAAGGGTCGAACTGTGCGCATTGAAAACGTCGTTCTCCTGCGTCAGGTCTGTTAGCGACAATCGCGTCAGCTGTCCGAAGTCATGACGTTGGAGGTTGTGGCGACAAATCCTACCAGGCGGTCATCACCAGGTTTCTTTGGGAACTATCGCATGCGGCGCTGAGAGCGGTGGCGCTGGCCGAATTCCTGCGCTATCTGATTGGCAAGTCGAAACAAGCTCAACGAGGACAATGGAACCGGACAGGATTCTGGTGGTCGATGATGACGCGCGGATCAGGCAGATGCTGATGCGTTACTTCGAAGACAACGGATTTAAGGTGAACGCGGTCGCAAACGGTGCGGCGATGCGTTCCGAACTTGCCAAGAGCTCTTTCGCGGCAATTTTTCTCGATCTAGTGCTCCCGAACGGCGAGAATGGTCTCGAACTGCTCCGGGAGCTTCGAAGCACATCCGATGTGCCGGTACTCATGCTGACCGGTCAGGACGATGTCACGGATAAGGTCGTCGGCCTTGAAGTCGGCGCCGATGATTACATCGCCAAGCCCTTTCATCTGAGAGAACTGCTGGCTCGTCTGAGGACAATCCTGCGACGCCGCACCTCCTCGGACGCGACCCGTGCCACCAACGGAGAAGACGAAACGCTCGCCTTCGAAGGCTGGTCCCTCGATGTGTCGCGCAGGCGGCTAACCTCACCCCAGGGCGACGACGTTGCTTTGACGACGGGCGAGTTCGATATGCTTCTTGTTTTCGTGCGTAATCCCGGCCGGGTTCTTTCGCGCGAAACGCTCATGGATCTGACGAGAAACCGCAATTTCGAAGCCTTTGATCGCGCAATCGACGCCCAGATCGTCCGCTTGCGTAAGAAGATCGAGGATGATCCGAAGAGTCCGGATCTCATTCAGTCTGTACGCGGCGTCGGTTATGTCTTCACCGGTCGACCGGGACGAACACCGAGATAATTGATCCTCGTCAATGTCCGATCCGCTGCTGGCGCTATGAGTTGAGCCATTATGGCTGCAACAATGACGATCTGGATACTTTTCGCGGTGATGACGACCGCAGCGACCGCCATCCTGCTTCATCCGCTTTCGACAGGCGGCCGGAAGGCAGCGGACGCCAAAGTGGATGCAGGCAAGGTCTATCGCGACCAGCTTTTCGAACTTGACGAGGATATCGCCTTCGGGCGTATCTCGCCGGACGAATACGAACTGGCCAAAGCAGAAACGGCGCGCCGACTGTTCAAGGCGGCCGATAACGACCGGCCGGCAAAGACCGCGCAACGCTCCGACAGATGGCTCAAACACGCGATAGCCGCGTTCCTGCCCGTACTCAGTATCGCTCTTTATGTCTCTCTCGGTTCTCCTGATATCCCCTCGCGTCCTTTGGCGGCGAGGCTCGCGGAGCCGGGCGAGGATCTCGCAATCCTCGTGAAGAAGATGGAGAATCATCTCGCCGAGCGCCCCGAGGACGGGCGGGGATGGGACATCATCGCTCCGGTTTACCTGAAGATGGGCCGGGTTGATGACGCGGCAAAGGCGTATCGAACCGCACTTCGCCTGGACGGAGCCAATGTTCCCCGTCTTGAAGGGCTGTCGGAAACGCTCATGGCCACCTCAAATGGCACGGTGACGGCAGAGGTGCTCGATGAACTCAATCAGATTCTCTCCCTTGAGCCGAACAACCCGCGCGCACGTTTTTATGTTGCGTTGAGCCTTGAGCAGGCCGGCCAAGCCGATCAGGCACGCGGCGCCTTCGAGGGTCTGGCGAAGCAATCGCCGGCCGATGCGCCGTGGCTGCCGCTGGTCAACGAGCATATCGCCAGGAACGGCGGTACGGCGGTCGCGCCTGCAGCCGGGCCAGACGCGCGGCCTGCAGCACAACCGCCCGCTCTGGGCGGCCCGACGGAGCAGGATGTGGCGGCGGCTGAGACCATGAGCAGCGGCGACCGTCAGCAGATGATCCGCACCATGGTGGAGAGCCTGGATGCCAAACTGACCGCCGATCCTGATAATTTCGAGGGCTGGATGTGCCTTGTCCGCTCTTACGCCGTATTGAACGACAAGGATCGCGCCGCCGATGCCCTGAAGCGCGGGCTTGCCGCCTTCCCGGCATCGGGCGATCAGGGCAGGCAGCTCCTGGCGCTGGCCAAGGAACTGGGCATTGCGACGGAAGGATCGGTGGAATGACGCGCAAGCAGAAACGCCTGGCGGTGATTGCCGGCGGCATGAGCTTCATCCTCGTCGCCGTGCTGCTCGTGATGTTCGCCTTCAGCCAGTCGGTCGCCTATTTCTACATGCCCGGTGATCTCGCCAAGACGCCGGTGGCACCCGGCACCCGCATCCGCCTCGGCGGCCTCGTGGGCGAGGGCAGCGTCATCCGCAGCGAAGGCTCGGTCGTGCGCTTTGCCGTGACCGATCCGAGCGGCGAGATCGTCAATGTCCGCTATGAGGGCATTCTGCCGGACCTGTTTCGCGAAGGGCAGGGGGTAGTGACCGAAGGCACGTTCGAGACGGGCAGCAACGTCTTTGCCGCCGATACCGTGCTTGCCAAGCATGACGAGACCTATATGCCGAAGGAGGTGGCCGACAGGCTGAAGGCTCAGGGCCTCTGGGAAGAGGGCAAGGGCCCGACATCGCAAGGTGAGGCGCCGCAGGGCGAGGCGCCACAAGGTGCTGAAGCCAAGGGCGAACAAGCCAAGGCTCAGGAAGCCCAGGGGCAACAGACAAGGGCAACGCCATGATCATCGAGATCGGCCACTATGCGCTGGTTCTGGCGCTCGCAACGGCAATCATCCTGTCGGTCGTACCTGTGATCGGTGCAAGGCGCGGCGATCAGGCGATGATGGATGTGGCGCCGCTCGGCTCGGTCCTGCTCTTCGCCCTCGTCGCCTTCTCCTTCGGCGTGCTCACCTATGCCCATGTGGTTTCCGACTTCTCCGTCCAGAATGTCTGGGAGAATTCGCATTCGCTGGTGCCGCTGATCTACAAGTACTCCGGCGTCTGGGGCAATCACGAGGGATCGATGATGCTCTGGCTGTTGATCCTGGCGCTGTTCAGCGCGCTCGTCGCGACCTTCGGCCGCAATCTGCCCGATACGCTGAAGGCCAATGTGCTCTCGGTCCAGGCCTGGATCTCGGTCGCCTTCATCCTCTTCATCCTGTTGACCTCCAATCCCTTCACCCGCCTCGATCCGGCGCCGGCCGAGGGCAAGGATCTGAACCCGGTGCTGCAGGATATCGGCCTCGCCATCCATCCGCCGCTCCTCTATCTCGGCTATGTCGGCTTCTCCGTCTGCTTCTCCTTTGCGGTTGCCGCCCTTCTCGACGGCCGCATCGATGCCGCCTGGGCGCGCTGGGTGCGGCCCTGGACGCTCGCTGCCTGGACCTTCCTGACATTAGGCATCGCCATGGGCTCCTACTGGGCCTATTACGAACTCGGCTGGGGCGGCTGGTGGTTCTGGGATCCGGTGGAGAACGCCTCCTTCATGCCCTGGCTTGCCGGCACGGCGCTCTTACATTCGGCCCTCGTCATGGAAAAGCGCGAGGCGCTGAAGATCTGGACGGTGCTGCTTGCTATCCTGACCTTCTCGCTGTCGCTGATGGGCACCTTCCTGGTGCGCTCCGGCGTCCTGACCTCGGTCCACGCTTTTGCCAGTGACCCGAGCCGCGGCGTCTTCATCCTCTGCATTCTGCTGATCTTCATCGGCGGGGCGCTATCGCTTTTCGCCTTCCGCGCGCCGCTTCTGTCGGCCGGCGGTCTGTTTGCGCCGATCTCGCGTGAGGGGGCGCTCGTCGTCAACAACCTGATCCTG
>Ga0209129_1000838_pt1 | contig 19310 bp, 26 predicted proteins | sample AraplaMF_Col_mMS_FD_184257 | JGI IMG/M metagenome (GOLD analysis project Ga0209129, IMG submission 184257) | Arabidopsis root microbial communities from the University of North Carolina, USA - plate scrape MF_Col_mMS (SPAdes) (version 3) | ecosystem: Host-associated > Plants > Roots > Endosphere... | reverse complement strand
AACGGCACTTCCTGGAAAGTTTTCCTGGGAATACCTCGAGCAGGGGCCGGAGGTCTGGCGTGTGGAGATCACCCGTCTCGACGCCGGCTGCGACTGCTGCTGCGGCAGCCACTAGCACCGGAGAAGCACGATGATGCCAATGGGCGCCAGTCTGTCGCGCTGGACCATGTGCTACTTCGGCGCAGCGCTCCTCTTTCTGCTGTTTGCGGAGGTTCTGCTTTCAACAGGAAGCTGGGCGCCATCCGTCGACGTCAGCGATCCTCGCGCCCTCATCGTCGTGCACTCTGTAACAATTGGATGGCTTGCCCTCTTGATGATTGGCGCGCTGCTGCAGTTCGCACCGGTTCTTACGGGGTTGAGCCTTCCCAAAGGACGGTACGACGTCCTTGGCCTCGGCGGCATCGTCGCCGGGCTTGCTCTTCTGCTGCTGGGCTTCCATTTGATCGACCGTGGATCCGAACTCGCGAGCGGGGTGATGCTCGCTGCGGTCGCCACTCTGGCGCCTTCGCTTTCCTGGGTAGGAACTGCGTTGCTGCTCGTGCTGTGGCGCGGTCGCAAAAGTCATCCGGCATCGCCCCTCGTCCTGATCGCAATCGGTTGCCTCGCGGCAACAGCCGCCCTCGGCTCGCTCTTTGCTGTAACCGTTTCGGGTGTCTCCCAGGCACCGGTTTTCATCGTCCTTCTGCTCCATGGGGTTCCCTTCCACGCAAGCTTCGGCCTCGGGGGGTGGATGACGTTGGCGGCCATTGGCGTAAGCTATAAATTGCTCCCGATGTTCCTGTTGTCCGACGACATGAAGCGGGCGCAGCTTATCGCCAAGATGGCTGCCGTGAGTATGGTCGTGCTGGCGGTGGCGACTGCGATTTCACTGACGTGGCCGACCGTTTCCCAATGGTTGCTTGCAGCGGCAGCAATAGTGTTCGCCGTAGCGATCGCCATATATGTACTGGAGTTGATATCGGCCTACAAAGGACGCCGGCGCGGGCCTCTGGAGGTGAACATGTCCGGATCACTGCCGGCCTTTGCGCTACTCGGACTGTCAATGTCGATGCTCGCGACAGGCCTCGCATCCAATGTGGGGACCCATTTTCTCGCAGCCGCAGCCTACCTGTTCGCCTTCGGCTGGCTGACGGGTCTGGGTCTTGCCCAATTGCTCAAGATCATTCCCTTCCTGACGTGGATCGAGGTCTTCGGCCCCCTCCTCGGACGCCGGCAGACGCCGCGTCTCTCCGATCTCGTATCGGGAGGCCGGGCCGCGATCTGGCTTTGGCTCTTCTACGGCGCGGTTGTCGTCGCGTCGTTTGCAATAGCTGTGGCTTTCGACGGCCTTTTCCGTGTTGCCGTCATCCTCCAGACCTTCTCGACCGCTGCCCTCATCATCGAGCTTGTCCTTGCTCGCTCACTCGCAAACATAGATGCTTCGATGAAGACAGCACCATTCAAAAAGCCGGCGCTTCTTTTCGCCGTTAATCAAAGGGGTAACGCCAATGGTTCAGCTTCGTGAACTCGACGTACGTCAGATCCTGCGGGACGGCGGGATGCCGTTCCAATTGATCATGGATACCGTCTCCAGCCTTGATCCTGGCGAGGGACTTAGGCTCCATGTGATATTCCAGCCGGTTCCCCTGATCCGTCAACTCGAGCAGCGGGGCTACTCGCACGTCGCTCGAAAGCTTTCGGAGGATGACTGGGAGATCGATTTCGTCCCCGGCGACCAAGCTGTCGAAGCTGAGCCGGCGGCCCCGGCGACGGAAGCCATCTGGCCTGATCCGGTTTGGAACCTCGATCTAACCGACCTTCCGCCTCCCGAACCGATGGAGCGTATCCTCGCTCGGCTCGAGACGATGGAAAGCGGCGAAGTCCTTTTCGCCCTGCTGAACCGTGAACCGGTTTTTCTCTTCAATGAGCTGAAGGACCGCGGCCATGAGTGGATCGGGAACTTCGACGACAGCGGAAAGGTTTACAGGATCATGATCAGAGCGACGCCGGCAGGTTCGGATGGCTGATCTCTCTGCGAATATGATCCTCGATGTGCTCCGGGGACTTAAGGACCCGGAGGTGGGAACCAGCATCGTGGACCTGGGTCTCATCTACGAGATAGATACCGACCCCACAGGCATCGTAAGGATCAAGATGACCACGACCACGCGCTTCTGTCCGGTATCGGCCTTCATTGTCGAGGCGGTAAAGAACCGTGCCGCCGAGGTCGACGGCGTGATCGATGTCGTTGTCGATCTCGTCTACGATCCTCCATGGTCGCCAGACATGGCCGCGCTGTTTTCATTCGAACAGCCAGCCTGACGACGGCAAAGGCTGGAAAGGCATCAAACTGTGAACATCGACCTTGATAACCTGGCCGTAGACGCTTCCTATCTGGCAGGCCGGTTTGGCCTGTCGGCAGAGACGCTTCGAGCCTACATGAAGCGGGGCCTTGTCCGTGGCACAGTCGAGGCCGGTATTGGTGACGATGCCGGCAGGACGCGCCTCTCGGTCCGTTTCGGCAACCGCATGTGGATTGCAATCGTGAGCTCAAACGGCAGCGTTTTGAGTGAAGAGACAAGATTTGTCGCGAAGGGACCGCAGGGCTCGTAATCGGGTACGAAGCGGTTGCCCCACCCTGTCGCTTGTTCCCGCTCGCCCCTCTGGAGCGTTCCCTTGCTGACGGCTGCGACCTCGTGAGCGCCACAGATCCGTCATCGCGCGTCTTGCCGCTTCCCCTTTCGGCTGTCGGACAACCGCGCCGAAACGCTCGGCGCGGAAAACGCTGTCCGACACTCATTTTCCCCTGACGGTCAACGGCTTGCGGCCAGTGCAGAGCATCGAGGCATGCTCGAATGCAAATATTGCCAACGCAGCCATCCATCCGATCGCCGAAGTCATCAATATCTGTGCAGTGAACGATGGCGCGATTTCTGCAAGCGGTCGCAGAAGAGCCACGAAGGCAAGAACGACATAGGATGCGTTCGTCATCCTGCTCGATTTGAGCTTGCGTCCGGTATGGCCACGAGTGGCACGCGTCATGACGGCCAGCATCATCAGCGAAATGGCGCCGATGGCGAAGACATGCAGCACTGCGATCTGGGGTAGGCCCGCGGCACCAAGAGCGACGGCGGCAAATCCCAATGGGACGAAGGCAAAGGCGGCATGTAGAACGAACACGATCGGCTCCGCCCAAGTGGTCCAGCCGCGCCAACGGTACAGGCGAATGACATTCATCACGGTCGCGACAGCGGCGACGATGCCGGTCGCGATCGCGTCTGGCCAGACCGCCCAGGATCCGAGCGCGACTGCGCCCACGATGATCGTTGCCGCGTCATACCGATTGTACGGTACGGGAAAGTCGGTTCGCCCGAACTGGTTCAGCCAGTTGCGGGTAAAACTGGGAAGGATTCGCCCACCGACGATTGTCACCAACAGCACGTAGGCGCTCAACCCGAGACGAATAGGCAGCTCGGGGTTTATCCCGTTGATTGCCTTCACCTGGAAGCAGATGTTGGCCACGGTCAGGATGAAAAGCCCGGCGACAACCTTTAGGTCCTTCCATTTCTTGCCTGCGACAACTTCTCGCGTGCACAGGACAAGCATTGCGGGCAAGAAGAGGGCGTCGACAAGAGCGGCTGCCACAACTCCTGTAAGACCGCTCGCCAACATCGCGAGGCGGCCAGCGCACCAGATCGAGAACAGGAAGGCCAGCGGTCGCCCGGCTATCGGAAGTCTGCCCGTCCAGTTCGGTATCGCCGTGAGCAGAAATCCCGCCAGTATTGCTGGCGCGAAGCCGAACAGCATCTCGTGGGCGTGCCAATATAGCGTCCCATAGTCTTCAGCGACCGGAACACCAAGCGTCAGGTAAGCGGTCCAGAGGCCCATGCTGACAATGCCCCAAAGCGCGGATGCGAGAAAGAATGGCCGGAAGCCATACGAGAAGAGGACAAGGCCCGTCCGCGACATGCCGCGGGGGACGCGCGTCTCGGCGTCCATGGTCTTCTGCATGATCGTAGTCTCCAAATTGACGGCCAAGCAATGCCAAGTTTTGGAGCGCAGGTCGTTGATATTACGCAAATAGGGACAGTACAACTTTGCGCTGCCACAAATAGCAAATTTGCGCCAAGTCAAAGAGTTTGACCGCCTTTTCTCTACTCTCCTTCTCGACAGGGCGGGGTTTTCTCGCTCTTCGACCACAGGAGTTGGGAAATGACAAACACTATGCAAATGACCCGGCGCACCATGCTGACCGGCGCCGCTGTCGCAGGGGCGCTTACACCCATCATCGTCGCGAGCACCGCTGCCCACGCCGACGATCATGCTGCCCCCGCGGAACTCAAGGGTGCCAAGAAGGTCGACCTGTCGAAGCTGGCTCGTGAAAAGGTCGAACTCGTAAAGCCGCCGTTTGTGCACGCTCACGATCAGAAGGCCAAGGGTGGCCCAAAGATCAAGGAATTCACGCTTACCATCGAAGAAAAGAAAATGGTGCTGGACAAGGACGGCACGGAAGTGAACGCCATGACGTTCAACGGCTCGGTCCCTGGCCCGCTGATGGTTGTCCACCAGGATGACTATGTTGAGCTGACGCTCATCAATCCCGAGACCAACACGATGCAGCATAACATCGACTTCCACGCCGCGACCGGCGGCCTTGGGGGTGGCGCTCTGACCGTCGTGAACCCCGGTGAAAGCACCGTCCTGCGCTTCAAAGCCACGAAGGCAGGCGTCTTCGTCTACCACTGCGCTCCTCCCGGAATGGTGCCTTGGCACGTGACATCGGGGATGAACGGGGCAATCATGGTGCTGCCGCGTGAAGGCCTGACAGACGGTCACGGAAAGCCGCTCGTCTATGACAAGGTCTATTATGTTGGCGAACAGGACTTCTACATCCCTCGGGACGAAACCGGAAAATTCAAGAAATACGAAAGCCCCGGCGAGGCCTACGAGGACACCGTTGCGGTGATGAAGACCCTTACGCCGACCCATATCGTCTTCAACGGCGCGGTCGGTGCACTGACTGGCGACAACGCGATGACCGCCAAGGTCGGCGAAACGGTCCTGATCATTCATTCGCAGGCCAACCGCGACACGCGTCCGCATCTCATCGGTGGCCATGGCGAATACGTCTGGGCAACCGGCAAGTTCGCCAACGTGCCCGACATCGACCAGGAGACCTGGTTCATTCCGGGCGGTACCGCAGGCGCTGCGATTTACACCTTTGCTCAGCCTGGCATCTATGCCTACGTGAACCACAACCTGATCGAGGCGTTCGAGCTTGGTGCGGCGGCCCACTTCAAGGTCACGGGGGACTGGAACGACGATCTCATGACGTCGGTCAAGAGCCCGCAAGCAAGTTGACCATTGGCGGGGGAGGTGCGCGGACGGGGGTGGTCCGCGCACCGTTCTTTATAAGGAGGCGCTACTCGCGAAAAGACCATGAACAGGCACGCTGAGACTGGATCGGTTTCAGGCATTTCGATCGCTATTCCACTCGCACTTCTGGCCGCGCTCTCCGGAGCGGTTGCCGTGAAGGCGGGTTTTGCTTCGTCCGGTCAACACGACGGTGGAGTTACCGCTCCGGAAGTGGTCACCATACAGCCTCATTCTTTCGAGTATCGCGAGGCGACCGAATACTTTCGCAAGGGCCTTGCCGTCGACGCGCCAAAGCACGACGCGAAGGTCCGCCTCCCGCTCGACGTCATGAAGTTTCAGACGAGCCGCGCAGAATATCAGCGCTGCGTGCTGGACGGCGCGTGTGCACCGGCCGAATATGAAGGCCAGGCCGGGCCCGACCTGCCGGTCACAGGGGTGAGCTACGACGATGCAGTGCAGTACGCGGCATGGTTATCGCAGCGGACAGGCGAGAACTGGCGCCTGCCGAGCGACTTTGAACTTGCATATGCCGCAGCCGACCGCTTTCCTGACGATGCGCTTGGCATCGACGCCGACGACACGAACCCGGCGACACGTTGGCTTGCCGATTACGAGCGCGAGGCCCGCCGCGCGGCCTCGACCAACCCCAAGCCGCAGCCGAGGGGTTCGTTCGGCATCAGCACGACCGGCCTTGTCGACTTCGCGGGCAATATCTGGGAATGGACCTCCACGTGCAACAGGCGGGTCGATCTGGACAAGACAGCAGAGGCGGAGACACTGGATCCAGCAGGCTGCGGCATTATAATAGCTTCTGGTAAGCACAGGTCGCCGATGAGCAGCTTCGTTCGAAATCCCAAGGGCGGGGGCTGCGCAGTCGGAGCGCCGCCCGACAATCTCGGTTTCCGGCTCGTCCGCCGTCCCACGTTTTTCCAGAGCGTGGTGGCGTTCGCCCGCAGGGCCGCAACGGACGCTCTTGGCCCCCATATCAGCGCCCACACGGAGCAGAACGAAAATGAAGGTTGATCGCGCAGTAGTGAAGTCCCTGCCGCTCTTCGAGCGGATGACGGACACTGATCTCGACTCGATGCTCGAGCATGCTGTGCCGCGTCGCATCGCCCAAGGAGATACCGTTTTCGAGCAAGGGGCACAGGCGAAGTCGTTCTTCCTGCTGCTGCATGGGCGGCTCAAGGTGACGCAGGTGACGCAGGACGGCCAGCAGATCATTGTCCGGATGGTACACCCCGGCGACTTGTTCGGCTTCGCCATGGCGTTTCGCAGGACCGACTACCCAGGCACGGCCCGTGCCGCGGCCGAGAGCTTGATCCTCGGATGGCCGACGGACATGTGGGGACGCTTCGTCGAACAGAACCCACGCCTGGCGATGACTGCGATGCAGACCATCGGCCAGCGGCTTGAAGAGGCCCACGTCAGAATTCGCGAGATGTCGACCGAGGAAGTTGAAAAGCGCGTCGCGCACGCCGTGCTCCGTCTGTCCAAGCAGGCGGGAAAGGCCGACGGTGTTGGCATCCGGATCGACTTCCCGATATCGCGGCAGGATATCGCGGAGATGACCGGAACGACCCTTCACACGGTCTCACGCATCCTCAGCGCGTGGGAATCAAAGGGTATCGTCGAGGGCGGGCGGCAGAAACTCACCGTCACCGATCCGCAGCGCCTTCTGAAGCTGGCCGACGGCGAACGCGAGTAGACCGCCATGGCCGTGATGTTGGACAACGGCATACGGCTGCTCCTTTTGGCCGCTGGGCGCCATCCCTTCCGGGTTACGATCGCCGAGACCGCCGAGGCTTTCGGGGCGTCGCACCCACACCTTGCGAAGGCAGCGAACCTTCTGGTTCGTCGCGGTTTTTTGGCGAGCCGGCGCGGCAAGAGAGGAGGCCTTTTCCTTGCGCGGTCACCAGAGACGATCTGCCTTGCGGAGGTTGCCGCAGCGCTCGTTTCCTGCGAGGCCAGGTCGGATGCGCTGGACACTCTCCAAGGATGGCGGACGATAGAGCAAGGCGCTGCCCTCGCCTATAAAGGTCATCTGGCCAGACATACGCTCGCTGACCTCCTTGAACCCGCCAGCTCCAGGTAGTTCCCCCTTACACCTTTGAAGCGCTGCGGCATGTGGGATGTCTTCGCCAGGGGCGCATGCGTCGATATTCGCGTTCCGTTTCCCGATAACGTTGATGGAGGTCAAAGTGCGCTCTTGCCTGCTTCGCTAGGCTTCATGCAGGCACTGAATCAATTGCTCGCTCAAGCGGGTTCAACGAAAAAGAAATGAAAAGAACCATGAGACCACAGCAGAAGCCGTTCGTCGTAGAGATCAAAAAACGCAGAGCTTCCCGTGCAGCCGGAACCGAACACAAGCCCGACCTTGATGCGCGCACCGGCAAGGTCGATACGGACAAGCTTTGCCGGCTGGCCTTCGGTCGTCTGCAGCGCTCCTGAAACAGGCTGATGCCTTGTAGGCGGCCGGCGATTTTTCCATCAGAAATCCTTCCGCACCAGCGGTTTTCCATCTCGATAGTGTTTTGCGCTGGAGAGCTTTGATGGGCCGGAATTGATGGTCATTCCATTTCATTGGTTTGCCTCGCCGGCGGCTGAATGATGCCCTCTTCCCACAAGAGCTGTCCTTGTCAACAGGCCAGCAACCCTGGAGCGTTGCTAGCTGAACGCCGCCCACCCGACTGCAAAGGTCAGCGTCGGAAGCGCCAACAGGCACGTCGCCAGGAGCCGCCGGCCGAAACGCCGGTCGTAGAGGCCAGTGATCTGGTGGCAAAGTGCGACAGACCAGACAGCGGCCGCCAGAACCAGCGCGCTTCTTAGATCGTCGGTGATGGGCAACATGATCCCGTCCATCCGCAGCTGCGATATCGTGAGGGACAGAAGGCCCGTGAACAACGAAGCGGAAGCAAGGGGAATAAGGGATTGTGCGAGGTGATGCATCGGGTGGACGCGATCGCGAAGGATCCAGGCGCTCGCTGCCAGAGGGAACCCAAAAGCGAGGGTCGCCAGGGCAGCTGACAATGCGAGAAGCGCAAGCAGGGACACGGCATCGACGATCGTCATGATATCGCTGGCTGCAGGATAGTTGGTCAACAGCCACCATGGCAGCCGTAACGAAAGCGGCCACATCAGCTGTGCGTCGAGGCAGGCTTCTACCAACCACTGGCGTATGGCCAGAAACCAGTCGCTGCCCGACCAGGTGAGTGCTGCCGGGACGAGACCAAGCATGACCGGGAGCAACATCGCAGTCTCCCATCCGGTCGCCATCCGGCCGGATCCTCGCACGATGTCGATCGCCGGCTTTCGCCACGCCAGCCGTATCGCGCCCCTATGTCCGGAACAACGGCCGCACATGTGACAGGCGGCAGCGCCCTGCATGGTCTTGATGGGGACCAGGGGCGCACAGTTCACGGCGTCAGGTCGGCCGCCTGGCGCGGGCCAGCTCGCCGGATCCACCCTGAAATGGAGGGGCGCTATCTTCGACACGATGCCGAAGACGCCACTGACAGGACACAGGAACCGGCACCACACTCTCTTGGCCTTGCCATATCGAGCGCCTACTGCGATTGCTGCGAATGTCGAGCCGCCGAGCAGAAGTGCGGCCGGCTTGGGATACTGATAAATGCTCGTAAGCTGACCGTACACTGTGGTGGAAATGAACGACAGGACCGGCCAACCCGACCACTTCATCCAGCCAGGAATCGCCCTCCCCGCGCCCCGTTCACTGGCAAACTCCGAAAGCGCGCCTTCCGGGCAGAGTATCCCGCACCAGAACCTGCCGACGAGCGCCGTTGCAAGGATCACAAACGGCCACCAGAGGCCCCAGAACACAAATTGAGCAAAGCGCGTCAGGTTCGTCCATATGAAGTCGGTACTCGCAGGAAGAGGCAGGACGACGGGCACAACCAGAAGCGCCGCATAGCCTGCCACGATCACCCATTGAAGGCGCCGGATGAACACCTGCCGCCGCAGGAGAAGATCGCCGAAGCCGCCAAGAAGCGCCTGCGCGCCAATCTGGATGGAGGTCATGCAGGAGCCTTCTCTCCAAGCGGCGGCATGTAAGCCAGAGAGGCGGTGAGCCAGTAGGCCCCGATGCCCAGAAGAGGAAGAAGTTCTGGACGGGCCCGATAGCCTGCGAGCCCGGCGAGGAAGGCGCCGGCCCCCCTGCCATCGTCGAGAAGCCAGCTCAAGTCCCATAGCGGTGCGGTCAAGGGCGTCAGGATGCCAAGGGAAATCGACTTGTCGATGACGGTCATTGCCAGGCCACTGCCGAGGATGATGAGGAGCGCCTGACTGATCCGCGACAACACCTTCTTGGATGCCATCGCCGCGCCGGTCCTGAACGCCCAGAACGTTCCCACGGCCAGCACCAGACCAATTGCTCCCGACACGACGACAATGCCGCTCTGCCAGCCTTCGGACGCAGAGAGCATTCCATAGAGAAAAATGACTGTTTCGGCTCCTTCCCGGGCTACGGCAAGCGCCGCCAGGCAAGCCAGACCCAGCCAGTTGCCAGCCCGTACATGCCCGAGCGCCTCATTGCGCAGTCCCCCGCTATCGCCCTGTTCCATCCGGCGCATCCAGAACACCATTCTCAGCATGAGGACTGAGGCCAGCGACGCCATGATCATCTGGAGTATTTCCTCGGCATCTCCGTCGAGCAGTGCGGAGGCCCGGCTCATGATCAGCGCCAGGGCGCCGGCGAACAGGATGCCAGAGGCAACCCCCGCGGCAATCCATCCGACGGCTGTTCTTTGAGCGGAAGGCCCCTCCCGCAACGACCAGGTCAAAAGGATCCCGACGACGAGCAAGGCTTCAAATGTTTCCCGCCAGACCACGGATGCGATCTCGAAGGACTGCAGATAAAGATTCGCGCTCATTTGGCGACCATGCTCGCCGGTGGCATGTCGAGGTGAAAGTCGTCGAAGAAGGCATAGGTTCCGACATCCAACGAGCGAAACACGAGAAAGCTTGAGGCGCCCGGAGCGAGCACCTTTTCCTTGCGCAGCGGAATGCTTTCGAATTCGACCGGCGTCGAGCCGTCGTTGTGAAGTTCAAGCTTGAAACGCGTGTTGGCTGGCACCTCGATGACGGACGGCGAGATCATCCCATTGCTGAAGTGAATCTGGATGACCGGATCGTCGCCCTGCGCAACGGCGGGCGTCACCGCGAGGCAGACCGAGAGCCCCGAAACAAGTGTTCGCAGCCACATCAGTAGCCGCCCTTCTTTCCGACGCCGGCAAACACGAATTCATATTTCAGGGTAAATGCTTCAGGCCACGCGGCTACTCCGGTCTCCTTGTCGACATGCCGGCCGAACGACATCATGCCGTGACCGCCAGGGTGCACGGTGAGTTCAAGCGCATAGCGGCCCGGCCCTGAGAGCTTTACGTTGTCGCCGTAGTGCGGCCCGTCGCTTGCGACCATCGCCTCAAGGGCACCCCCCTGTTCGGCGCCGTTGTCCAGGTTCTTCACCCTGTATTCGACATGAAGACCCGGCACCCAGTCGCCCTCGGCGAAGCCATTCGCGTTCTCGGCTGTGGCGTGTATGTCCGCTTCCAGATGAACGTCGGATTCGGCCGTTGCAAGCATCATTCCCGGAGGATCCATTTCGATCGGCTGAAGATAGACGGCTGCCACTTCCATCCCACCCGCAAGCTGCGGCGCTCCGATCGGGTATTCCGCGGCGCGCACAGCAAAAGGCATGGCGGCGAGAAGAACAGGCGCGAGGCAAAGGCAGGTAGCTCGAAGCATTGTGTGTGATCCGTAAAAGGTGACTGAACGGCTCACCTTTATCAGCGCAATTGCCCCGCTCTTTGCGCTGGCGCAAAGATGAGGACTTCGCAAGGCTGATTTGACATTCCTCAACGCCCGTTCGTGCAGATCGTGCCATCGACAAGAAAAAGGAGGCGAGCGTGACCGAATTTCTAGCCGCGTTTGTGGTGTTTCTGGCGCTTCATTCGATCCCTGCTACACCAGCGGTTCGAGCAGGCATCATCAGTCGGATTGGCAGGCGGACCTACTTCGTCGCCTATTCAGCGGCCTCGCTGCTGGCCCTGGCATGGTTGTTTGCCGCTGCGCTGAAACTTGACTACGTGCCTTTGTGGGACCTTCAACCCTGGCATGCGGCGATCACGTTTGTCCTGGCTCCCCTGGGCGGCTTGCTGGTGATTGCAGGACTTATTAGTCCCAATCCCCTTTCGATCACCGTCCGATCATCGGAAAGACCTGGCGCCGTGGTTGGTATCACCCGCCATCCGGTACTCCTCGGATTCGCGATCTGGGCAGCGGGACACATAATCGCCAATGGCGATCTGCGGTCCATTCTGTTGTTCGGCGGTTTCGCCCTCTTTGCCATCGGCGCCATACCGATGATCGAGAAGCGGGCAAAGCGGCGGCTTGGACCACGGTGGGAGAGCCTGGCTGCGCCGACCTCGATCCTGCCTTTCGGGGCGTTTCTGGCTGGAAGGCGACCCGCCTTCGACGTGCCCTTGGTCGCCTCCATTCTCCTGACCGGAATCCTTGTTGGCTGGCTTTTGTTTGGCGGCGGTCATGCCCTGCTTTTCGGCGCCGACCCTGTTGCAATATTCGGCTGATCGAATAACGCCTCGCCAAGCCAGGCGCGCGATTGATGCGGAACAGGAAGTCCAAGCAGATCGACTGCCCGACGAGCGAGGTGGTCTACCACATCCTGGATGGACTGGGGCCGATTGTAGAATGCCGGCACGGGCGGCATGACGATCGCTCCCATTTCCGTGACGGTGACCATGTTGCGAAGGTGTCCGAGATGCAACGGCGTCTCGCGGGTGAGCAGGACCAGCCTGCGCCTCTCCTTCAGTTGAACATCCGCCGCGCGAGAAATCAGGTTTTGAGACAACCCCGTGGAGATCGATGCCAGCGTCTTCATGGAGCAAGGTGCAACAATCATGCCGGTGACCGGAAACGAACCGCTCGCGATAGCCGATCCAATGTCGTTGTTGTCATATGTCCTATGTGCCTTGAGCAGCATGCGTCCGTGGGCTTCAGCCGAAACTTCGTGAGCGAGTGTCCGGCAGCCACTGTCGGAAACAACGAGATGCACCCTTACATTCAGCGAGACCAGCAAATCGAGCACGGCGACGCCAAGCGCAGCGCCTGACGCTCCGGTCACTGCAAGCACGACATCCTTGTGTTCAGATACCCGCACCACGTCGCAGCCTTTCCCATGTTTGCGCGGCCTTTTCCTCAAGGTTTTCGGGCATCGCCAGCACTCGACCCCATTCCCTTTCGGTCTCAGCACCGATCTTGTTGGTGGCGTCCAAGCCCAACTTGGCGCCGAGCCCGGACTTCGGAGACGCGAAGTCGAGGTAGTCGATTGGCGTGTTTTCCAGCACCACCAGGTCCCGCGAGGCATCGAACCGGGTTGCGACCGCCCACATGATCTCCTCCCACTTCCTGACGCTGATATCCGGATCGACGACGATGATGAGCTTCGTATAGTTGAACTGCGGGAGCATCGACCACAGCCCCATCATGATGCGGCGAGCCTGACCCGGATAGCGCTTGTCGATCGAAACGACGACTGCCCGGTAGGAGCAAGCTTCCGGCGGAAGCCACAGATCCCTGATCTCCGGAAACTGGCGCTTCACGATCGGGATGAAAAGCTCGGTCATCGCCTCGCCCAGCCGTGATGGTTCGTCTGGCGGGCGCCCGGTATACGTCGAGAGATACACCGGCGAGCGCCGCGTGGTTATCGCACTCAACCTGACGACTGGAAACGGCTCCACGGAGTTGTAGTACCCGGTATGATCTCCATAGGGTCCCTCTGGCGCCGTTTCCTCGGCGGAAACGTAGCCTTCGAGAACTATTTCGGCATTTGAAGGGACCGCAAGCGGGACAGTGAGCGCGCTGGAGACCTCGGTTCTCGATCCGCGCAGAAGGCCGGCGAAGTTCAGTTCGCTCATGCCCTCGGGAAGTGGAATGACGCCGGCGAGAAGCGTCGCCGGATCGGCCCCTATCACAACGACGATCGGCATATCGAGACCCTTGCGCTGCCACATCCGAAAATGCTTGGCGCCACCACGATGGGCCAGCCACCGAACGATCAGCGACGAGCGGTCGCGGACCTGCATCCGGTATATGCCCACGTTCACGTCCCTGGGGTCGTCGGGATTGCGTGTAATCACCAGCGGCCAGGTCACGAGAGGCGCCGGCTCGCCTGGCCAGCACCATTGCACCGGAAGCTGCCCGAGGTCGATCTGCGGTCCCTTGTAGACGACCTCCTGCGAGGCAGCCGCCCTGCGCAAGCGAGGTCGCATGCTGCCCACCGCCTTGAGCATTGGCAGCTTGCTCCATGCATCGGCGAGCGACACGGGTGGTGTCGGCCGTTGAAGCTCGGCCAGGTCATTTGCGAGGCCCGTCAACCCCGCTTCGCCGACGCCAAAGCCGAGCTCGATCCGCTGCCTTGTACCGAACAGATTTGCAACGACCGGTATCGGGGAGCACCGTCCGTCGGCATTTACGGGGTTTTTGATGAGGAGGGCGGGGCCACCCTCGGAAAGCACTTTCTGGTGCAGGGCGGTCAGTTCATGCACGAGCGACACGGGCTCCTCCACGACAAGCAGCAGTCGTCGCTGCTGCAGGTCGCGAAGGAAGGACTGCAGGTCGCCATGGCGTTTGGCTTTTGGCTCTTCGTTACGCATGACGCTGAAATCGACGAGGAAACCGTCTTTGTCTTTGTCTCAGATCAAACAGAGCCTCGCCAAGAAAAACTAGGATTGCCCTGTTCAATCTGAGAGGCCGTAATGCTCGCCCCATCTCGCCTGATGGCGACCGCCCGCATCATTCCATTGCCGATCGTCGGGCGCATCGCCGACTTCCTGCTCAAGGAGGTTCTTTCAATTCATCCGAAGCTCTTCAACCGGCTCGGTGAGTACAGCCACTCCCGCTTTGCATTCGTGCCGTCGGACTTCCCGTTTTCATTCCTGATTTGCCCAAAAGATCGCACTGTCCAAGCCTTTCGTCGCGGTACCCACATGGCCGCTGACACCACCATCAGCGGACCGCTGGTCCTGATGCTGGCCCTTGCCGAGGGCAGGATTGACGGCGACGCCATATTCTTCGCCAGAAAGCTCACTGTCACGGGTGACATAGAGGCGGTGCTGGCACTTCGAAACGCCCTTGATGACAATGAAATAGACCTCGTTGCCGCAATCGGGAGATTGTCGGGCCCGATGACCCGTTCCATCACCGGAGCCCTTGGTTCGGTCCGTCGGCAAGCACTGAAGGCGCATGGTGTCCAATGGAGCTGATCTGCCCTGCAGGAACCCCTGCATCGTTTCGCGAGGCCGTCGATGCAGGGGCAGATGCCGTCTACTGTGGCTTTCGCGACGAGACAAACGCGCGCAACTTCCCGGGTTTGAATTTTGATCTCGCCGAGCTTCGTGATGCAATGGACTACGCACGCGCGCGAAAGGTGAAGACGTTTGTCGCTCTCAACACGTTCATGACCGCCGGCAAGGAAGATCTTTGGTACCGCAGGGCAAGGGAAGCGTCGGAAGCGGGCGCCGACGCCCTCATTGTTGCAGACTTCGGATTGATGGCGCATGTCGCGGAACATCACCCGGCACAGCGCCTCCACATCTCCGTTCAGGCGTCTGCCTCCAATCCCGAGGCCATTTCATATCTGGTCGACTGTTTCGGTGCTGCCCGGATCGTGCTGCCGCGAACTCTCACCATCCAGGACATCGCCCGCATTGCACGAAGCGTAGACTGCGAATTGGAGGTTTTCGTCTTTGGCGGATTGTGCGTCATGGCAGAGGGGCGCTGCTCGCTGTCGTCCTACGCGACCGGCAAGTCGCCAAATATGAACGGCGTATGCTCGCCAGCCAGCCACGTACGCTACCGGCAGGCCGGCGGCGACCTGGTGTCTGAACTGGGTGGCTTCACCATAAACCGGTTTTCCGAAGAAGAACCCGCTGGCTATCCGACGCTGTGCAAGGGTCGCTTCGCGGTCGGACAAAGCGCGACTTACGCTTTCGAGGATCCGGTGTCGCTGGACGTCATGGACCAGCTCGACGAGCTTCGGGCGGCCGGCGTCAAGGCATTGAAGGTCGAAGGCCGACAACGCGGCAAGGCCTACATCTCGGAGGTGGTGTCCACGCTTCGCGCCACGCTGAAGGCGGCGCCCGCGGACCGCCCGGTCCTCATGTCACGCCTTCGCAAACTCAGCGAGGGACAACAGACGACAAAGGGCGCCTATGAGAAGCGTTGGAGGTAGTCGATGAAATCTCCCTTGAAGCTTACATTGGGGCCGCTCCTCTATCTTTGGCCGACAGAGCGCTGGCGCGACTTCTATTTCGCAATCGCCGACCAGTCGCCTGTCGACGTCGTGGTGCTTGGCGAGACCGTCTGTTCCAAGCGGTTGCATTTCATGGAACCCGAGTTCATGGCTGTCGTTGAACGCCTGGAGGCGGCGGGAAAGGAAGTCCGTCTCTCCACGCTTGCCCTTGTAACCCTCGATCGTGAATCGAAATATCAGAGATCAGTTGCAGGTGATGAAGGTCACCTGGTCGAAGCCAACGATCTTTCCGCCCTTCAGATGCTGAAGGGCCGGCGTCACACCGTCGGACCCTTCGTCAATGTCTATAATGGACCGTCGGCCAAGCTTCTCGCACGAAACGGCGCGGCCAGCATCTGCCTGCCCCCGGAGCTGCCGGCAGCGTCGGTCGCCGAGATCACGCGATCCTGCCCCGGAGGCGATTTCGAGCTCTTCGCGTTCGGCCGCTTACCCCTTGCCATCTCGGCGCGCTGCGCGCATGCCCGATCCAAGGGAAAGACCAAGGACAATTGTCAGTTCGTTTGCCAGGAAGATCCCGACGGCCTTTCCGTAGCCACGCTTTCAAACCAGCCGTTTCTCGCATTGAACGGCGTACAGACGGTCTCCCACTCCTGCCAGGCGCTCCTTGAAGGGCCGGAGGAGTGGGACGCACTGGGCGTCACCTCACTGCGCCTCTCGCCGCAGGATTGCGACATGGTTGCCGTGTCCGCGCTCTATCGCAAGATGCTCGACGGTCACCTCGAGCCGGCGGAGACGGGCTCAAGAATACGAAGCCTCTATCCCGACGTCCCGTTGTCGAACGGATTTCACCACGGGCGCGCCGGTGCGGAATGGATCGCAAGACAAAGGAACACAGAAGGAGCGAGCAGATGACAGGGAAGCAATCGCGAAGCGGCAGTCTCGCCGATAATCATATTCTTGCAGCGGTTCGCCAGATCAAGGCTTTCGCGAAAAATCCGGCGCTCGATTGCGGCTGCTCCACGGTTGTGGGCCAGGTCCTGGTCAGCCTGGTGCCGAAACAGCGCGCTGCCGTCGTCCAGGAGCTGTTTCTGTCTGCCATGCGGCAACGGGACAAAGTGTCGACCCTTATGGAACTTCTGAAGGAACTCGACCAGTTCGGACCGGCAACAGAGATCGGGGAGGTTGAGGAGGCGGCGTTGATCTTCGACGACCTGGCCCAGCAGGCGCGGTTGGGATCGCAGCTCCTGAGAGCCTTCGCCTTCAATCGAAACGACATGCTGGCTCCATCAACCAGGCATGTTGAGGTGCAGGAGGCCTTGTCGTGAATTCCGAACGGAGCTGGCAGAGACATATCGACGCTCTGGAGTTCGTCAGCCTTTGGGGAGCGTCTGGCGGCGAGCAGCGGGCGGTCCTGGAGGCGTTCCTTTTCCATTCCCGCGGGTGGTTCTCGAAAGATCCGGGTGACCTGCAAGACCGGCTTTGCAGGGAACGCTCCGGTGAATAGGCCTTCATTCCAGTTCGCGTTCATCGAGTGCGAGTTCGAGCCGGCTTCACGGAGGTATTTGGGCCCGGCAGGTATGATGTCACGGTTTGACCCAGATCAAGGTTTTGGCAGAGCGCATCGCTAATCTTCGCAGAACTTTGGCAGGGGATCGGCGTCAGCGGCGCTTTTGGTGCGTGGCACGGAGGGAGCAAGTTTTGCGGTATACGGTAGTCGCTGCGTGGCTGGACGGAAAGGAGAGATCCGGACGCATCGTTTTGCAGGCCGCCGGTCGTTCACGGACGATCGTTGTCACGCGACGTGCGCTCCTCAATGTCGACACCCCTCCCCGCGCCACAGAGGAACGTCTCCTTCAACATCTTGATAGTTTCTGTGAGATGGCGCTCGCCTTCATCGGCGATCGCCAGGACGACTTCGAGACGCTCCTTGTCACAGCGACCGACGTTCGCAACCGCAGAAGAGCAGAACCGGTTCCGGAGCCGCTGTGGACCTGGCAAGACCAGTGGGGCTCCTGGAAACAGAAAGGCAGTCGTTCTCGGCTCGGGTTGGTCTGAGCGGCAGGATCGCCCTGGTCGTCAATATCGCGCCGCTCGGCGCTCATGCCTTCGGCTTTGCGCATTTGCGCCGGACTTTCGGCGCTCAAGGTTCATCAAGCCACAGCGCCGTCGCCAGGTAACCGGCAGCGATCGTGCTGCCGAACAGATAGACAAACATGCCCTGGGCGACATAATAGTCGGGCACTTCAATACCTGCGCCCCAGGAGCCGACCCTCCAGATAGCCAATCCCGCCACGGATCCGATTGCGAATCCGGCCGAAAGGCGGGTAAGCAGAAACCAGATCAAGTGAGGCATCGCGGTACCTCCATCCATGTCCCAGCATAACACGTCGTGTGGCGACAAGTTCTCCCAAAATGATCAATGTCAATGTGGCCGACGTCGCATCGTGCGAGCAGCGAGTTTCACAGGATACGGACCATGAATGACCTCAGCTTTGCACTTGGTGCTTTCACACTTCTGATACTGCCGGGACCGACCAACGCATTGCTCGTCATGGCGTCGCACGGCCTATCTCGCATTGGCTTGCTTGAGGTGCTCGCCGCCGTTGTCTTCGCTTACCTTGCGATCATAATTCCCGTTTCAAGCGTCGCTGGTCCTTTCCTGCATGCTCACCCTCTCGCGCTGCAAGTCGTGAAGGCCACCTCCGCCGTCTGGGTGCTCTATCTTGCATTCAAGCTTTGGGGGCGCAGTACCGTCACCTCGACGGAATTTGCGGGTCCCCGGAACGTGTTCGTGACGACATTGCTCAATCCGAAGGCAATAATAATCGGACTGACGATCATACCCTCCGCGCAGGATGGACTTGCGCTCAGCACGATGATGGCGTTCGTCGCCGTGGCACTCTCGACTTCCCTGATTTGGCTTACCGCCGGCAGGCTGGTGATCGGCGAAAGCGATCACATGCCCTTGATCGCCAGGCGTTGCGGTTCAGCAGCCTTGATGATCTTCTCCATCGTCCTGACGGCGAGTGCTCTTCGCTAGGAGACGAGCCGACTTTCCCCAGCAATTTGCGCTAGCTCAATGAAGGGATCCGGGAGGTCGCTACTATTTGCTCCGTTCATACCGGAGGAAATGCGATGCTCGGCGACGACGGCGAACTCGCTGCATATTTCTCGGCGCTCGCGAATGCCCATCGCCTGGCCGTGTTGAGAACACTCGCCGAGGGCGAAATCTGCCTCAGGGAACTCGCGCTCCGCATCGGTCTGGGCCGGTCTGCCCTGTCGCAGCACCTGAACATCCTTCGACGGCATCAGCTGGTCAAGCAGCGTCGTGAAGCGCAGACGACCTACTATTCCCTGTCTGGCAGCAGAAGCGACAAGGCGCTCCTGCTCGTTAACACCATTCTTTTTCCGTATGGGGTCCAGTTGTCGATGTTCGGGTTCTCGGATGTCACGCCGGACGGCGTGTAGGCATTTGTAGAACCGGTTCCCGTTTGCGCCCTGGAGGTGCCTGAAATGCGCGTAAGTCAAATCATGACAGAAGGCGTCATCACGATCACTGAGCGGGCGACCGTGATCGATGCTGCAGAACTGATGCTCTACCATCGCATCAGTGGCCTTCCGGTGCTTGATGCGCGGGGCGGCCTGGTGGGTTTGCTGAGCCAAAGCG
>Ga0209129_1000832_pt1 | contig 19452 bp, 13 predicted proteins | sample AraplaMF_Col_mMS_FD_184257 | JGI IMG/M metagenome (GOLD analysis project Ga0209129, IMG submission 184257) | Arabidopsis root microbial communities from the University of North Carolina, USA - plate scrape MF_Col_mMS (SPAdes) (version 3) | ecosystem: Host-associated > Plants > Roots > Endosphere... | reverse complement strand
TTGCGCGCAACCCGTCGCTGCAGCCACTAAAGTGGGCGACTGGCGCCGAAATAATCCTGGGGTTTGCCGTGCTTGGCCTTGTCGCGGTGTTTGGCATGCTGCAGCCGACTTGAACGGCTCGACGTTGAAACGACCTACGTCAAATGACGGTGTCGCTGATCTTTTCGCTTTATCCCCCTGATCCCGCGTGCCATTTTCTGGACAACGTGCACATAGTAGGGGCCTCCCATGTTTTCAAAGATTTCCAGATTTAACGCCGCGCTCGCGGCTTGCGTCCTTGCTCCATCGCTCGCCTTCGCCCACACCGGCACTGGCCAGACAATTGGGTTCGCCCACGGCTTCACGCATCCCGTCTCCGGGCTCGATCACGTCCTGGCGATGATCCTCGTCGGCGTTGTCGCCTGGCAACTCGGCGGCCGTGCGCTGTGGCTGGTGCCGACTACCTTTGTCTCGGTCATGGCGATCGGCGGCGCACTCGGGATGATGGGAATTTCCGTTCCATTTGTCGAAGCCGGCATTGCTTTTTCCGTGATCGTCCTCGGTGCCATCGTCGCGTTGGACATCCGCGCTCCCCTCGCCATCGCAGCAGGTGTCGTCGGCCTTTTTGCTATCTTTCACGGACATGCGCACGGTTCCGAAATGCCCGCGGCTGCCGCCGGCATTGTCTATGCAGCAGGCTTCATGCTGGCAACCTCAGTGCTTCACATAGCCGGCATCATCATTGGCTACCTGATCGGCAAGATCAGCGAGCAGCAAGGAGCAATCGTCATGCGCTCGGCTGGCGGCATTGCCGCACTCGCGGGCATCGGGCTGTTTACTGGTCTCATCTAACAAAGCGCCTGCCCGGTCAAAAGGCCGGGCATGGCCCTCAGCGCACCCCGATACCTGCCGTCAGGCCCCCATCGATACGGTGATCCGATCCGGTAATGAACGCAGCCTTGTCCGACGCAAGGAAGGCCGCGAGTGCGGCCACCTCTTCGGGTTCGGCAATGCGGCCAAGCGGATGCGCCTTTCCGAAACGCCGAAACACCGCATCGATATCGGCATCCTCTCCTTCGAATGTGCGTGCCGCGAGCTCCAGGATAGGTGTGCGCACCGAACCGGGGCTGATCGACACGACGCGTATATTGTCTGCCGCAAAGTCGATCGCCATCGCCCGCGTCAATGCGTGGATCGCCCCTTTCGAAGCGACATAGGCAGAAACACCGGGCTGGCACGCAAAGCCTTGCACACTTGAAATATTGACGATCACGCCACCGCCGCGCTTGCGCATCTCGGGCACGCCATGCTCGGCCGTCAGATGGATCGAGCCGACATTCACCGCCATGCAGCGCATGAACGTCTCGAAGGGTGTATCGGTGGCGTTGCCGTAAGGGTGGACCGCCGCCGAATTGACGATGATATCCAGACCACCGAACCTTGCGACGGCTTCAGCAAAGGCGTCAGCCACGCTTGCCGGGATGGAAACATCCGTTCGGATAACGCGCAGGGCCAGACCGTCCTCCGCACCGATCTCCGCAAGCTTGGCATTCGCCTTTTCATCGATGCCGAGGCAGGCAACCGCTGCGCCCTCGCGCGCCAGATGCAATGCGATCGCGCGTCCGATTCCGGTTGTCCCAGTAACGATTGCGATCTTGCCGGCATATTCACCCATCAGCCTCTCCCACTGTTCGGCATGCTCATTCAACGATGAACTCAAGACCGGCGCTGAGGTGCCGATCCATGTGATAGACAAAAGCAATCCGGTCGCGACAGCGCAGAGCCTCCAGAATATCGCCGTGCTCGGCTACAACCGTCTCCAAAGTCAGTCGTTGCGATTTTCCGGCGAGCATCAATCGCTGGATGACAGGCTTCAGCATTCCATAGGTTTCCGTCAATGTGCGATTGCCGGCAGCTTCCACAAGCAGGCGGTGAAACTCGAAATCGAGCTCGGAGGCACGCTCGGCGTCCTCCGCTATCAGGATGGCTGCGTTGACTGCTTCTATCTCAGCAAGAGCCTGTTCCGTCAGACGCTCGGCAAGCAGATCGAACAGATTCATTTCCGTCAGTCGCCGATAGCCCTGGATATCGCGGAAGGCATCGACCGAAATCTCCATGGCAAAGGAAAAGAGATCGCGCATGGCATTTTGATGCTGGTCAGTCAGCACGGCGCCGACCTTCTGCCTGGATTCGGCGACTCCGTACGCCTTCAACGTACGGAAGGCTTCGCGCACCGTATTTCGGCTGGAATCGAACATCGCGGCGAGCTCGACTTCGCTCGGCAGGACGTCGCCAACACCAAGCCCCCGCTCGCGGATCAGACGCCGGATCTGCCGGACGACGTGATCGACCGCCGAAGCACGATTGCCTGACTCCACAGTACGCACCTCCGTTTTGGAGAAAGTCTAATATGTTGGCCTTATCTTGACAACTTCCGCTTTTGCCTTGCGCCGGGCGCCAAAAATGCGCTTAATTGTCCAACATTTCAGGGAGGTGTTGTCATGCTGGAGAGTTGGCGCTGGTTCGGACCGCAGGATCCTGTCACATTGTCCCATGCTCGTCAGGCTGGCGCGCACGGCATCGTAACCGCGCTCCACCATATCTATGACGGCCGGGTCTGGACGCCGGACGACGTTGCCGAACGCATGGCCCTGGTGAGAAATGCAGGCATGGTCTGGTCGGTATGCGAGTCCATCCCGGTCAATTCGGCGATCAAACTGCGAAACGCAAACTCGCGTCGCTATGTCGATGGGTGGAAGCAGAGTCTTGCCAATCTCGGCAAAGGCGGCGTGCCTGTGGTCTGCTACAATTTCATGCCTGTCGTGGACTGGACGCGCACCAACCTGCTCTACCCAACACCCGTTGGCGGTTTGGCGCTTCGCTTCGACATGATCGATTTCATCGCCTATGACGTCTTCGTTTTAAAGCGGACAACAGCCGAAGAAAACTACAACACTCCGCTCCTCGAAGCGGCGCGCCAGCGATTGGCGGCGATGAGCGAGGAGGATGTGGAAACCCTCGAGAGGAACATTATTGCCGGCCTGCCCGGCGGCGAGGACAGCCACACGCGCGAAACAATCCGCGGGCATATTGCGGCATTCGACGAACTTTCAGACGACGACATGCGCAGCAACCTGGTCGAGTTTTTGAAAGAGGTTGTACCTGTAGCAGTGGAAAATAACGTGCGTCTTGCAATTCACCCGGACGACCCGCCCTTCTCGCTCTTCGGATTGCCGCGTGTCGTCTCGAAGTCGGAAGATATCGAGACCATCCTTGCAGCGGTCGATCACGCTGCCAACGGCATAACCCTGTGTGCCGGATCCTACGGCTCGCGCCACGGAAACGACGTCGTCGGCATGGCGAGCCGCTTTGCCGAGCGCATCCATTTCGCGCACCTGCGAAATGTCAGCAAGGAACCGGACGGCTCGTTCATCGAATCCGAGCACCTGGGCGGTGACGTTAACATGGTCTCGCTCATTTCCGTGCTGCGTCGCGAGGAGCGCCGCCGGGCCGCGTCCGGCAGAGCAGACAGCGTCATTCCGATGCGCCCCGACCATGGCCATCTGCTGATCGACGACCAGACGAAGAAGGTCAATCCGGGCTATTCCTGCATTGGCCGGCTCAAGGGATTGGCGGAACTCAGAGGTGTGATTGCAGCGGTTGATCAATTGGACCACTGACTGACGGAGCAACGTCTCGATATTTGAGAAGTCAACGGAAGCTTCCACTCTTCTCAAAGATGCGGATGAGCGCAGCGTCTGAAAATGTCAGGCCGACGAGAAAGTCCGCCGCTTCACTCGTAGGTCAGACGGCGACAACAAGAGTTTGGCGCCTTTCCTCAGACTGACCAAGGGCCAAGTTATGAAGCCGCATGGCGGTGTCAGAGACCGACATCCGGCATTTTTTGTCATATCGGGTGCGTTACCAGCGTCTGAACTACCGCGCACGTATTCGAGACGGATGGCCCCAATCCGCAATTGGGCGAGCGTACTGTAGGAGCAGGTCTGGGCCCCGACAACTTCGGCCCGCCGATGAGCGGACAGGCTAATTGATAAAGCGAACTGCCAGCATCAGCCGGTCACCTCGTGTCGGCGGAGAGGCTCTGTGATAGCACGACGTATCCTGCACGAAGCCGGTACCAGCTGGACCCTCGATCGTTATTTCGTTTTCTCTGCCAAACTGCTTGTACACAGCCTCTTGGCTTGCCCGTGCCGAACCGAACAGCATCCTCCAGGGCTTCGACTTATGAGAGCGTTTCATCATTACGTGAGCTCCGGAATATCGATCCGTATCAGTGATGTAGAAACTTGCGTAAACGAAATTGTAGCCGGCCACATCATAGTGATAGTCGATCACGCCATGCTTCAGACTTCTGCGTTGCTCATCTGTCATCGACGATCCGAAGCTCCAGTCGAGGATAGTGGTGATCTTTCGTGGCTCGTGACCAAGATACTTGCGCACGATCGAACGCAGGACAGGATCATTGATAACCTTTTGAACTGCGGGGCATCGGGCAGGGTCGGACACGCCTCCAATCGGCATCGGGCGTCCGTCGGCGGCGATTCCATTCGACACGTCAGAATAATGGAATCTCGGCCCTTGTGGATCGTAGATCGCGTGAAGCGGTTCCGTCAGCGCGAAGGTCCTTATTTCGTCGACGATGTGGGCTGGGAGATTGAGGCCTACAAACACTGCCTCATCGCGAATGCTCTGCACTATGTCGGATACGTTTGCGCTCGGAAAGAGCGTAGGCATGTGCCATTTGCCGGCGCTACTTCCGGCGCGCTGAAAGAAGCTGATGATACCTCGACCGGAACTGTATGCCACGCGTACCATCCTGAACCTGCCAAGAATATACGCGACATTCTGCTTACGCACCTTGCCCGTAAAACCCTTCAAATTCATTTGATGCCTCCGGCCCTATAACTGGTTTGAAATCAGCCCATGACAAAATAAACGATGATTAGCTTGCTAGTCATATGGCCAAGATGGGGCGTTGGGTCGCAAAGGTAGTAGATTCGCCTCAGCATTCGGAGGTATACAACGCACGCGCGATAAAGGCAGGTAAAGCTCAAGTTTTAAGGTTTCTGCGATTTACGAGGGTCTCTGAGGTTTCAACTTCGGTGCGCCTCGCATCGAGCGCATGGCGTAGGGAGTTCTGCACGATCGATGGCGTTGCGGGCTTGCTCAGTACCCCCAATGCACCGTGAACACGGCCAACGACCGCCGCGGGGTTGCTGGTCATGAAAATCACCGTTACGCCAAATTCATCGACGAGGCGTTGTCCGATCTCTGGACCAGTCGCGCCGTCGGCCAAGTTGACATCGACGAACGCTATGTCGGCCTGCGGCGCTAATGCGAGAGCCTGCTTTCTGTCAGTCGCGACACCGACCACATCGAGCCCTATGTCCCTGACTGTCGTTTCAAGGTCCAGTGCAACAAGGAATTCATCTTCGACGATCAAGACGCTTTCACGCGTAGCGTCGCCTGTCCGCCACTGTGTTTCGACATCGCTGGCCATGATTGCCCCTTGCTTCTGCTTATTTCGCAACACTGGCTACGCTCAACTGCATGTTGGCGAGCAGGTAACGGCGTTGAGGAACATATGTTCCGCGCTGGGGCGGTTTTGCTCCCCAACAGATCGCCGTTAACGCTAAAAAATCGTTAAGGACAAATGTGCGGAGCAATCATAGGTGGCCCCTCGGCCGACATTGTGGTTCAAGTAACGAGCCCGTTTAAATAGCATCCCTAGCTGATCTCGGCTGCCTTTGGCCCATTCCGCAACAACAGTTCGGTCGAGTTGACAACCGGTTGTGGAGTGCGGAGAGTGCACTCTGGACCAGCGCCAGTCACCTTGGGGGGGACCTATGTCTGTACGCGCGTTTTTCGCCATAGCCGCAGTTGCTCTCGCCTTAATCACTCCAAGCCTTCCGGCATTTGCAGCAGACGCAAAACGCGAAATCCAGACAATCCAGAATGCCGATTTCTTCGGCTTCGATTTGCGGACCGAACAGAACCTTACGCTGGATCAGTGCAAGGCGTCCTGCATCGGCGACAAGTCCTGCAAGGCCTTCACCTATAATCCGAAGGTGAAGTGGTGCTTTCTGAAGTCCGACTTCAAGACGATGAACGCCTTCCCGGGCGCTGTCGCCGGCAAGATCGTCGAGACCGCCGCCGCGAAACCGGAGCCCGATATCGGTGCCGCCCCCCGGCTCGGCTTTCTCTCCGGAGATGTGAGAGAGCAGGCGCGCGACGACAAGGCCAATCTTGAAGTGGCCGACGATCAGCAGGGCCAGAGCGCCGACAGCCTGATCGCCAACGGCCGTCTCGACCTGACGGCAGGCAATGTCATCGATGCCGTGAAATCCTTCCGAAGTGCGCTCGCACTTTCCCCCGACAATGCCGATCTTTGGCTGGAAGCGGCGCGCGCCGGCGACAGCTTCGTCAAGACCGACGACAACGATGGCAGCGAGATTTACGGACAGGCTGTACTGGACGCGGTCAATGGCTATGAGTTGACACGAACAGCCTCTGCCCGTGCCGAGGCTCTTTCCGTACTCGCCGGAGCACTCGACAAGAACAGCAACTATCGCGCCGCACTCAATGCCTACAAGGCAAGCCTGGCGCTGGTGAACTCGAAGGAGGTCCAGGCGGCCTTCCTGCAGCTGAAGTCGACGCAAGGATTTCGGATCACCGAGCATAGTGTCGATGCCGATAGTGCAAATCCCCGTATCTGCGCGACATTCTCCGAAACTCTGGTCAAGACGCAGGACTATACGCCCTTCGTGACGCTCAACGGTGCAGCCCCCAAAGCACTCGAGACCAAGGACAAGCAGGTCTGCATCGAGGGGCTGACCCACGGCGAAAGTTACAAGATCACGTTCCGCACAGGCCTGCCCTCTTCGGTCGACGAGGTCCTCGAGGCCCCCGTCAGCCTCGATATCTACGTCAAGGACCGCACAGCCAGCGTACGCTTCACTGGCGACAGCTTCGTCCTGCCGTCGACGGCACGTCGCGGGATCCCGATCGTTTCCGTCAACATGACGTCGGCCAATCTCAAGCTCTATCGCATCGGCGACCGCGGCATCGCTCCGCTTCTGACGAGCTCGCAGTTCCTGACCCAGCTCGACGGATACAGCGCACAGCGCATCGAAGACGAGAGCGGCGAACTGGTCTGGCAAGGCTCGATCGAGATGACCAACGACCTCAACAAGGATGTCGTCACCAGCTTCCCGGTGGGTGATGCCCTGCCCGAGCACAAGCCTGGTGTCTATGTGCTGACGGCAACGGCGCCGAACGCCCCGGACCAGGACTGGAATGCCCAGGCGACACAATGGTTCGTGGTTTCCGATATCGGCATAACGACATACGCGGGTACCGATGGCCTCAACGTCTTTACCCGCTCGCTCGCCTCGGCAAAGCCGATCGCTGGCGTTGAGCTCCAGCTTCTGGCGAAGAACAATGAAGTACTCGGCACTGCAACGACCGATGAGAACGGTCGGGCGACATTTACCGCCGGTCTGATGCGTGCGACGGCTGCCCTGACACCTGCTGTCATCACCGCCAGGAAAGGGGGCGCCGACTATGTCTTCCTCGACATGACGCGCGCGGGCTTTGATCTCTCCGATCGTGGCGTCACCGGGCGTGCTTCTCCCGGCGCCATCGATGTCTTGAGCTGGACCGAGCGCGGCATCTACCGGGCCGGGGAAACGGTCCACGCCGCTGCCCTTGCCCGCGATACCGATGGCAAGGCCATCGAGAACCTGCCGCTGACCTTCATCTTTCTGCGCCCCGATGGTGTCGAGGACCGCCGCGTCGTCAGCCAGACCAGCCATGTCGGCGGCTATGCGATCGATCTCCCCGTTCAGGAAAATGCCATGCGCGGCACCTGGACGATGAACATTCACACCGACCCAAAAGGCTCGCCGATCGCAACAAAAACCTTCCTGGTCGACGACTTCGTGCCGGATCGTACCGACATGGAGATCAAGACCGAGGCGGAGGTGATCGGTCCGGAGACGGCCGCGACGATCAACATATCAGGCAAGTATCTCTATGGCGCACCGGCAGCAGGGCTGTCGCTCGAAGGCGATGTCGTGATCAAGCCGACCCGAGAGGCGGCCGCCTTCCCCGGCTACTTGTTTGGCCTTGCCGACGAGGAAGCCAGCGAAGACACGCGCCAGACCATAGAAGGCCTGCCCGACCTCGACGAAAATGGGGAAGGGATTACCGAGCTGACTGTCGGCGATCTGCCGGCAACGACGCAGCTTCTGAACGCCACGGTCTATATCCGCATGCAGGAAGCCGGTGGCCGCGCCATCGAGCGTTCGCTCGTGCTTCCCGTCAAGAATCAAAGCCCGATGATCGGCATCAAGCCGGAATTCTCCGGCGACCTTGGCGAGAATTCGATCGCGAACTTCACCATTATCGGCGTTGATGAAGACGGGGCGAAGCAGGCGATGAGCGGCCTGCGCTGGAAACTCTATAAGCTGAACCGCGATTATCAATGGTATCGCGACGGCACCGCCTGGAAATACGAGCCGATCTATACCGCCGAGCAGGTCGCCAACGGCAATCTCGATGCGTCCCTGGACGGAGCGAAGATATCGTCTCCCGTCGCCTGGGGGCGCTACCGCCTCGAGGTCGAAAGCACGCAGACCGACGGCCCTGCTTCGAGCGTGGAATTCGATGCGGGATGGTTCGTCCAGGCAACGTCGACGGAGACGCCTGACGGGCTTGAGATCGCGCTCGACAAGGAAAGCTACAGGATCGGCGAGACGGCGAAGCTGAAGGTCTCATCGCGCTACGCAGGCGAATTGATGATTGCGGCCGGTACGGAAACCCTCGTGGCCATCCAGAACGCATCCATTGGCGAGAACGGTGGCGAAGTCGATATTCCTGTCACTTCAAATTGGGGGGCTGGCGCCTATGTCACCGCGACATTGTTCCGCCCCGGCAACGCTCAGGACAGCCACATGCCGATGCGCGCGATCGGCGTGAAATGGCTGAAGGTCGATCCGGCGGAGCGAGCATTGCAGGTAGCGATCGATGTGCCGGAGAAGATGCTGCCGCGCACATCGCTGCCGATCACCCTTGCCGTTGCCGGCGCGGGGGCCAACGAGGACGCCTATGTGACGGTTGCGGCGGTTGATGTCGGCATTCTCAATCTGACCCGCTACGAGCCACCGAACCCTGAAGACTGGTATTTCGGGCAACGCCAGCTCGGTCTCGAAATTCGAGACCTTTACGGACGGCTTATCGACGGTTCGCTCGGCGCGACCGGCAAGCTGAGAACCGGCGGCGATGGAGGCGCTGTGGCTCTTCAGGGAAGCCCGCCGACGCAAAAGCTGATTGCCTTCTTCTCGGGCCCGGTGAAGCTGGATGCCGAGGGCAAGGCGAATGTGAGCTTCGACATTCCCCAGTTTAACGGCACTGCCCGCGTAATGGCGGTCGCCTGGTCGAAAACCGGCCTTGGCCATGCGACGAAGGACGTCATCATTCGTGACCCTGTCGTGGTGACGGCGAGCCTGCCGGGCTTCCTCGCGCCCGGAGATACCTCCGAGCTTCGGCTCGATATCGCCAATACGGACGCGCCGGCAGGCGACTTCAAGCTGACCGTTGCTGGCAACGATGCCGTGCGCATTGGCGAGGCGTCGCAGATGATCCATCTCGAGACCGGCGCCAGATCAGCCGTGACGCTTGCTGTTACCGGCACGCAACCGGGCCATGGCAGCGTTTCGATCAATCTCGCTGACGCGGCCGGCGTGTCGCTGGATCAGACGGTTGACGTTCCTGTTCGACCAGCTGTTCTACCGATAACCGAACGCCGCGTCCTGGCGCTCAATCCAGCAACCAGGCTGACGGTCGACAAGGCATTGCTGGCAGACAGCGTTCTGCAAGGCGCCTCCGTCAGCGTCAGCGTCACACGTTCGGCCGCCTTCGACATTCCGGCTCTGCTGATGTCGCTCGACCGTTACCCATTCGGTTGCGCCGAGCAGACGACCAGCCGTGCCCTGCCGCTGCTCTATTTGAGCGAGCTTGCGCATGAGGCCGGTCTGGAGGATGACGCCGACGTCAAGAAGCGCGTTCAGGACGCAATCCACCGCGTGCTTTCCTATCAGGCGTCCGCCGGAAGCTTCGGCCTTTGGGGACCTGACAGTGGCGACCTCTGGCTCGATTCCTATGTCACCGATTTCCTGACCCGAGCACGTGAGCAGAAATACGACGTCCCGGATCGCGCATTCGCGCAAGCTCTGGAGAACCTTCAGAACGCGCTGAGCTATGACGTCAATGTCAAGGATCAGGGCGACCAGATTGCCTACGCGCTCTACGTTCTCGCCCGCAACAAGAAGGCGGCGATCAGCGATCTTCGCTATTATGCCGACACGATGATCAATGACTTCCCGACGCCGCTCGCAAAGGCTCATATAGGGGCAGCACTGGCGCTCTATGGCGATGCGACGCGCTCGAAAAACATCTTCGTCAACGCATTGCAGATGTCTGAACAGTCCATGGTGACGCGCGTCAATCTCTCAAGAACGGATTACGGCTCGATCCTGCGCGATGGTGCCGCAATCCTTGCTCTTGCCGCCGAAAGCCGTCCGGTCCCGCCGGTGGTTCCGGAATTGGCGAAAGCGGTCGCCAAGGAATGGAACCGCAGCAAATACACGAGCACCCAGGAACAGGCCTGGATGCTGCTTGCCGCGCGCGCCATTCAGGGCGGTGATGACTCTATCAAGATCGACGTCAACGGCGCGCTGCACAATGGCGCCTACATGGCGAAGATGACCGGGGATGCCTTGTTGGGCAACGCGCTTACGCTCATCAACCAGACCGGCGAGCCTGTCTCGGCGGTGGTGACGACAGTCGCTGCCCCTGTCGTACCGCCCCCCGCTGGCGGTGACGGCTTTGCGATCGAACGCACCTACTACACAATGGATGGCGAGCAGGCGAATGTGACCGAAGCCAAGCAGAACGAACGCTATGTCGTTGTGCTGCACATCACGGAAACCAACAACTGGCCGTCGCGGATCGTCGTGACGGACCTGCTTCCGGCCGGCCTCCAGATCGACAATCCGAGCCTGGTCGACAGCGCCCAACTGACGAACTTCGACTGGATCGGCGAGGTGACGGCGGCCCACACCGAATTCCGCAATGACCGCTTCGTGGCCGCGTTCAATCGGTCAGGAGACGACAATCGCGAAATCAATGTCGCCTATGTCGTGCGCGCCGTGACACCTGGCATCTACGATCATCCGGCCGCCGTTGTCGAAGACATGTATAGACCGCAGCTCTCCGCACGCACCGCGACTGGCAAGATGGAGGTTACCGCAGCGTCGAAATGAAACTTGCAAGGAAGCTCGCGATCGGAAGCGCTGCCGGGATCATCCTTGCCGGCACCGGGTTGGTCTTGCTTGACATCGCCGACCGGGCCTATCCGCCGCCGCTCGACAAGGCGGAAACGGTCTCCGCAGAAGCGGTCGATGCGGATGGTCAGTTGCTGCGTGCCTTTGCAACGCCTGAAGGCCTCTGGCGTCTGAAAACCACGGCCGCCGATGTCGATCCACAATTCCTCAAGATGCTAGTCGCCTACGAGGACCGGCGTTTTTACAGCCATGCCGGTGTCGATCTTCAGGCAATGGCACGTGCCGCCCTGCAGCTCGTTACCAATGGCCGCATCGTCTCCGGTGCATCGACGCTATCGATGCAGGTCGCGCGGCTGATCGAGCCGCGTCGGGGCCGCTCGCTTTCGGCGAAGATCCTGCAGATGGCACGCGCCATCCAGATCGAGCGGCGGCTATCAAAGGAGCAGATTCTCGATCTCTATCTCACCCATGCGCCTTATGGCGGCAATCTCGAGGGTGTGCGGGCGGCGAGCCTAGCCTATTTCGGCAAGGAGCCGCGGCGGCTGACGGTCGCAGAGGCCGCTCTCCTCGTCGCGCTGCCGCAGCTGCCTGAAAAGCGTCGGCCGGACCGCAACCTCGCGACAGCCGAGGTGGCGCGCAAACGGGTGCTTGAGCGTGTCGCGGTCGCCGAGGCTGTCGGCGAGGGTGAGGCGGCGCGTGCCGAAATCGTCCCGGTGCCGTCTCAACGCATGCAGCTTCCGGCCCTTGCAGCCCATGTTGCCGAAGCAGCACGACGCAAGGATCCGAAAGCAAGGCAATACGAGACGACCCTGAAGAAGCAGGTGCAGGCAGGATTGGAGGCCGTTGCCCGCGCTTCCGCCTTGAAACTCGGCCCGAAGCTGTCAATCGCCATGGTCTTGGCCGACGCACAAACGGGCGACATTGTCGGCGAGGTGGGTTCGGCCAACTATTTCGACGCTAGCCGTTCGGGCTGGATCGACATGGCGCGCGCCAACCGTTCGCCAGGCTCCACGCTGAAGCCATTCATCTATGGCCTCGCATTCGAAGAGGGCCTTGTCAGCCAGGAGACGATCATCGAGGACCGCCCTGCCGATTTCTTCGGGTACAGGCCGCGGAATTTCGATATGAGCTATCAGGGCGACGTTACGGTGCGCGAGGCGCTGCAGTTGTCGCTGAACGTCCCGGCGGTGAAGCTGCTCGATGCCGTCAACCCGGCCAAGTTGCTGATCCGTTTTCGCCGCGCCGAGGTGCGTCCCCTCTTGCCGCCGAACGAAACGCCTGGCCTGGCAATCGGTCTCGGCGGGCTCGGCATCACGCTGAAGGATCTGGTCCAGCTCTACACCGCGCTGGCCAATCGCGGCCAGCCGGTCCGCATCGGCGATGGCATCAATGACCGCCCCGGCAAGATCGATGGCGAAGGCATGCTTGATCCGGTGGCCGTCTGGAATATCGCCGACATCCTATCGGGTGTTATTCCACCAGCCGGCGCTCCGAAACGCGGGATCGCCTACAAGACCGGCACCAGCTACGGCTATCGCGATGCCTGGTCCGTCGGTTACGACGGGCGCTACGTGCTCGGCGTCTGGGTCGGGCGCCCCGACAACGGCGCTGTCCCGGGATTGACGGGTTACGGCACTGCCGCGCCGATCCTCTTTGAAGGTTTCGCAAAGTCGGGGATCGCGACGACGCCCCTCCCGCGCCCGCCCTTGGGAGCAATACGGATCGTCCAGGCCGAACTGCCGATCAGCCAGCGTCGCTTTGCCATCAATCCAAGCGGCCTGCTGGCGACCACGGGACGTGAACCGGCGCCACAGATCGTCTATCCACCGGAGGGCGCACATGTCGACCTTGGGGCGAAGAGCGGCGATCTCTCGCCGTTGATGCTGAAACTGCAGGGCGGACGCGCGCCCTTCCGCTGGCTCGCCAACGGCAAGCCTTTGCCCGATATTTCCCGGCGCCGCACCAATCAGTGGATGCCGGATGGCGGCGGCTACTCAAAGCTCACCGTGATTGACGCCATGGGCCGGGCAGCAAGCGTCGGCGTCTTTGTCGATTGAACATAGTCAGACAGATCAGGTATATTTTCTCCAGAAGAGAACGCGTTGCGGCCCCTCCGTGGTTCGCCGAACAATCTGGCCGACCATTGCGTTTCGTGAGACTAGTCCGCGCGCGGCCGGAGGATCCAGTTTGCCGCAAACCCCAGGCCGACGCCAATCGCTGCCCCGACCGCTTTTACAGCAGCGTCCTCAAGCCGGGCATGCCGGGTTGGTGAAAGATACTGCAGGAGTTCTATTGCAGCTGCTCCGAGTATGACCAGAACAGCGCAAGCCCAAAAGCGGCGCGGATATGCCACCACGAACAGAAGAGCCATCGCTGTGAAGGCGAGTGCCCGATCATCGCGCACGGACATGACGTCGTGCGGTCTCATACCGATCGGCGAAACGGTCACGAACAGGATGGCGGCAAGCGACAACCAAGCGGCGATCTTCAGGAGTCGGTCGAAAAGCATGCACTCAGGATAGCGAACTGCTCCAGCCGTATCTAGCCCGAGGTTTGATCCACCGTGCATTTCATTGCACCGAGTAGTTACTCTTCCCCTTCAGCAGAGCAATATCGCAAAATCCGTGTCACCACGGCCCAAAAACGCCGGAAGATCGCTTCTAGACAGGATCCCTGCCGGTGGATATGTCGCCTGCGCTGCATCAGTGTAGCCCTGATTATTATATTTCTATCTGTGAATATACAACTTTTGATCGTTTAAATTGGCCAATTTGGCAAGTGGCGACTTCCACCCCACACGTTCAGAATTGCAGGCGTCTACAAATGGGGATTGTCGATGGCTGAAGAATATAGTCTCCGTACCGAAGACTCAGGCTGGTCTATCATCGATCGGGCGACGCACGAGCCAGCGCGTCTGGACGGCATCCCACTGTCCGCGATGGATGCCGAGGAAGCAAAGCACATGTTGGCCATTCTCAGGGGCATTGATCGCGTGCGGACAGCTTCGAAAAGGGCGGCGTCATTCGCAAATAAAAGACGCGGCAGTACGAGCCCAACCGCGGCAAATCCTCAAATCAGCGCAGATTTTGGAATGTTGAGACCTTTCAGGGGCGACTGCGCGCGCTGCGGCAGCTGCACGCAGATATGCGGGCGAGCACGAAATGAAGTCGGTGAAGCAATCGACTGAAATGTCGGCTCGTTAGATGGGCGCGAAGATGCCGTTTCCGAATGCAACGCAACCCGGCAAACCAGACCAGGCAAGCTCCGGCTTCAAGGTTGCTTGCCGCTCAGACTTTATGCGCCTGGCATGGGGCCTGGACATGCTGTTTCCTCACCAGTTTGACCGGCAGAGGCTCGGGCCAAGCGCCGCCGCGCGAACGCGCGGGTCTCTATAACGCGGTTGCACGTGGCTACACCCAAGGGAGTACGTGCCATCAAAGGGAAGTTGCGACACTATTAGATCATCCTGGAGCGATCGGTTGTATTGACTACCTCACCAATCTTCGTCGGCTTTTCCTTGTTTGCGTCGTCGGCAAGCCAAATCTGCATCCCGCAGTGCGATCAACACGGACGTGAACATGAGCAACAGCGAAGAAACCCAGTGGGAGCTCGACGACGAGTTCAAGACGCTGACGATCACTTTTCCGACGGATCCGCCGGTTGCGTTCGTGCTTGATACCGAGTCCGTATCACAGCTCATTGAAGGCGCCGGCCAGATCAGGGCGGAGATGCCGCCGCCTCACGACGAGACCTGGGAAGGTGGTCAAATGGTCGACGCCGTGCTTGATCCACGCTGGTACTCTGAAGCCGACGCATTGCTGGGCGAGCCGCTTCTGCACATTCGAGATCCTCGCTATGGATGGCTGCACTACGCCCTGACGCGAGAGTCTGCCCGAGCGCTCGGAACCCTGCTAATTCTTCAGGCTGACGACGGCCCCGCGGATGATCAAGTGCACACTCGCAAGAACTGATCTCCTGACAATGACGGGCGCCGATACTGCTTTTTCCTGAGGTGCAAGCTTTAGCCGGGTGTGTTGTTATATCTCGTAAGGTGCGGAATTTGTTACTAGTCATATTTCGATATCGGTCATTATCTCATGCAAGGCCTGCCTCGCGGCAGGCCTTTTTGTTTCACGATGCCGTTTCTTGGGTCGATGATCAGGCGGCGCGCCGACCGCAGCCTCAACTGTCGCCGCCGCTGTCTTTGCCATGATGCGGTTCTGCTGCCCGGGTCATGCTTTCGGTTTCGCCAGGGCACCCTGACGACAGGCGCGTCAAAAGCACGTCGAAATGCGGCGGCAGGTCCGAATGGGCTATTCTATCCACATTCGTCGTTGCGCAATTTTCCCCTTGACCTTCCAGTCGCTGGAAGGTTCATAAGGATGTCCAATGCCGCATCGGGTAAAGGAGAATCGCATGGATAGTAAGCACGACCATCACAACCACGGGCATCATGGCCATGACCACCATGACGGAGCGCCCTCTGCGGACGATGTTGTGCGCGATCCTGTGTGCGGCATGACGGTCGATCCCGATGCAGGCAAGCCCTCGCTCCGGTATGACGGGCATGCCTATCATTTCTGCTCAGACGGCTGCCGACGAAAATTCGAGTCGGCGCCACAAGACTACCTGACAGCGAAGGATCCGGTCTGCGGCATGACAGTCAACCGGGCGAACGCCCGGCATTTCGTCAAGCACGAGGGCGAAAAATTCTACTTCTGCTCGGCCGGCTGCAAAACGAAGTTCGAAGCCGATCCCGCCGCCTACCGTGACGGAAACCGGCCCGCCCCAAAGCCGATGCCGAAAGGGACGCAATATACCTGCCCGATGCATCCAGAGGTCGTCAGCGATCATCCGGGCGACTGCCCGAAATGCGGCATGGCCCTGGAACCGATGGGTATTCCACCGGTCGATGAAGGTCCCAACCCGGAACTCGTGGATTTCACCCGCCGGCTCTGGGTGAGCGGTCTGCTCTCGATCCCGCTGCTTGCAATCAGCATGGGGCCGATGATCGGCCTGCCGCTGCGTGACTGGATTGGAGAACCGCAGGCGACGTGGATCGAACTCGTTCTTGCGACACCTGTCGTCCTTTGGGCCGCCCTGCCCTTCTTCCGCCGCGCCTGGGCCTCTCTTGTCAACCGCAGCCCGAACATGTGGACCCTGATCGGCCTCGGCGTCGGGACGGCGTATCTTTATAGCGTCGTGGCGGCGACCCTGCCCGGCATTTTCCCTCATACCTTCCGCGGCCATGGCGACACGGTTCCTGTCTATTTCGAGGCCGCCGCCGTTATTGTCGCTCTGGTGTTCGTGGGTCAGGTTCTGGAACTGAAGGCCCGCGAGAAAACCGGTTCGGCCATCCGTGCATTGCTTGATCTTGCGCCGAAGACCGCGCGCCGGGTCAACGAGGACGGTTCTGAGACCGATGTACCGGTCGATGATGTCCGGGTTGGCGATCACGTGCGAGTGCGCCCGGGCGAGCGTATCCCGATCGACGGATCCGTCAGTGAAGGGCAGTCGACGGTCGACGAGTCGATGATAACTGGAGAACCCATCCCGGTGGAAAAACAGAAAGGCGACTCGGTTACCGGCGGTACCATCAACAAGAATGGCACCCTGGTGATGTTGGCAGAAAAAGTTGGCGCCGACACGACCCTGTCGCGCATCGTCGACCTCGTCGCAAAGGCACAGCGTTCGCGCGCCCCGATCCAGGGCGCGGTGGACCGCGTTTCTGCCGTCTTCGTGCCCGCCGTCGTTGCCGCGGCTGTCGCTGCCTTTGTTGTCTGGAGCCTTGTTGGCCCCGAACCGCGCATGGCGCATGCGCTGCTCGCCGCCGTTGCCGTCCTCATTATCGCTTGCCCATGTGCGCTTGGTCTTGCGACCCCCATGTCGATCATGATCGCGACCGGGCGCGGCGCTCAGGAAGGCGTTCTCATCAAGGATGCAGAAGCGCTTGAGCGCTTCGCGCGCGTCGACACTCTGATCGTCGACAAGACGGGCACGCTGACAGAGGGAAAGCCGAGGCTTACGGATGTCGTCGCGCTTGGCGGTATCGAAGAGGCTCGCCTGCTGCAGCTGGCCGCCAGCCTGGAGCGTGGATCCGAACATCCGCTGGCCGAGGCGATCGTATCGGGTGCCGGGGAGCGTGGCATTGAGCTCAGCGAGGTCACCGACTTTGAAGCACGAACGGGCAAGGGTGTCGTGGGCAAAGCAGCCGGGACAGTCGTTGCGCTCGGCAACGCCGCAATGATGGATGATCTCGATATGGACATCACGCCGCTCGCCAAGCAGGTTCGGTTACTTCGCGACGAGGGCAAGACGGTGATGTTCGTCGCCATCGATCAAAGTCTCGCCGGTTTCGTGGCCGTTGCCGACAGGATCAAGCCAACCACGGCGGCTGCGATAAAGGCGTTGCACGAGCACGGCCTGAAAATCATCATGGCCACCGGCGACAACGAGCGTACTGCGCGCGCCGTCGGAAAGAGCCTCGGCATCGACGAGGTGCGCGCCGACATCCTGCCCGAAGGCAAGAAGGCTCTGGTCGACGAATTGCGCGGCAAGGGTGCCGTGGTCGCAATGGCAGGCGATGGCGTCAACGATGCACCTGCGCTCGCGGCAGCCGATGTGGGTATCGCGATGGGTACCGGTGCCGATGTTGCCATGGAGAGCGCCGGCCTGACCCTGGTCAAGGGCGATCTGACGGGGATCGTGCGCGCCAGACGCCTTGCCATGGCCACCATGCGCAACATTCGCCAGAACCTCGGCTTTGCCTTCGGTTATAACGCACTCGGTGTGCCGCTCGCCGCGGGCGTGCTCTATCCGGTATTTGGATTGCTGCTGTCGCCGATGATTGCCGCGGCCGCCATGAGCCTGTCGTCCGTTTCGGTCATCACCAACGCGCTTAGACTGCGGCTCGTCAAACTATAGGAGATTGCCGTGAATATTGGGCAAGCATCGGAACACTCCGGACTGGCTCCGAAGACGATCCGCTACTACGAGGATATTGGCCTGATCCGCCCCGACCGGGGCGGTAACGGCTATCGCGACTATGCCGAGGCCGATGTTCATAAACTGCGCTTCCTTCAAAGGTCGCGCGGCCTCGGCTTTTCCGTCGAGGAATGCCGCCAGTTGCTGGCACTCTACGAAGACAAGAGCCGGGCGAGTTCGGATGTAAAGGAACTGACGCAGGCGAAGTTGACGGAGATCGATCGAAAGATCCGGGAGCTTACCGAACTGCGCCGGACATTGGAGCATCTGGTCCACGCGTGCCACGGCAATGACAGGCCCGATTGCCCCATCCTTGAGGAGCTGTCGGACGCTCGACCTGAATAAGGCCCCGCAGCCTCCTGCGTCTTTGCCTCAGCGTCATCGCGACGCCATTCCTCCGGCTTCCCACCGATCCGCGAAAATACCGGGGCTAATTTTTTTTTGCGGCGGCTGGAATAACTCTTCGCTTGCATCCGTATACTCAGTCATGGAACGGAAAGAACGCCCATTCGATGTCATAAGCCAGCTTGCCGCGCTTCGGCGCTACGCGCGCTCGCTCGTGCGCAATTCGGATGATGCGGAAGACCTCGTTCACGACGCGCTGATGCGCGCCTACGAGAAAAAGCAGAGTTTCCGCCGTGGCGGCAACCTGCGCACGTGGCTGCTGTCGATCATGCACAATGCTCATATCGACCGCATCCGCCAGGACCGCTCCCTGGCACGCCGGCACGACGAGGCAGCGCTGGAGACCGAACAGTCTTTGCAGGCCGGCCAGGAACACGCCGTTCGCCTCCAGCAGGTGCGGGACGCGTTCTTCCGTCTCCCGGAGGAACAGCGAGAGGCACTCCATCTCGTTGCGATCGAGGACCTTTCCTACCAGGAAGCTGCAGCGGCGCTCGGCATACCGATCGGCACATTGATGTCGCGCATATCACGCGCGCGCGCCCAGCTTCGCGAGTTCGAGGAGAAGACACCGCGCGCGGTACACCTGAGACTCATCGGAGGGAACGGCAATGAAGGCAATTGATCCTATCGTCGACGCTGATCTCGATGCTTATGTCGACGGCGAACTCGATGTGGCGCGCCGCATTCAGGTGGAATCCTTCCTGTCAGAGAACCCGGC
>Ga0209129_1000803_pt1 | contig 19812 bp, 19 predicted proteins | sample AraplaMF_Col_mMS_FD_184257 | JGI IMG/M metagenome (GOLD analysis project Ga0209129, IMG submission 184257) | Arabidopsis root microbial communities from the University of North Carolina, USA - plate scrape MF_Col_mMS (SPAdes) (version 3) | ecosystem: Host-associated > Plants > Roots > Endosphere... | reverse complement strand
CCATTAGATGGGCTGACCAACTTGGAATGCCCAGGCTCGTCTAACCTCAATCTCTCGAACCGCCCGGTGCGGACCCGCATGCCGGGTGGTGTGGCAGGGGTGCGATCACATCGATCGCCCCCTATGCCGATTCAGGGATTGGTTCTTGGCGTCCGCTGCCAGCGACACCAGCCCCCTTTATGAGAAGGCATCCTCGCTTACCCCAGAGTGGCGATCCAGGACGCCTGCTGTCAGCGCATCAGGGGCTAGTGGCTTCGAATTTGCGGTGAGAGGTTTTGCGATCTGTTAATGATCTGGGCGCCCGAAATTAACTATTTGTTAACCAAATCAGACATAGAAATAGTCAACGATTTCTTAACATAGATGACCAAAGTGCTAACTGACGCTCGCTCGATCCGTATCAAGGGCCGCTCTTTTCTGGCGGTCATGCTTTCGCCAGATCTTCCCTTCGATGACTGGCTCGTAAGACTAGACGATCTTGCCGCGCGCTCCGCCGGCTTCTTCCTGGGGCGACCGGTCGTGCTTGACGTCGGCGATCTCCAGATCGACCGGGCGCAGCTGAAGGGCCTGATTGCCGAGCTGGCGCAGCGCAACGTCAGCATCATGGGGATCGAGGGCTGCCGCCCGTCGCTGATCGGCCCCGGCATGCCCCCAGCCCTCAAGGGCGGGCGCCCGGTTTCGGATTTCGAGGTTCCGCAGCAGGAGCCGGTCATCGATGTTCGCGCCGCCCAGCCCGAAGCCGTCGAGGCCCGACCTACGCTGCAGTCGATCGTCATCCGCGAGCCGATTCGTTCAGGCCAGTCGCTGATCTTTCCAGAAGGCGATGTCACGGTCATCGGGTCCGTCGCTTCCGGTTCGGAAATCATCGCCGGTGGCTCGGTTCATATCTACGGGACCCTGAGGGGGCGGGCCATGGCGGGCTCCGTCGGAAATACATCGGCGCGGATCTTCTGCCGCAAGCTTGAGGCAGAGTTGGTGGCGATAGATGGCATCTACAAAATGGCGGAAGACATTGCGCCGAACCTTCGCGGACAGCCCGTTCAGCTTTGGCTGGAAGGCGAATCGATCAAGGCAGAGAAACTTATCTAGGCCCGAAGCTGGCTATCACACAGGAGAGAAAGATGGGGAAAGTCATCGTCGTCACTTCGGGCAAGGGCGGAGTGGGCAAGACCACATCCACCGCAGCCCTCGGAGCAGCCTTGGCTCAAAGAAACGAGAAAGTCGTTGTTGTCGACTTTGATGTCGGCCTGCGCAATCTCGATCTCGTCATGGGCGCTGAACGAAGGGTCGTTTACGATCTGATCAACGTCATCCAGGGGGACGCGAAGCTTTCGCAGGCGCTGATCCGTGACAAGAGACTTGAGACGCTCTTCCTGCTGCCGGCATCCCAGACGCGCGACAAGGACAACCTGACCGCCGAAGGCGTGGAGCGCGTTATCAACGACCTGAAGCGTCATTTCGACTGGATCATCTGCGACAGCCCGGCTGGGATCGAGCGCGGTGCCACGCTTGCCATGCGCCACGCCGACGTCGCCGTCGTCGTCACCAATCCCGAAGTCTCTTCAGTGCGTGATTCCGACCGTATCATCGGGCTGCTCGACTCGAAGACCGCGAAGGCCGAAAGCGGAGAACGGATGGAAAAACATCTGCTCCTGACGCGCTACGACCCCAACCGTGCAGAACGCGGTGACATGCTGAAAGTCGATGACGTGCTGGAGATCCTCTCCATCCCACTTCTCGGCATCATCCCAGAAAGCTCGGATGTGCTTCGCGCATCCAACATTGGTGCCCCCGTGACCCTGGCCGATAGCCGCAGCGCGCCGGCGATGGCCTATTTCGATGCTGCGCGCAGGCTGGCGGGTGAGGAGCTTCCAGTCGTCGTTCCGGGAGAAAGGCGGGGCATCTTCGGTAAAATCTTCGGACGGAGGGCCGCTGCATGAGCATCTTCAGCATCTTTGGCAAGCAAAGGACCGCGCCAGCGGCCCGGGAACGACTACAGATTCTACTCGCGCATGAGCGCGTTTCGGCAGGATCCGATCTCGTATCGTTGCTGCGCGAGGAGATCCTCGCCGTGATCGCCAAACACGTGCAGGTCGACAGCGAACGGGTTCGCGTGACGATGGATCGCGACGAGCATATGTCGATCCTCGAGATCGACGTCGAAATCCCACTGGGCGCGACCGTCCGGGCAGCATGAACAAAGGGCGGCGCCACGAGCGCCGCCTCCCGCTTGGCGCAAAGCCTGGCGATGGCGTTATTTCTTCGTCCGCAACCCATCCATCAACAGACCGATCAGCCGGTTCGAGCGATCCCGCCACTCCGCAGATGCCGGTAGCGAATAGATGCTCGAAAGGGCGTGCAGAAGGTCGCTCGTGTCGATATCGTTTCGAAGGAAGCCCTGATCGGCTGCCGCTCTCAGGAGCCGTTCAACGGCGCCGCGCAGGATGCCGCTGCCTTCGGCAAACAGCGAGGCGTTGGAGTCCATCAGGATTTTCAAGCTGCTTGCCATCCCCCGCTTTGCGGCAATGTAGCCTACAAAGCGGCGCATCCATTCTTCCAGCGCAGCGTCAGGCGCGTGGCTTGCCGCGAGATCCTCCGCCGCCGCGGCGAGGCTTTCCAGTTCCCGCCGATAGACCACCTCAACCAGATGCTCGCGCGTTGGAAAATGCCGGTAGAGCGTTCCAATGCCGACGCCGGCCCGGCGGGCAATGTCTTCCAGCGATGTTTCGACGCCAGCTTCCGCAAAGACGGCGGCGGCGACTTCTACGAGCTTCTCACGATTACGACGGGCGTCGGCGCGCAGTGGCGGCGGTGTCGACTGTGCTGTCTTCGGCGGTGCCGAGGCCAAAATAAGCTCCAAGCGCATTCCGGACTTGACGGCAACCGGCAAGTCACTAGATTAAACGGAGGCTCCTCCGTTTGTGAGGAGGTGCCTTTTACCTCTTAATCCAGAAGGGGGCAGGATGTCATGTCGAAACGTGCCCAGACTTGCTTCCCGTGAGTTTAGGTAGCGCTCCTATTCCCGGCGGCCACCCTCTTTCTGGATTTACATCCAATCTCGTGACGATAGCAGGAGCTTATCATGACACGAACGGTTCATCTTTCCCTGGACATCAACGGACGGCGGCATGATCTCGATGTCGAACCGCGCGTGATGTTGCTCGACGCACTGCGTGAGCAACTTGGCCTTACTGGCACGAAGAAGGGTTGCGACCAGGGGCAGTGCGGCGCATGCACAGTCCACGTCGACGGCAAGCGCGTGCTCGCCTGTCTGACGCTCGCCGCCCAGGTCGAAGGGCGAAGCATCACGACGATCGAAGGACTTGCGGCCGAAAGCGGCGACCTGCATCCGGTACAGACCGCCTTCCTGGAACATGACGCCTTCCAGTGCGGCTACTGCACGCCGGGCCAGATCATGTCGGCCGTCGCCTGCATCCGCGAGGGGCGAGCGGGCTCGGACGACGAGATCCGGGAATACATGGCCGGCAATCTCTGTCGGTGCGGCGCCTATAATCATATCGTGGCGGCGGTCCGCGAAGCGGCGGAGATGGCGTGATGAGGGACTTCAGCTATTTCCGGGCAGGTTCGCTCGACGACGCCCGCCAGCATGCCACGCAGCCAGGCGCGATGCTGCTTGCCGGCGGCACGACGCTTCTCGACCTGGCAAAATGTGGTGTTGCGGAACCCGATTCAGTCGTCGATATCAGTCACCTTTCGGGTCTGTCGCAGATTGCGGCGGATGCTGATGGCGTTACCATTGGCGCGCTGGCGAAAATGGAAGATGTGGCCCGCAGCCCAGGAATACGCGCCGACTATCCGGCCGTTTCGCAGTCGCTCTTGCTGGCAGCTTCTCCTCAGTTGCGCAATATGGCGACGATAGGCGGCAATCTTCTGCAGCGTACGCGGTGCCCCTATTTCCGTGACCCTGCGACGTTTTCTGCCTGCAACAAGCGCAATCCCGGTTCCGGCTGCTCGGCGATCGGGGGTGTGACCCGAAATCATGCGGTGCTGGGAACCAGCGAGGCTTGCATTGCTGTCTATCCGGGGGATCTCGCCGTTGCGCTGGTTGCACTGGACGCCACGATCGACCTCGGTGGCCGAAAGGTGACTGCTGACGAATTCTTCGTGCTTCCCGGCGACACACCCGATCGTGAAACGATCCTTGAGCGCGGCGAGATGGTGGTTGCGGTCCTCATTCCGGCGTCGCCAATCGCCAGACATTCGACCTATCTCAAGATCCGGGACCGCCAGTCCTATGAATTCGCAGCCGCAAGCGCTGCCGTCGGTCTCGAGATGGAGCCAGACGGCAGGACGATCCGCGACATCCGCGTCGCGTTGGGTGGCGTTGCCACCAAGCCCTGGCGTGCACGAGCCGTCGAGGAGGCTCTGATTGGGAAGCCCCTCGATGCCGGTATCATCGAGAAGGCGAGCCGAGTGGCGATGGATGGAGCCATCGCGCATGGCGCCAATCGCTACAAGGTCGAACTCGCGCCGCGTGTCATTGCGCGCGCCATCCTCAATCTGGGAGGTCTCGCATGACCATCATGGAACCCCGAAACAAACGTGGTGATGCTTCCGACGGTACGATCGGCGGTCGCCTCTCGCGCTTCGATGGAAAGCTGAAGATCACCGGCAGCGCTACCTATGCTTTGGAACAGCCAGTCGAGGGCTTGGTATATGCTGTCTTGGTGCAGAGCCGGATTGCTGCCGGTCGGGTTGTAAAGGTCGACGCGACGCGGGCAGAGGCGGCTCCAGGCACGCTACTGGTGCTGACACCCGATGTCGATCTCGGCCTGAAGGTGGCGTCCGACTGGTACGGAAACCGGCCGGACAACCAGCCCTATCATCCCCTTTCGCACAATGTCAGCTTCAACGGTCAGGCGGTTGCCGCCGTGATCGCGGAAACACTGGAGCAGGCAACCGAAGCGGCAAGGTTGGTTGACATCACCTACGAGGAAGGGCCGGCGGTCGTCGATCTCGATAACCCGGAAGCCGGAGAAGGAAAGCTGCTCGATGCGCTAACGGTGAGCTGGGGCGATGCCGAGACCGCGCTCGCCGCCTCCTCGGTGCGTGTCGAGGCAGAGTATCGAACGCCACGCGAATATCACGTGACGATCGAGCCGCATGGCCTGATTGCCAAATGGGACGGTGATCAGCTGACCGTATGGGAACCGAGCCAATGGACGCACGGGATGGCCCGCACCTATGCCGAGTGGTACGGACTGCCCCCTGAAAATGTGCGTATCGTCTCGCCCTTTATCGGTGGTGGCTTCGGCTCCAAGGCAACAGCCTATGCCTATGGCGCCGTAGCAACGGCAGCAGCGCGCAAGCTTGGGCGAGCGGTAAAGCTCGCTGTTGCGCGCCCGCAGACTTTTACGGCCTATGGTGGCCGTGCCGCGACCAGGCAGACAATCGCTCTTGGCGCCAACGCCGATGGCGTGCTGCAGTCCATTGTGCATCGGGGTGCCAGCGAGACAGCGACTTACGCCGATTTTCCCGAGCAGACAAACGCCGCGACGCCACTGATGTACGCTGTGGAGAATTTCAGCGCGAAACACAGCATCGTTCCCGTCAATACGGTTGTGCCGGGAGCTTTGCGCGCTCCTGGCAAGAATCCAAGCGCCTTCGGCCTGGAAAGCGCCATGGATGAGCTCGCCTACGCGGTCGGGATCGATCCTGTCGAACTCAGGTTTCGCAATTACGCCGAGGCGGATCCACAGTCCGGCAAGCCGTGGTCGACCCGCCGCTTGCGCGAGGCGCTTGCCGAGGGTGGCAAGGCGTTCGGATGGTCACGCCGCAGCTTCGAGCCACGCTCGATGCGAGATGGCAGACAACTCATCGGCTGGGGGGTGGCGTGCGGAACCTTCCCGGTTCTGCGCGCTTCGAGCGAGGCACTGATCCGAATTCTCGCCGATGGTTCGGTGGAAGTCGTCAGTGGCGCGATCGACATGGGACAGGGCACTTACACGATCCTCGCCCAAACCGCGGCTGAAGTGCTCGGTGTTCCGGTCGAAAGCATCAATGTCCGGCTCGGTGACTCATCGCTTCCCGGCGCTACGGTTGCTGGCGGCTCAATGCTTGCCGGCGCAATCACCGGGGCCGTCCACAAGGCAGCATCGGCTGCCCGCGACGAACTGATCGAGCTTGCCCTCAACGACAGTGCCTCTCCTTTCCGTGATACCGGCGCCAATACGTTGACACTCGCGAGCGGTCGGATTTCAGTTCCTCGCGACGGGGGGCTTTCCGTCTCCATACCGGAGCTGATGACAGCTCTTGGCCGCGACAGCGTTGAGACACGGCGAAACACACTTCCTGACGGAGAGCAGGGGCCAGAAGGTCACCGGAAAGCCTGGACCACGATGACAAGCATCAAGGGGCCGACTGCGGGCGAGTTCGCCATGCACAGCTGGTGCGCGCATTTTGTGGAAGTGAAGGTGGATGAGGATTTCGGTACCGTCCGTGTCTCCCGCATGGTCTCGGCCTTCGATTGCGGCAGGATCTACAACCCCAAGCTTACCGAAAGCCAATGGCGTGGTGGGATCATCATGGGGATCGGTCAGGCGCTGCTCGAGGAAGGCCTGGTTGACCCGCGCAACGGGCGCGTCATCAACAACAACCTCGGCGACTACCTCGTTGCGACCAATGCCGACATTCCGCCGATCGAGGTTATCTCCGTTGGCATCCCCGATCTCAACGCCTCGGTGCTCGGGGGCAAGGGTGTCGGCGAAGTCGGCATTGTCGGCGTTGCGCCGGCAATCGCCAATGCCGTCTTTCACGCCACCGGCAAGCGGGTTCGCGACCTGCCGATAACGCTTGAGAAGCTGCAGTGACGAGTGGCTTCGTCGGCTTGCGTTCTGCGCAGGCGATGGGCCGCGCAGCGTAAAGCGCGTATGGCGAATTCCCGCGCATCCGTGATTGGATTGCGCGGGAATGATTGCCTTATGAAAAATACATCCGCGACCGCGACCGCGGGCCTGGTGCCTGGCCGGTCGTGAATTCGCACCTACCGGAAGGATGTCGAATCACAAGGCTTCGCTGATATCTCAGCATCGACTGCAGCCATTGGCATTCAGGCACATGAAGCCGCTCCAATGCCGCTAACCGCACCGCAAATTTTGAACCCGATCAGCGCGCCTTGTTCCCGGAATTGAGCATTTGCTCATCCGTGGAGGTAGATGTCACGCAACGGTTATCTGCGCTCACTATACCGGGCCGCTAACGCTGTCCGTTAGGCGGCTAAAGCGCAGACCGAAGGCCCCACGCGATGCCAGCTTCTGGAAGCGTCGATACTTCGCTCCTGTTGCCTTGGCCGCGAGACGTGACGGTGCCTGTCACATTGCTGGCAGACAAGCGTCGCTTCCGGGAGGCGGCACTTTCGACCAGTTGATCTTTACGGAAGGTATTTCCCATGACGAAAATCGTTGGCCATCGCGGAGCACGAAACAAATGGCCCGAAAATTCGATTGAGGGTTTCAGAAAGACCTTGGAACTCCCTGTCGATGCGATCGAATTTGATGTGCATTTGACCGACGCCGGTGAACTCGTCGTCATTCACGACGCCACGCTTGAGCGTACGACCGAGAAAGCGGGCAAGGTCCGGGCGTTGTCACCTTCCGATCATCAAGCGACCCGCCTCAAAGGATCGCAGGAGTCAATCCCGACCCTTGACGAGGTGCTTGCTCTGTTTGCTTCCTCGAGACCCGTCGAGCTTCATGTCGAGCTGAAAGCCGACGCGGATGGAGCGCACTACGAAGGGCTTGAGGCCTTGGCGGCAGCGGCCATTCGCCGTCACGGGCTTGCCGAGCGCAGCCTGCTGACAAGCTTCAATCTGGGGGTTCTCGCGCGGTGCCAACAAATTGCGCCCGAAATCGGCCGCCTGTGCTCGATCAATGCCAAGTCCGCCGAGGCGCTGGGTGCGGCTGCGACCTTCACCAAAGCTGCGGAAGTCGCCGGCCTCGTTGCCATCGAGAAGTCGCTGCTGGCCGCAACCTTTCACGACGTTGCCGCGATCATTTCACGCGATCGTCTCTGCTGCTGGGTGTTGAATGAGCAAGAGGAGATCGAACACTGGCTCGGGCAGGGCGTCGGCTGGATCACCAGCGATGATCCAGCCCTGGCCCTGGCGGTGCGCGCCGGATCGCGGGATTCGGCCGCTTGATCACCTGGGCCTCTCAGCAATGGCCTGTGCACGCAGACATGCGAACCACGAAATACCCTGAATAGCGAACCTATGAGTAATTTGGACCTTCTGATTTTTGATTGCGACGGCGTGCTGATCGATAGCGAACCGATTGCGGCGCGCACGCTTGCGCATGCCATAACCCAGGCCGGCATGGAGATGACGCCGCGCCAGGTGCTTGTCGAGTTTACCGGAAAGTCGGAGGCTGACTTGCGGCGGATTCTGGCCAGCCGCATCTGCGCCGACCTCGATACCGTTTTTGCCGGATGGCATGCCGAAATATTTGCTGCCTTCCGCCGCGACCTCCTGCCGATGGAGGGCATCTGCGCCGTTCTCGATGGGCTCGACGTTGCAAAATGTGTCGCATCGAACAGCACGGTCGAACGCCTCAAAAAGAGCCTGGGCCTTCTCGATCTGTGGTCACACTTTGCCCCGAACATATTCAGCGCCGAGATGGTCTCCGCCCCAAAGCCCGCGCCGGATCTCATCCAGTTCTGCCTGTCCAAAATGAACGCGAGCAGCACGCGCAGCATCGTCATCGATGACAGCGCAGCGGGTATTCAGGCGGCAGTTGCTGCCGGTGTACCGGCAATCGGCTTCATGGCGCCAAACGATCCGCGTTCGGGCAGACGCGAGGCGCTGTTTGCCGCAGGAGCCGAGGAGGTCGTTCTCGGTGCCAAAGAGCTGCTGCATGTCTTGTGGCGACGAGTCGGCAACCAGCACCACGCCCGGCCATCGGTCGAGGTGGGTGCGTGACGTCGATCGACGCCGTGACGCAGATGAGGATGAAGAACCAGCGGGGAGAGGGGCGACATGATTGCAAGGCGAGATGACCATGGCAGCCGGCTCGATTTCACGGCCAAGGCTGGATGGCTTTATTACATAGGGGGGCACAGCCAGGACGAGATCGCGCAGAAGCTCGGCGTTTCCCGGCAAACCGCCCAGCGTCTCGTATCGCGCGCTGTCTCGCAAGGCTTGATCAAGATCCGGCTCGATCATCCGGTTGGCCACTGCATGAGTATGGCGGCAAGGCTGAAGAGCAAGTTTTCGCTGCAGTTCGTGGAAGTCATTCCGTCTGGCGACCAGGCTCAGGGCTTGAGCGGTGGCCTTGCCCAGGCGGCGGCTGCCGAAATCGAGCGCCGGTTGGCTTGGGACAAGCCTGCCGTGATCGCCATTGGTACCGGTCACACGTTGAAGGCCGCGATCGAGGAAATGGTGCCCATGGAAGCACACCAGCACAAGATCGTTTCGTTGACCGGTAATATCACCCGCGAAGGCTCGGTCTGGTTCTATAATGTGGTCTTCAAGCTTGCCGACCTGATCACGGCGAAATGCTTTCCAATGCCGGTTCCGGTTATCGCCTCGTCGCGACAGGAACGGGTGGTCCTTCACAACCAGCCCGTAATCCGCCAGACACTATCGCTTGCCGCACGCGCTGACGTTGCCTTTGTCGGCATTGGGGACGTCGGCGTTCAGGCGCCTCTTTTCCTTGATGGTTTCATCCTGAACGACGAACTGAAGCTCCTGCACCAGGCAGGCGCAGTCGGAGAGATTGTCGGGTGGACGTTCGACAAGGACGGCAAGCTGATTGAAGGCATTACCAACGATCGCGTCGCGAGTGCGCCCATTCCATCCTGCAGCAGGACATTGGTGATCGGTGTGGCGAAGGGTCAACAAAAACTGGCGGCGATCCAGGCTGCCCTGAAGGGACGCCTGATCAACGGTCTGATGACAGACGAGATAACTGCGCAGAGCCTGCTGGGATCATAAAGGTCGGGGCGCCCGAAGAGGCGACTTGATCGGCGAATTGTGCATCGCGCGCCTTGGCTCGACGAAGAGCCCGTGAACCAAAATCCAGACGGATTGGGGGTGGAATTCGATGCCTGGGAAAGTCGAGATAAGTTAACAAATACAGCATCTTAAATGTCACGTAAACTTCATCGTTCCATCAAGAAACCGACATGCAGTCTGCCATAAAACACCGCGACATTATGACCGATCCATTTCCGTCAAAACTTCGTCAAAGGGAGACCTTCATGCTTTCTATCAATCGACGCCACGTCCTGGGGCTGCTTGGCGCAACTGCAGGCACCGCGATTTTGCCACGCTTCGCGTTGAGCCAAGGCAAGCGGCCGTCCGTGACGATCGCCGTGCAGAAAATAACCAATAACAACACGCTTGATATCTGGAACGAGCAGTCGAATGTCGGCGAGCGAGTTTTCTTCCCCAACCTCTGGGAAGGTTTGATCCTGCGTGACTGGATGGGCAATCAGGGTCCAGTTGCCGGTCTCGCCACAGAGTGGAAGCGCATCGACGACAAGACGCTGGAACTCAAGCTGCGTCAGGGCGTGAGGTTCCACAACGGCGACGAGTTGACTGCTGACGATGTCGCCTTCAGCTTTTCCTCCCAGCGCGTGTTCGGCAGCACGCAGCCGGCAGGCGGCAAGACGATCTTCGAAAACGACAACAAGCCGACGTCCGTCAAGGAATTGCCGGCAGCGGTACCGGGCGTCGGCCGTCGTCTGTGGCCGGCGCTCGCTGGCGTCGAAGCCGTCGACAAGTACACGGTTCGCTTCCACAACGCGACGCCTGACGTGACGCTCGAAGGCCGCCTCTACGCTTTCGGCAGCCAGATCGCCAATCGTCGGGCCTGGGACGAAGCTGGGACCTATGTCGATTGGGCCCGCAAGCCGGTCACGACAGGTCCCTACATGGTCGCCGAGTTCAAACCCGATGTGTCGCTGACACTCGTGGCCTTTGACGAATATTGGGGCGGTCGCCCGCCGCTCGAACAGATCCGCTTTGTCGAAGTTCCCGAAGTCGCCTCGCGCGTCAACGGTCTGCTTTCCGGTGAGTATGATTTCGCATGCGACCTTCCTCCCGACCAGATCGCAGCCGTTCAGGCGGCTCCTGGCTTCGAGGTGCAGGGTTCGACGATCAACAATCACCGCATCTCGGTCTTCAATATCCAGAATCCGATCCTGCAGAACCCGCTGGTCCGCCGCGCCATGACGCATTCGATCGACCGCCAGGCGATCGTCGACGCGCTGTGGGCTGGCCAGACGAAGATCCCGGCAGGCCTGCAGTTTCCGTTCTACGGCGACATGTTCGTCGAAGGCTGGTCCGTTCCGGAATACAATCCGGCTCTCGCCCAGGACCTCCTGAAGCAGGCGAACTACAAGGGCGACGCGATCCCTTTCCGGTTGCTTAACAATTACTATACCAACCAGACCGCCAACGGTCAGATCATGGTGGAGATGTGGAAGCAGGTCGGTCTCAACGTCGAGATCGAGATGAAGGAAAACTGGGGCCAGATCCACGATCCGGCTGGCATCAAGGGGGTACGCGACTGGTCGGCCTCAGCCAACTTCAACGATCCCGTCTCCTCGATCGTTGCCCAGTTTGGCCCGAACGGCGAAGTCCAGCAGAAGAAGGACTGGTCGAATGCCGAGGTCAACCAGATGTCTCAGATCCTGGAAACCAGCACCGACCGCGCGCAGCGCAAGAAGGCCTTCGCCCGCATGCTCGAGATCTGCGAGCGCGAAGACCCCGTCTACCAGGTCTTGCATCAGAACGCGGTCTTCACCGGCATGAAGTCGTCGCTCAAGTGGAAGGCCGCTCCCGCCTTTGCAATGGACTTCCGCGCCAACAACTGGCCGAGCTGATCCCAGCGATGAACCGGATCCGGCGGCGACCAACCGCCGGATCCATTTGGTTCGTTACGAACGCAACCGCCGACAGGAAGGGTGAGCCGATGAGCACAGCTGCCGCCAAGCTCGTGGAAATGCGCGGGCTGAAAGTCGCTTTCGATAGCGTGCAGGTACTGCATGGGATCGATCTCGACATTGCAAAAGGCGAGGCCGTCGGCCTGGTCGGTGAATCGGGCTGCGGCAAGTCGGTGACATGGCTTGCGGCGCTGGGTCTGTTGCCCGGCAAGGCGAGCGTCGTGGGATCGGTCAAAATCGACGGGCAGGAATTGCTCGCGGCGCCTCGTTCCGCGCTGGAGCAAGTCCGAGGCGGACGCGTCGCGATGATTTTCCAGGACCCGTCAAGCTCTCTCAATCCGGTTCTGAAGATCGGGCGGCAGATCGCCGAGGCGCTTCTCATTCATCGCGGCCTTCGCGGCGAGGCGGCAAAGACTGAAGCATGGCGGCTCATGGATATGGTCGGCATCCCGGATGTGCGGCGCCGTTTTGACCTTTATCCGCATGAATTCTCAGGCGGACAGTGCCAGCGGTTGATGATTGCGATGGCCCTTGCCGGCGAGCCGGATCTGCTGATCGCCGACGAGCCGACGACAGCGCTCGACGCGACAATCCAGGCGCAAATCCTGGACCTGTTGACCTCTCTCAGGACCGAGACGGGCATGGCGACCGTTTTCATCAGTCACGACCTCGGCGCGGTGTCGCAGGTTTGCGAGCGAGTCTGCGTCATGTATGCCGGGCGCATTGTCGAGGAAGGGATGGTGGACGAGCTTTTCGCTGAGCCACGCCATCCTTATACCCGCGGTCTCTTCGACGCCATTCCAGGTATCGATGGTCCGCGGCAACGTTTGATCCCGATTGCAGGGACTGTACCGGATCCACGGAACCTGCCCAAAGGATGCTCCTTTTCGCCGCGCTGTCCTCGCGCCGTCGAGGCATGCAATCACGAGTTGCCGCAGCTTGTTTCGATCGGCCGTGGACGCCAGCTCGCATGTGCTCGGCCGGTCCCGCCAGCTGCCATCGGCGCCGAAAAGAGAGACCGCATCGCAGAGGGGATGATGTATTGACGCCGTTGATCGAAGTTCGCGACCTCGTTCGCATCTACCATGTCCGCCATGGACTGTTTGGTCGCCCGACACCGGTGCGCGCCGTCGACGGTATCTCGCTTGCCGTCATGCCCGGCGAGACCCTTGGCATCGTCGGAGAGTCTGGCTCGGGAAAGTCGACGCTCGGACGCATGCTGCTCGGGATCGACGCCGCACAGGAAGGCGAGGTCGTGTTCGATGGCAAGCCGATGCCGGCAAGCAGAACCCTGGAGTGGCGCAAGCTGCGGGCAAAGATGCAACTTGTCTACCAGGATCCGCTCGCAGCCCTCGACCGACGCCTGACGATTGCCACGCAGCTGTCCGAACCGCTGGAAATCCACCGGCTGATCCCAAGGGAACATCGCGCCGCACGGGTTGCGGAACTGATGAACGCGGTTGGCCTTCGGCCGGATCAGGCCACACGCTTCCCGCACGAATTGTCAGGTGGCCAACGCCAGCGCGCCGTGATCGCGCGCGCAATCGCTTCCCGCCCGAAGCTTCTGGTGTGCGACGAACCGGTTTCGGCACTCGACGTCTCCATCCAGGCCCAGATCATCAATATGCTTCGCGATCTTCAGCAGCAGCACGGCATCGCAATGGTGTTCATCAGCCATGACCTCAAGGTGGTGCGCAACATGGCCGATAAGGTTGCCGTCATGTATCTCGGCCGTGTCGTCGAAGAGGCATCGGCTGACGTGATCTTCCACTCGCCGATGCATCCCTACACGCGCGCACTGGTATCGAGCGTACCGCGTGCAGGCATCCCGCTGCAAGGACGCGCGATCCTTCAGGGCGAGCCGCCCAATCCGGCAAATCGACCGTCAGGCTGTGCCTTTCATCCGCGCTGCCCGCTGGCGCGCGATCTCTGCCGTATCGACGCGCCTCAGCTGAAGACCGTCGGGCACGAGCGGACAGTGGCGTGCCACGTGACAGCGGGCGAAGACGCCCGGATTGCAGCATAGGGAAGGCTCAGATGATCCGCTTCGTTCTCGTGCGGTTGTTCCGGGCGCTGATCACGATCCTCGCTGTCGTGACGTTTGCCTTCGTCGTTTTGCGCATGTCGGGCGATCCGGCGCAGGTCATGCTGGGACCCGATGTGCCGCAGGATTCCGTCGACGCCTTCAGAAAGGCGTGGGGCCTCGATCAGCCGCTCTGGATCCAGTATATCGCTTATCTCAAATCGATATTCACCGGCGATTTTGGCGTGTCGATGCGCGATAAGGCGTCAGCTCTGCGTCTCGTCATGGAGCGCGTTCCGGCCACCCTGCAACTGACGGTGCCGGCGTTGATCCTGAAACTTGTGATCGGCATTCCAGCGGGCGTCTACGCCGCGTTGCATCGGCAGAGTTTTGCCGATCGTGGGGTCATCCTTCTGGCGATCCTTGGCTTCACAATTCCCTCCTTCGTGATGGGGCTCGTGCTGGTTCTGATTTTCTCCGTCATGCTCGGGCTTCTGCCATCCGGCGGTCAGGACACGTGGATGCACGGCGTCCTGCCGACGATCACGATGAGCATTGGGGGGATCGGCATCCTTGCCCGCTTTTCGCGCAGCGCGATGATCGAGGTGATGGGGCAGCCCTATATCCGGACGGCGTCCGCCAAGGGGTTGAAGTGGAGCGACGTCGTCTGGAGCCACGCGCTGCCCAATGCCGCCGTCCCGATCGTTACCATCGTCGGCTTCATGGTCGGATCGCTGATCGCGGGTGCCGTTGTCGTGGAGTCGATCTTCTCCTGGCCGGGCATCGGTCGTTTGCTAGTCGTGTCTGTCAGCAATCGAGATCTGGCGGTCGTTCAATGCATTCTCCTGATCATCGCAGCGACGATGGTCGTCTCCAATCTTGTTGTCGATCTGCTCTATGGCTGGCTCGATCCGCGGTTGCGCTCTCACACAGGACATTGAGGAAAGAAGCATGGCTAATGTCGAACTTGGTGAGGCGCGGACCGTCCGAATGGCAAATGGCAGGACGTCGCGGCTGCCGCAAACCGTACCGCCGCTCGTTTTCCTTGGCATTCTATGGCTTCTCACAATGGTGGTGGTTGCTGCCTTCGCCGACCACATCCGGCCCTACAATATTACCGCCATGGACCTCACCAGCCGGCTTTCCGCACCCGGTTCCACCAAACATTGGCTTGGCACAGACGAGCTTGGTCGCGACGTTCTCTCGCGCCTGATCCAGTCGATCCGCCTCTCGTTGATCATCGCCTTTGGCGCGACGCTTCTATCAGCAGTCTGTGGCACGCTTCTCGGCTTCGCCGCTGCCCGTTTTCGCGGCGCAGTCGAGCACGTCGTGCTCGTGCTGGCGGACTTCCAGGCGGCCTTGCCTTTCCTGATCATGTCGCTTGCCGTGCTCGCCTTTTTCGGCTCATCCATGGTGCTCTTGGTTTGCCTCATGGGCTTCTATGGCTGGGAGCGTTATGCCCGCATTGCTCGCGGCCTGGCCATTGCCGCTGGCGCGCAGGGCTATGCGGCGGCAGTTGTGCAGCTCGGCGCGACCCCGACGCGGGTCTATCTCCGCCACATCCTGCCCAATGTCGCTTCGACCCTCATCGTCTCGATGACGCTGACCTTTCCCGAGATCATCCTGATGGAAGGCGGCCTGTCGTTCCTCGGGCTGGGTGTCCAGCCGCCTGAGACCAGTCTTGGCAACATGGTCGGCTTCGGACGGGAATACCTGACGCGTGCCCCCTGGGTCATGTTGGCACCAGCCACGGTCATCATGCTGACGACGCTTTCGATCTCGCTTGCAGGCGACTGGCTTCGCGACAAGCTGGACCCGACCGTCAGCTGAGGCGGACTAAGAGCTCACGTGTCGGAAGCCAGACCTCTCCATTCTGCGGCGACACCGCCGCAGTTCACATACCCTCAACAAAGGACATGCCCATGAGCAATATCATCTCGACCGGCTTCAATTCCGGCTCCACAGACGGAGAACTCGACAGCCTCGAAGCCGATCTGCGCCGCCTTGCTGGCCTCGGTGTGGAGACCGTCGAACTCGGCCTGACGACCATCGACCTGATCGCCGGTGGCCGCGTCATCAAGGATCGCGCAGAACGCCTGGCCGCACTGACCGCCCAGTTTCCATTCCGCTACACGGTCCATGGGCTCGTATCGTCCAACTTCATGGATCCGGCAACCGCACGCTATCAGATCGATGCCGCCAAGGCGCTTGTCGAGGTCTGCGATCGGATCGGTGCAAGGGTGATCGTACAGCATGGCGGCCACTTGCGCGCCGACCAGCTGTTCGAGCGCGCCACGGCTGATCAGCGCGAACGCGAGGCTCTGTTCGAGCTGGCTGAACATGCCAAACGCTACGAGGTGCGCATCGCCTTCGAAAACATCTTCACCACGGAACCGGGCCAGTACCGGCAGACGCCGGCCGAGGTTGCCGAGACGGTCAGGGCGGTCGGCCATCCGAACCTGGTGGCGCTGATCGACTTCAGCCATGCCTATATAGAAGCGACCTATCGCGGCCTGAACTTCCGCGAACAGATCCGCGCCATGGCGCCCGTTGCCGGCCACCTGCACGTCCATGATTCCTTCGGTCGTCCGCAGGCCTTCTACAAGCCCTATCATCTTCAGGAATCGACCGCGCTCGGCATCGGCGACCTGCACATGCCGCTTGGCTGGGGTGACATTGATTGGGAGGACATCTTCAGCGAGCTTGAGTTCCTGCCCGGCACCGTTCTGATGATGGAAATCGGCGCCCGCTATCGCAACGAGCAGAGCGCGTCGCTTGAGCGCGCAAAGGGTCTCATTGCGTTGAATAGCAGCCGGACTGCAGCAGCTGCGGAATAACGGCCGTGTCATTAGAGACTACCTACATTGACTGGCGCAGTAGGCATCGCATTTCACAGACGCAGGTGCTCGGCTTCTGCGTGTTGCGGTTTCCACTCATCAAGGTTGAGAGCAGGGGCGACCAACGCCTTACGCCTACATCATTTACTTGGCGACCCAATCCTTGAGATCTGATCAGCGCTAAGGAGCGCCCGAGCATTCGCCACAGCCCCGCTGCCTTAACCGGTGGCGGGCTTTTTGTTTTTAAGGTAGTCGTTAACATCCCGCGGATATTCAGCTGATGCTTCCAAAGGTGGCAGATGCTCAGACCGAAACTGCCCTGTGTTATTATGGCCGTTGTTTATCTTGCGCTTTTCATTATTGCGGAGTGGAACTGACTACTTCTGAGCAGCCGCCTCTCCTTAGCCGGGGAGGCCGTTTTTTGTTGTCTGGAAGTAGTCATCGCTGGAGCCGGTTCCGACGCTCTAGAAGAAGCTCATGCGAGACCAATTGCTTACCCGCCGGACTGAGGCTGATTCCGTCTACCACTTCCTCTGTGACGCCTGCTTCTTGGAAGCTGCGGAGCCGATCGTTCGGGATGTCAACTGTTTCGTGGCGATAGAGATGCAAGAGGCAGCTCCATTCTTCGAATGTGAAGTCTCTCCGAGCGATCATGCTGTGTCCTCCTAACCTGACAGATCAAGCGATAGCACACTTACCAGTCGTCTGGCGGTCGGGGAACACGCGTGCGGACGATATAGATGCGAACCGGGATCAACAGCAGGCATGCGCCGAAGAAGCCGAGCAGCAGGAACGTCACCCAGCCGCCCCAATGATAGCCCGCTCTCTCGGCTATGGCGTTTAGAATAAATGCCCCCGACATTCCAATAACTGCCCATCCAAAGGGCAGATGGGTATGCATAAAATGGTCCGCCATCCACCCTGCGAAGAAGCCTACGACGATCGCAGTAAGCCAGCCAATCTCTCCTTCGGTCATAAATGCTGTCTCCGATTGCATCCAGACTGTGCCACGGATGAATTATTAGCAGAACCCGAAGGAAATGTTGCTCGATTCGTGGCCAGCGTTGCCGTGTGCCCGTCGTACTCGGCGCTCCGAGACCATTGGGCTCGTCAGGATATCGCCCGTTTCCCATCCACGGGATCATCGGACGTCGGAACGAAACCGAGCCCTACCCGTTTTGGGTCGGGCCTCGCGTAACTTTCTCCCAGCGAAGCCCCAATGCTCTATTGCCCCGCAACCGCGACTGCCGGGGTTCAAAACAAACTCCCCGCTTCCTTCAGCGGGGTTTTTTCTGAGAGATAGAGTCGTCAATAGCAAAGTGTGCGGAGCATCCCTGAATAATTGGGCTTGGACTTGCAGTCGCTTACGCCTTGAACACGCCTAGCGTCCTTGTTCCTGTTATTTGAATGTTTCGTGGCGAGCGTAGCATTACTGTTACGATCAACGGGCTTCGCAGGAGTCGTGCACGCTGATAGCGATGCTGCAATGCTCAGACCAATGACCAGAAGCGATAGGCGTAACATGATCGTGTTTCTTGCGTCGAGCCAAGCCAACCACAGAACCTCCCTTTCTCTTCATGGGATGCAGACACAGCAACATTACACCAACCACCAATATTAGTCAGCGACAAAATACACGCCGGTGAATGTCTCGAAGGAACATCAGGGCTCACAATCACTAGCGGTGGCCGTGCGTGACGAGAAGCCGCACTGGCCGGATGCCATGACGCTTCCAATCTTCAAACGATGAACCAGAAGCATTTCGTCGCTCTCGGCGTGACGGCCTTTATCGGACTGGTTTGCGTAATGTTGGTGGCGGTTTCAATCCTTCGCCGCACGGTCGCAATCCCGCCGGTCTAAGCCTTCGGAAAAGACCCCGCCTGGGCACCAGGGGGTCAGGAGTTCGGATCGATATGAAAGGAAACGGCAGGGAAAAGACAAGCCGCCGTTTTCAGCTCCTCAACAATGGGCGTATCCATTCGCGCGGATAAAATAAGAGCCCCGCCGGGGTGCAACCAAGCGAGGCTCTCATACAACAGTTTGAAGAGGAGCGGCGAAGACGGGAAGCCGTTCCATGCGACGTAAACGAACGTCTTCGATCCTTGTTCCGCACCCGAGTCCACCTACACGTCTAAAGCGGTGCTGGACCCTGATCGCGATTTCTGTCCTCGAGGCAACTGACCATTTTAGCTGTTGCCATAAAAGAGCCCCGCGGTGTTGCCGCGGGGCAAGTTCTTCGATGGAAAGGTCGCGTCAGAGAAGGGGTGATCTGGCGCGATCTGTCCGGGGAACGTGTGTTGGAGCGCCTTGTTCCGCTTCTCCATGACATTAGGCAGCGCTTTTCGACACCATCAACGCGCACTATAGCCGCGCGCAGTTTCTACCAGCAGCTTCAACTGCCGCTCGTCGTGTATGCCTTGCTGATAGAGTTCGATGATGATAGCGGCCGCTCGCTGGCCTTCCTCGGACGCAGCTTCCAGGTGGTTCTGACGACAGTACCGCTCAAGGGCAGCCTGGCATTTCGATAAATCCTCCGACGTCAACGGCTCGTCGTGCCGATGAAATCTCCGGGTCATTTCAGTTTTCCTCCTCTGTTGAACCGGACGGAAAACGAGATGGTTTGTCGATTTTCGAGATTCAAGACCCTTCGATTTGAATCTCAATCCACCAGCGGCTCTTCAATCTCCTCGATAATGATTTGCGAGCGGAAGCTGGCGGAGCCTCCGGCGGGCTCGAACAGATAAGTCAGGCCAAAGTCCCGGGATGCCTTATTCTATATACCTGTGGGCGATCAGCCTTAGCTGGTAAGTTAACGCTGGGCTGAGCGGTTCGCCTAGACAACACCGCTGACTTTGCGGCTAGGCGCGAGGTTAGGCGCCGGGCCGCATCTTCGCGGCTAGGAACCTTCCGCCCACTAGTCAATCCGGCGAGAGATGCCTCACCGTCAATCGCGCGCCCACACTTGCAGCGCATGAGGCGGGGAGTGTGGCTTGGCATTCGCCATCAATCAGCTCGACGGCACGGAATGAGTAGAGAGCATTGGCTGGC
>Ga0209129_1000792_pt1 | contig 19956 bp, 19 predicted proteins | sample AraplaMF_Col_mMS_FD_184257 | JGI IMG/M metagenome (GOLD analysis project Ga0209129, IMG submission 184257) | Arabidopsis root microbial communities from the University of North Carolina, USA - plate scrape MF_Col_mMS (SPAdes) (version 3) | ecosystem: Host-associated > Plants > Roots > Endosphere... | reverse complement strand
GAGAAGCTGCGCGCCGGCGGCGCGGGCATCCCCGCCTTCTATACCCGCACCGGTTACGGCACGCAGGTGGCCGAGGGCAAGGAAACCCGCGAGTTCGACGGCCACATGTACGTGATGGAACGCTCGATCGTCGCCGACGTGGCGCTGGTGAAGGCATGGAAGGCCGATCCGTCGGGCAACCTCGTGTACCGGAAGACCGCGCGCAACTTCAATCCGATGGCCGCCACGGCCGGTAAGGTGTGCATCGCCGAGGTCGAGATCATGGTGGAGATCGGCGAACTCGATCCCGACCAGATCCACACGCCCGGCATCTATGTCGACCGCATTGTGCACAACCCCGCGCCGTCGAAGCGCATCGAACAGCGCACCGTGCGCGCTTAAGGAGAGAACCATGGCCTGGACCCGCGATCAGATGGCGCAGCGCGCCGCCCTGGAACTCTCCGACGGCGATTATGTGAACCTCGGCATCGGCCTGCCCACGCTGGTGGCCAACCACCTGCCCGACGGCGTCGACGTATGGCTGCAGTCCGAGAACGGACTGCTCGGCATCGGCCCCTTCCCGACCGACGACGAAGTGGACGCCGACCTCATCAACGCCGGCAAGCAGACCGTCACCGCCCGTGCGGGCGCGTCGTTCTTCTCGAGCGCCGACTCGTTCGCGATGATCCGCGGCGGTCATATCGACATCTCCATCCTCGGCGCCATGCAGGTCACCGGCGAGGGCGACATCGCCAACTGGATGGTGCCCGGCAAGATGGTGAAGGGCATGGGGGGCGCGATGGACCTCGTGGCCGGCGTGAAGCGTGTCGTGGTGGTGATGGAACACGCCGCGAAGGACGGCTCGCCCAAGATCCTCGAGGCGTGCACCCTGCCGCTGACCGGCAAGGGCGTGGTCAACCGCATCATCACCGAGCTGGCCGTGTTCGACGTGACGCCCGACGGCCTGGTGCTGATCGAGCTGGCACCGGAGGTGGACGAGGCGACGGTGCGCGAGCGGACGGGCTGCGGGTACACCGTCCGTACCTGACGCGTGCGTTGTAGGAGCGCGCCTTGCGCGCGACAGCTTTTGAGGCCGGAAGCAACAGGTCCTGATGCTCCTCGCGAAAAGATGTCGCGCGCAAGGCGCGCTCCTACTCACGGCAGAAAAAAAGCCCCGGTCGCGAGACCGGGGCTTCGAAAGAAAGTCGCCCCGCAGAGGACGCCTCAGCATGGGCCTCGGGGGGGGAGGTAGGCCAGATGCCGGTAGTTAGCGTCGATGCGGGGCGAGGGACCTACCGACCCAGGGGGAGGGGTTGGTGGTAGGTCGAGGTGGATCATAGAATTCCTAGGAATTTCCGGCCAATATATCTTTCAGCGCTCACTTATACGAAAAACGACTATGTTCGACCTGCGCCAACTACGCTACTTCGTGGAAGTGGCGGAAACCCTGAGCTTCACCCAGGCAGCGCAGCGTCTGCATATCTCGCAGCCACCGCTGTCCCAGCAGATCCAGTCGCTCGAGGCCGACCTCGGCGTGCGCCTGCTGGACCGCAACCGCCGCCGGGTGGCGCTGACGGAACCGGGCCGGCTGTTCCTGGCCGAGGCCAAGGCGATCCTGGCAAGGGCGGAGAGTGCGCGGACCGTGGTCGCCGAGGCGGCCGCCGGGTTCACGGGCCAGCTGAGGCTGGCGTATGCGGTCTCCGTATCATTCCACCGCGCGCTGCCGGAAACCTTGCTGCGGTTCTCACATGCGGCAGCCGGCGTCAGCCTGCACCTGAGCGAAATGCTCACGGGCAACCAGTACGACGCCATCCTTTCCGGCCAGATCGACGTCGGGCTGCTGCGCGCCCACCCCGAAGGCGTGGCCAACGCCCGCCAGCTCAACGTGGAAGTCATCGACCACGAGCCCCTCGTCATCGCCCTGCCCGCCGCGCACCGACTGGCCGGACGCCCGGCCATCCGCATGGCGGAACTGGCCACCGAGCGCTTCGTCGCCCCGCCCCGCGCCCATGCCGTAACGCTCACCGACCGCCTCGCCCTCCTGGCCGACAAGGCCGGCTTCCGGCCGAACGTGCGCCAGGAAGCCCAGCAGATCCCGTCCCTGCTGCCCCTGGTGGCCGCCGGGCTCGGCGTGGCGCTGGTACCCGCCTCGCTGCGGGCCGTGCATCTGGACGGGGTCGCCTTCGTGCCCGTGGACGATCCGGATGCCCACCTGTTGCTCGCGGTGGCGTCCCGCGTGGACAATACGTCGCCGGTGCTGGAGAGTTTCCTGCGCACCGTCCGCGAGGCCCGGGCGAAGCTCGGGCTGACCTGAAAGACGAACAACGCCGGGCGCTTGCGTTAACCCGGCCGGGTCGTTACAATCCCGTTTTTCCCCGTTTGTAAAGTATCAGGAGCTGGCCGTGAAGGTGCTTTCCTCTTTGAAGTCTGCGAAGACGCGTCACCGTGACTGCAAAGTCGTTCGCCGTCGTGGCAAGGTGTTCGTGATCTGCAAGAGCAACCCGCGTTTCAAGGCTCGTCAGCGCTGATCCAGCCGCGACGTGTCTGAAGAAAAAGGCCGCGAAAGCGGCCTTTTTTTTGCTCTGTCGTAGGAGCGCGCCCTGCGCGTTTATGCCCTTCAGGGTACGACAGCTTTTGAGGCCGACAGCAACAGGCCCCGAGCCCTTCCGCGAGAAGCTGTCGCGCGCAAGGCGCGCTCCTACCCGAAGGTAGGCGGCCTTAAAAGTCCGGCAGGGTCAGATAGCCTTCGTACGCCGTAATACGCCCCAGTAACGGCAGCGAGGCTTCCACATCGAAATGGAAGCGCCCCTCTCGCCCGGCTTCCCTTGCCTTGATCGACGGCGCGAGCCACCGTGGCCATGGCAGGCCGAGCACCGTCATGCGGATCAGCGTCATGTCGAGCCCACCGTCGACGGCATGCAGCCGGAAGCGGAACGCGACCGCCCCCAGGTGCTCGACGAGCTGGCTGTCGATCACGCGCATGCGCGAACGCATCGTCATGTGCGGAAAGTGGCGCGTCCAGCGCTCCTGCGTCTCGTCGGCGTGCAGTTCAAAAACGAAGTCGTCCTCCACGCGCGTAACCGGTACGCCGACGATCCGTCCGAAGCAGCGCCCGATCCACGAGGTCGGACCGTCGATCGTGCAGCGCCCACGAAGGCGCACATGACCACGTAACGAGTGGAACCGCCGCACCGTCTCGTCGAGGCGATCGAAATCGGCGCCCATCGCCTGTGCGTACAGCGAACGCTCGTGCGTCACGGGCCCACCGTGCCGATCGCGAGCCCGTGCGATTCGGCGAGGATGTCGTCCAGCGAGAGCAGACCGAGGCACGGCATGGCGCCGCGTTGTGTCATGCGCCCTTCCTTCAGCGCTCGCACGGTCGCCGCGGCCGCGAGCGTCGGCACGTAGGGACCATCGCCATCGATGGCGACGAGGAACCACCGTCGCGTGACCGCTGTGCCGCCCGTTCGCCCCCGGACGATGACATGCATCGCGCCGCCGGCGGTGCCCAGCGGCAGGAAGAGGTCGCTCGCCCATTTCAGCCATCGCGACTGCCGGCTCCAGTCGCGCACGATGCCGACGTGCCGCAACCACGCGAGCACGCTCATGCCCCAGTGGAGCAGCGTAAGCTCCAGGCCACCGCCGAACGCCACGTCGCGCGCCGCCGGGTAGCGCAACGGCAGCAGCTCGAGATCCGGCACGTCGCAGTCGGAGACATAGCGAGGCCCCACAGGCGCCGGATAGGCCACGCGGCGCGGACGAAGCCAGCCCGTGGTGCGCTGGAGGCGCGCATCGCGACGCACGTCGAACGTGGCGCCGCAATAACCGAGGATCGACCTGACGGTGGCGAGCCCCCGCTCGGTACGGTTGCCCGGGTTGATGCCGATGTCGATGCCGTCGATGTCGTCGAGCTCCGCCGCGATGCGCTCGACCGCCGCGCCCGACAGCGCGGGCACGGAACTGGCGCCGCTCACCACGAGCACGTCGGCGGCAAGCGCCGCGTCGTCGAGGCGACCGATGTCGCAGACGAAACGGCGGCCATCCGCAAGATCGACGTAGTGCGCGCCGACCGCGATGGCGGCTTCGGCCACGCGGTAATCCTGCGACTGGAACGGCCCGCCCGTATGGGCGATCACCGCAGGCGCGATCTCGCGCAAACGCGCGACGAAATCGTTCGCGTCGATGTCGAGCGCGATGCCTTCGCAGGCGATGTCGCCACCCGCCCGGAGAAGGCCGGCAGCCATCGCGCGCGCCTTCGCCGCGTCGCGCCCGGCGACGATCAGGTGGATGCCTGCGATGCGCGCCAGGCGGTTGGCGAGCCGCTGGCCGAAGAAACCGTAACCGCCGATGACGAGTACCCGAAACCGCTCCGTGCCGTCCGCCATGATGTCCCTTTCGAATGATCTCCGGCGGAGTGTAATGCAGTGCCGGCGTGTGGCTCAGCCGCGCGCTTCGGTCAGGTAAGGCGAGTCGGGAATGTCGCCCGTGTCGCCCATGAAGACGCAGTTGCGGCCCGCCCGCTTGGCGCGATAAAGCGCCGCGTCGGCGACGACCAGCAGGCGGTGGAGCTCGAATCCGCAGGGCGTGCTGCTCGCGATGCCGAAGCTGGCGGTGACATGCAGCATCGGACGCGACTGCGTGGCCGACGTGGCGGCGATCGACAGCCGCAGCTGCTCCGCCCTGGCGCGCGCCTGCGCAGGGCTGCAATCGGGCAGCAGCACCGCGAATTCCTCGCCACCGAGGCGGCCGAACACGTCGCACGCGTGCAGCGCGCGCCGGCACACGTCGACGGCACGCTTGAGCACCTCGTCGCCCACCGCGTGCCCGTGCGTGTCGTTGACGTTCTTGAAGTGATCGAGGTCGAAGAGGATCAGGCAGGCGCCGCGATCGGATCGCGCGCCGTACGCGAGCACACGCTCGGACTGCTCCACGAAGTGCTCGCGGTTGCAGATGCCGGTGAGGCCGTCGCGCCGCGCGAGCTTCATGAAACGCAGCTGCGAGCGGCGCAGCCACAGCACCAGCCACACGATGGCCGCGAGGCTTGCGAGCAGCACCACGATATAGAGGCGACCGGTTTCGGCTTCCTTGCGATCGAGCGCGCCCGTCAGCCGCAGGATCTCGTTCTGTCGGGCGAGTGCATCGACCTCCGCCTTTCGCGCGGTGAGCTGCTGGTCGACGATCTGGTAGGCGAGACTCCTCGCGCTCACGTCGTCGAGGTGGGCCTTGTCGGCGGCCATGTATTGCTTGTGGTACGCCAGCGCCGCCACGGAGTTGCCCAGACGCTGCTCGGTTTCGTAAAGCACCTCGTAGCCGATGCGGCGCGAGTCCATGAACTCCTCGCGGCTGGCATTGGCCACCGCGGAGAGCCCGAAACGCCGCGCGTTGGCGAGATCGCCGAGCTGCAGGTAGGCCCTCGCGAGCGTGGCGTCGAATTCGGCCAGCAGCACGGGATAACTCAGCGACCTCATCGCCTCGCGATTGGCCGTGAGCAAGGTCACGGCCTCGGCGGGACGCCCCTTGTCGACGTAGAACGCCGCGATGTCGGCGCGCATGGTCTGACCGAACACGTCGTCACCCACGTTCATGCAGACTTCGATGGCGCGCTCGAACATCGGATCGATCGCCTCCAGCCGGTTGGCCTCCCGTCGCGCGCGCAGCAGGTGTTCGGCACCCTTGCAGATGGTGTCCCCCGGCGGCGGATTGTCGACCATCTCCTGCGCATAGGCCTCCGCCTGCTCGAACTGCCCTGCCGAGCTCAGCAATTGCGATGCCTCGCCAAGACCCATGAAGCGCGCCTTGCGGTCGCGTATCGAAGGCATCATCTCCTGCAGCTGGTTCAGCCGTTTGAAGGCTTCTTCATACCGATGCGCGATACCGAGAAGGTTGATGAGCGTGGCGGTCGCACGGAAGCGCATGACGATGTTGGTCGCATTGTCGGCGACATCTTCCAGCGCCTTCCTGCCGAGGTCGTAGTCGCCCAGCCAGGTGGCGCGCCAACCCTGGATGTAATGCAGGCGCCATCGCTCTTCGGGTGCGAGCTTCGCCTCGATGGGCAGGAGCTGGTCGATCAGCTTGCCCGCGGCAGTGGGATCGGAGCCCTTGATCGCATCGGCGCGCGAGAGGATCGCCGCCGGCGACGAAGGATTGGCCGCGACCTCGTCCGCCTGCGCTCCCGTCGCCGCCGCAAGCATGGCGGCGGCGGCCAGACACAGCGCGTGGCGCGCGAGTCGCGTCACGGCGTCAGCGCGACTCGTCCGAGACCGGCGTGCGCGAAATCGTAGGGCCATCGTCGTCCTTGTCGTCTTCTTCCTTGTCGTCGTCCGGAGCCTCGACACTGTCGGGCCCGATCTGCATCTGCGCGACGATGAACGGGCGTTCGCCAAGAAGGCGATGCAACGCTTCGCGATCGCCGTTCACCAGGGCAGAGCGCGTTTCTGCGTCGATGCCGGTGTCGGCGAGGGCGGCCGCGAGCATCGCGGCGTCGGCATGACGCAGCGTGGCGTCGCTACCGACGCGCTCGAGGAATTCGATGACCTTGCCCATGCGCCTGCCCCTGGACCGGCGGTCGTGCCCGGACCCGTCCCGCCAGCCTCCCCTCGAGGCCGCCTGCGTGCGGATCATAGCCCTCCCCGCCCCTGCGGAGTAGTAGGCCAGTCGGCCGGGGCCAAAGGGGCGATGTCCCGTTCGCGTTACCTGGCACGACAGTCAATCAGTCGTCGAGATAGACGATGCACTCGATGCCCTGCCTGGCCATCTTCGCGTAGGGACACAGGCGCTCGGTGTTGCGCACCAGCGTGGCCGCCACGCGACGTTCCACGCCCGGGAGCGAGATACGCACCGTCGCCGCCAGCGTGAACAGGCCGTCCATGGGATCCCGGCCGAAGGTCACCTGAGCGGTGACCTCCGCGTCGGGGATCTCGACATGCTCCCGCGCGGCCAGCAGGCTCAGCGCGCCGTGGAAGCAGGCCGCGAACCCGGCCGCGAACAGTTGCTCGGGGTTGGTGCCGCCGCCAGGGCCGCCGAGCTCCGTCGGCAGGCGCAACGCGAGATCCAGCTCGCCATCGTGCGATCGGGCCGTGCCCGACGCACGTCCATGCTTCGCCTCGCCGCCGGTGACGGCGACGGTGGCGGTGTACAGCGGCTGGAACGCATCGCCGCTGTACCTGTCGAGAAAAGAAAGCGGCGGACGGGTAGGTTTCACCGCGGATTCCTTCCCTCAGGTCGCGGGCTGACTGGCGAACCAGGCATCGAAGCCGATCTTGCCCAGACGCGCGGTGCCGCGCGGAACGAGCGTGTCCTTGCCCAGCTTCGCGCCGAAATACAGCGTGTTTTCGTCGCCGACGACCTTTCGCGCGTCGCCTTTCTTCTGCAGGAAATCCGACACGAGCGCCGACATGGCGATCTTGCGCGGACCGCCGATCTCCACGATGCCGTTGGTCGGCGGCTCGATGGCGATCTCGGCGACCAGCTCGGCCACGTCGTCCGACGCGATGGGCTGGATGTTCTGCGTGGTCACATGGATGCCGTCGGCCTTCTCGCCGGACTGCACGATGCCGCCCAGGAACTCCATGAACTGCGTCGAATGGATGATGGTGTACGGCACGCCGGAGGCCTTGATGGCCTTCTCCTGCGCGACCTTGCCCCAGAAATAGTCGCTGCCCAGCTCGGCCAGCTCCTGGGTGCCCACCACCGAGAGCGCCACGTGATGCTTCACGCCCGCCTTCTTTTCCGCCGCGGCGATGTTCGCGCCGGCGCGGGTGAACTTGTCTTCGACCTCGGCCCTCACGAACACCAGGAAGTTGGACAGGTCGATGACCGTGTCCACGCCCTTCATGGCCTCGTCGAGGCCGGCGCCCGTGAGCGTATCCACGCCGCTGGAGGGCGAGGCGCCGAGCACGTCGTAACCCTTCGCGGTGAGGCGCTGGACGACCTTGGAACCGATGAGGCCCGTGGCCCCGATGACGAGAAATTTCATGACGTGTGACCTCTATTCGTGCGTGTGGAAAGCGTAGGAGCCTCGCCGCGGGGCCGGTAGCCGCGCGCGCGGGCTCACCGTGTTGCCAAAGAGGCGACAATCGGAAGAACGGAGCCGCATTCGAGGTCCATGTCGCGGATGGCGGCGATCATGAAGTCGATGAAGACGCGGATGCGGGACGGCAGCTGTTGCCGGCTCTGGTAGCAGATGTAATGGCCGCGATCGTCCGGCGCGAACTCGGGCAGGCACGATTCCAGCGCGCCCGAACGCAGGTACTCGCACACCTGGTAGCCCGGCAGCTGCGCCACGCCCCGGCCGTCGAGCACCGCCCGGAGCACGAGGTCGGCGTCGTTAAAGGCTTCCATGGAGGGCGGCAGCAGCTTGCGCAGGCGCCCCTCCACCTTGAACTCCCAGTCCGCCACGCGACCCGACGCCAGCCGGTAGTGCACGGCGCGACGGGCCAGCAGGTCGTCCACCTGGTCGATGTCGCCATGCTCGCGGAGGAACCCCGGCGTGGCGACGACGAACATCTGCATGGGAATGATCTGGCGCGCGATGACCTGGCTGTCTTCCATGCGGCCGTTGCGGAACGCGACGTCGATGCGGTCGCCCGTGAAATCGACGGCGCGATCGTCGAGCACCAGATCGATCGCGATCTCGGGATACGCGTCGCGGAACTGGCGCAGCAGCGGCGCCACGATCTGCCGGCCGAACCCGACCGGCGCGCCGATGCGCAACTGGCCACGCGGCGGCCCGTCGCGTAGCTCGCGCATGTCGTCTAGCGCCTGTGCGATGCGTTCGACGCCGGGATGGCAGTTCTCGAAGAAGATCTCGCCTTCCGCGGTGAGCGACGTGCTGCGGGTGGTGCGCGAGAAGAGACGCGCGCCAACCTGCTGCTCCAGCTTCTGCACGCTGCGACTGACGGCGGATCGGCCGATGCCGAGGCGATCGGCGGCGCGCGCGAAACTGCCTTCCGTGACGACCGCGATGAACGCGATGACGCCGGCGTAACTCGCCGAGAACGACGTGGCGAGCGCATCGGGCGCGTTGGCCGTCGACGGATGGATGGGGTGGATGGACATGTCGTTACTTCCTCATCGCAGCGGCCGCATGAATACGTGCGTGCGCGTCATCGAGCAGCCGGCGGCAGGCCTCGGCATCCCGGTGCAACAAGGACGCCACGTCGTCGATACTTGTTTCGAACACATCGCTGAGCAGCAATGCCAGGCGGGCATCCGCCGGCAACTGATCGAGCGCGTCGAGGAGCCCGAGCCATACGGCCTGATCCGGCTGTCGTGTCGCCAACTGCCTGCGCAGCCGTTCGTAGGTGGAATTCATCGGGTCCATAGCCAACAGACGCGGCAGCGCTTTCGTTTGTGACGCGCGGCATTGGTGCGCGTCGCGCAACACCATGGTCACGCCCGCGGACCTACCGCGCGCCGCGCGGCGAACCTAGCCTGTGGACGCCCCGCCCCACGGCGGACCCCACATCGCCTTCGAGAGGATCGACCCATGAATACGCAGACCGCCCAGGCCCCTTCGGCCGATGCCGTGCAGCAGCCCGTCGTCGCCGCGCAGCGCCTCGATTACATGAAGGAAACGCCGGAGCTGACGAAGAAGCTCATGGAACTGAGCATGCTCGACGACAAGACGTCCCTCGGCGATACGATCCACGACCTCGTGAAGATCCGCGCGTCGCAGATGAACGGCTGCAGCTTCTGCGTCGACATGCATGTGAAGCAGGCCACCATCCATGGCGAGCGCGCGCTGCGCCTGCACCACATCGCCACGTGGCGCGAGTCGAACCTTTTCGTCGCGAAGGAACGCGCCGCCCTCGCCTGGACGGAAGTGCTCACGCACATCCCTGCCGGCGGCGTGCCGGACGACATCTACCAGCGCGTGCGCGGTCAGCTGTCGGAGAAGGAAATCGCCGAGCTGACGTACTCGATCATGATCATCAACGCGTGGAACCGCGTGAACGCGGCGTTCCGCCCCGTGCCGGGCGCTTTCGACAAGGCATGGCACCTCGACAAGGCTAACCTTTCGTAACCGTCCGCCACCGACAGGAGATCCATCATGCATACGATGAAAACACTGGCCCTGCTCGTCGGCCTCGCCGTCGCCCCGATGGCGGCATTCGCTCATGGGAACGAGCACGGTGACGCGCACGGCGGCAACGGCGGCGCCCCGATGGCGAAGGTCAACGAGGTGTTCACCAAGGCCGTCACCGATAACCCGAACAAGGAAATCACGCTGATCACGGTGGATTACCCGCCGGGCGCCGTGGATCCCATCCACAAGCACTACGCGCAGGCGGTGGTCTACGTGATCTCGGGGCAGATCGTCATGGGCGTGAAGGGCCAGCCGGACAAGACGCTGAACGCCGGCGACACCTACTACGAAGCCCCGGACGACATCCATACGGTGGGCCGTAACGCCAGCAAGACCAAGCCGGCGCAGTTCGTCGTCTTTCTGCTCAAGGACAAGGACAAGCCGCTCCTGATCCCGACGGACGACAAGGGCGCGCCGGTGGCGATGCCGGGCCACTGAGCCCGGTTGTTTGTAGGAGCCCTGTGGGAGCGCGCTCGCGCGCGATGGGTGCTTGTCGCAAGCACCCATCGCGGCCAAGGCCGCTCCCACACGAGCAAGAGCTCGCCGCTATAGCGGCTCCTACATGAGTCGGGTACCTCCACCGGTTCGATCGGCCCGTCTTGCCGTTTTTCCACAAGACCTGTCACAAATCTCCCATCAGTATCGTCTTGATGGGAATGACAGAAGCCACGACGACTTTCTCCACCCTGCGGCCCCGCCTGCACGGTATCGCCTACCGCATGCTCGGCTCCGTGGCCGAGGCGGAAGATGTGGTCCAGGACATCTGGCTGAGCTGGAACGGCGCCTGCCAGGACACCATCGACAATGCCGAAGCCTGGCTGGTGGCCGCGACCACGCGGCGGGCGATCGATCGCCTGCGCGCCGCCAAGGCACGCCGCGAGGACTATGTGGGCATCTGGCTGCCCGAGCCCGTCCTCACCGACGAGGGCGCCTCCCCCGAAGACATCCAGGAGCTTGCGGACGACGTGTCGGTCGCCTTCCTGCTGTTGCTCGAGCGGCTGTCGCCGGAGGCCCGCGCGGCGTTCCTGCTGCGCGAAGTGTTCGATGTCGACTATCCCGAGATCGCCGAAACCGTCGGCAAGAGCGAAGCGGCCTGCCGGCAGCTCGTGCATCGCGCGAAGGACCAGCTACGCAACGAGCGCGCGCGCCAGCGAGTGCCGTGCGAACAGCATCTGGCCCTGATGCGGCGCTTCGCCGAGGCGATGGCCAAGGGAGACTTCTATGCGATCCGCGACATGCTCGCGGTGGACGCCGACCTCAAGGGCGACGGCGGCGGCAAGGTCACCGCTTTCCCGAAACCGATGCTGGGCGGCCAGCGGATCGCGCAGCTGTTCTACGCGACGCATCGGCGTTTTGGCGAGGCCGTGCAGTTCCGCCTCGTACGCATCAACGGCGAGTGGTCGCTGCTGCGCTTCATCGAGGGCGTGCTGGAATCCGCGCAGACCTTCGTCACCGACGGCGAGAAGATCCACCACATCCACGTGCAGCGCAATCCGGACAAGCTGGAGCGGATCGTGCGCGGGGTGCAAGGGTTTCAGCAAACCCCGACCATCCTGTAGGAGCGCGCCTCGCGCGCAACAGCTTTTCGCGAGGCGCTGAAGTCCTGTTGCGCTCCGCGAAAAACTGTCGCGCGCAAGGCGCGCTCCTACGACCGGCTGCCCCGCGAGCGGGGCCGTGCCTTATTTGTAACGCACGCTCTTGATCTCGTACGTCTTCACGCCGTTCGGGGCCTTGAAGTCGAACTCGTCGCCTTCGTTCTTGCCGATCAGCGCGCGGGCGATCGGCGAGGAGACGGCGATGAGGTTCTGCTTGATGTCGGCTTCGAGGTCGCCCACGATCTGGTAGGTGACCTCGGCTTCGCTGTCGAGATCGACCAGCTCGACGATCGCGCCGAACACGATGCGCGAGCCCACGTTCAGACGTTCGGTCTCGATGATCTCGGAATTCGACAGCGCGGCTTCGAGCTCGTTGATGCGGCCCTCGTTGAAGCCGTGCATCTCGCGCGCCGCGTGGTACTCGGCGTTTTCCTTCAGATCGCCATGCGCACGGGCTTCGGCCACGGCCGCCACGATCTCCGGACGCTTCACGCGCTTCAGGTACTCCAGCTCGTCGCGCAGACGATCGGCACCCTTCTGGGTCATCGGGGGACGGGTCGCGCTCATGCCTTCAGCTCCTTGTGCAGTTCCTGCAGGCTGTTCACTTCCGGGTCGGCGTGGAAGTCGAGCGAGTGCACCAGGGCACGCGCACCTGCGACGGTGGTGGAATACGTGACGCGCTGCTGCAGGGCCTCGCGGCGGATCGAGAACGAATCGGAAATGGCCTGCTTACCTTCCGTCGTGTTGACGATGTAGACCACTTCGCCGTTCTTGATCAGGTCGACGATGTGCGGACGGCCCTCGAGCACCTTGTTGATGCGCTCGCACGGCACGCCGTTGTCCTGCAGGAACGACGCGGTGCCGGACGTGGCGACCACCACGTAGCCGCGCGCGGCGACGTCGCGGGCTATCGGCAGCAGGCGGTCCTTGTCGGCATCGCGCACGGACATGAACACCTTGCCCTTCGGCGGCGCCTTGATGCCGGCGGCTTCGTGACCGCGCGCGAACGCGGCGCCGAACGTGCGACCCACGCCCATCACTTCACCCGTCGAGCGCATCTCGGGACCGAGGATGGGATCGACGTTCTGGAACTTCAGGAACGGGAAGATGGCTTCCTTCACCGAGTAGTACGACGGGATGATTTCCTTCGTGGCGCCCTGCTCCACCAGCGTACGGCCCGCCATGGCACGCGCGGCGATCTTCGCCAGCGACACGCCCGTGGCCTTGCACACGAACGGCACCGTGCGCGACGCGCGCGGGTTCACCTCGAGGATGAACACGTCGTCGCCCTGGATGGCGAACTGGGTGTTCATCAGGCCGACGACCTTCAGCTCCTGCGCCATCATCTTCACCTGGCGGCGCATTTCGTCCTGCACTTCCTGGCTGAGCGAGTACGGCGGCAGCGAGCACGAGCTGTCGCCCGAGTGCACACCGGCCTCTTCGATGTGCTCCATGATGCCGCCGATCAGCACGTTGCCCTGTGCATCGGCGACGATGTCGACGTCGACTTCCACGGCGTGATCGAGGAAGCGATCGAGCAGCACCGGCGACTCGTTCGACACCTGCACGGCCTCGCGGATGTAGCGCGAGAGGTCGGCGTCGGCGTAGACGATTTCCATGGCGCGGCCGCCCAGCACGTAGCTGGGACGCACGACCAGCGGGTAGCCGATCTCGCGGGCCAGAGCGAGGGCTTCGTCGGCGTTGCGCGCGGTGCGGTTCGGCGGCTGCTTGAGATCGAGCTTCTGGATCATCTGCTGGAAGCGCTCGCGATCTTCCGCGAGGTCGATCGAGTCGGCGCTGGTGCCGATCACCGGCACGCCGGCGGCTTCGAGCGCGCGCGCCAGCTTCAGCGGGGTCTGGCCGCCGTACTGCACGATGACGCCCTTCGGCTTCTCGAGATCGACGATCTCCAGCACGTCTTCCAGCGTCAGCGGCTCGAAGTACAGGCGGTCGGAGGTGTCGTAGTCGGTGGAGACGGTTTCCGGGTTGCAGTTGACCATGATGGTTTCGAAACCATCCTCGCGCAGGGCGAGCGCCGCGTGCACGCAGCAGTAGTCGAACTCGATGCCCTGGCCGATGCGGTTCGGGCCACCGCCCAGCACGATGATCTTGTCGCGGTTGGTCGGGTTGGCCTCGCACTCTTCCTCGTACGTGGAGTACATGTACGCGGTGGTGGTGGCGAATTCGGCGGCGCAGGAGTCGACGCGCTTGTACACCGGGCGCACGCCCAGCGTGCGGCGAAGATGGCGCACGGCGCCTTCGTCGGTGCCGACCAGCTCGGCGAGGCGGGCATCGGCGAAGCCCATGCGCTTGAGCTCGCGCATGCGCGGCTCGTCGAGCGCCGTGAGGCCCTGGCGCTGCACTTCGCCTTCGGTCATCACGATGTCTTCGAACGCGGCGAGGAACCACGGATCGATGCGCGTGAGGTCGTGCACTTCCTGCAGCGACAGGCCGGCGCGGAACGCGTCGGCGACATGGAACACGCGATCGGGGCGCGGCTCGCGCAGTTCGCGCTTGAGCGTGAGGAAGCCCTCTTCGCTGCCGATGTCGAGGCCGGTCGGGTTGAGGCCCGTCTTGCCGATCTCGAGGCCACGCAGCGCCTTCTGCATCGATTCGTGGAAGGTGCGGCCCATCGCCATCACTTCGCCCACGGACTTCATCTGCGTCGTGAGGCGGGCGTCGGCGGCCGGGAACTTCTCGAACGCGAAGCGCGGGATCTTGGTGACGACGTAGTCGATCGACGGCTCGAACGACGCCGGCGTGAGGCCGCCGGTGATGTCGTTCTTCAGTTCGTCGAGCGTGTAGCCCACGGCGAGCTTCGCGGCGACCTTCGCGATCGGGAAGCCGGTGGCCTTGGAGGCCAGCGCCGACGAACGCGACACGCGCGGATTCATCTCGATGACGACCACGCGGCCGTCTTCGGCGTTGATACCGAACTGCACGTTGGAGCCGCCGGTGTCGACGCCGATCTTGCGCAGCACCGCGATGGAGGCGTTACGCAGGCGTTGGTATTCCTTGTCGGTGAGCGTCTGCGCCGGCGCGACCGTGATCGAGTCGCCGGTGTGCACGCCCATCGGGTCGAAGTTTTCGATCGAGCACACGATGATGCAGTTGTCCGCCTTGTCGCGGACCACTTCCATCTCGAATTCCTTCCAGCCCAGCACCGACTCTTCGACCAGCACTTCGTGCGTGGGCGAGAGCTCGAGGCCGCGGCCGACGATCTCGATGAATTCTTCCTTGTTGTACGCGATGCCGCCGCCCGAACCGCCAAGCGTGAAGCTCGGGCGGATGATGGTCGGGAAGCCGACGGTCGTCTGGATCTCGAGCGCCTGCTCCATCGAGCGTGCGACTTCGGCCTTGGGGCATTCCAGACCGATGTCGGCCATGGCCTTGCGGAACAGGTCGCGGTCTTCCGCCATGCGGATGGCTTCGCGCGAGGCGCCGATCAGTTCGACGCCGTACGTGTCGAGCACGCCGTGGTCGGCGAGATCGAGCGCGCAGTTGAGGCCCGTCTGGCCGCCCATCGTGGGCAGCACGGCATCCGGACGCTCCTTCGCGATGATGCGTTCGACCGTCTGCCAGTTGATCGGCTCGATGTAGACGGCGTCGGCCGTCTCGGGGTCGGTCATGATCGTCGCCGGGTTCGAATTGACCAGGACGACGCGGTAACCCTCTTCCTTGAGCGCCTTGCAGGCCTGGGCGCCGGAGTAATCGAACTCGCAGGCCTGGCCGATGACGATCGGGCCGGCGCCGATGACGAGGATGGTCTTGATGTCGCTGCGCTTTGGCATGGTTTTTCTCGCGTGCTGTGCGGATGGATGAGTGGACGAAGGACAGCGGCGCGTCAGGACGCGCGCTTGGCCTTGTGCTCTTCCATCGAGGCGATGAACGTGTCGAACAGGTAACCGACGTCTTCCGGGCCCGGGCTGGCTTCCGGGTGACCCTGGAAGCAGAACGCCGGGCGGTCCGTCAGGGCGAAGCCCTGCAGCGAGCCGTCGAACAGCGAGGTATGCGTGATGCGCACGTTGCCCGGCAGCGTGGCCGGATCGACCGCGAAGCCGTGGTTCTGCGAGCTGATCAGCACGCGACCCGTGTCGTGATCCTTCACCGGATGGTTCGCGCCGTGGTGGCCGAACTTCATCTTCAGCGTTTTCGCACCGATGGCCAGCGCCATGATCTGGTGGCCGAGGCAGATGCCGAACAGCGGGATCTTGGTGTCGAGGATCTGCTTCGTCGACTCGATGGCGTAGTCGCACGCGGCCGGGTCGCCCGGGCCGTTGGCGAGGAAGATGCCATCCGGGTTCATCGCGAGCACCTCGGACGCGGGCGTCTGCGCCGGCACCACCGTGATGTCGACGCCGCGGCCGGCGAGCAGGCGCAGGATGTTCTGCTTCACGCCGTAGTCGTACGCGACCACGCGGAATTTCTTGGGCGCGTTGTAGAACGCCTGTTTGTCGAGGTCGTAGACGCCCTCGTTCCACTGGTACGTTTTCGTGGTGCTGACGACCTTCGCCAGATCCATGCCGTCGAGGCCCGGGAATCCCTTCGCCTTCGCGACCGCCGCGTCGGCGTCGATGGCGTCGCCGGCGACGATGCAGCCGTTGAGGGCGCCCTTCTCGCGCAGGATGCGCGTGAGGCGGCGCGTGTCGATGCCGGCGATGGCCACGACGCCGTGGCGCTCGAGGTACTGCGGCAGCGGTTCGATGCTGCGCCAGTTGCTGGCCAGGCGCGGCACGTCGCGCACGATCAGGCCGGCCGCGTGCACGCGATCGGCTTCGACGTCGACGTCGTTGGTGCCGGTGTTGCCGATGTGGGGGTACGTCAGGGTGACGATCTGGCGGGAATACGACGGGTCGGTCAGGATTTCCTGGTAACCGGTCATGGCGGTGTTGAACACCACCTCGCCAACCGTCTCACCGCGGGCACCGACCGCGTGGCCGTGAAAAACGCTGCCGTCTTCGAGAGCAAGCAGAGCAGGAGTACGCATGGGATGGCCGCCTTCAGGTGCAGCAAAGCCCGCAAGCCAGCGTGAAGCGGCTCGTGGGCCTTGGGGATAAGGAATCGTAGGGCGGGTAAGAATGATAGGTGCGAAGAGGCGTTCTGTCCACCGGAAAACGATGAACGGGTCGCGTTTTCCGCGGGGCGCGGGGAATGTCGCCGGGCGCGATACAATGCGCGCCGAGGTACCTATCCGAGAACCGCCCGCATGCTGCTCGACCCCGCCCGCCTGGAACGCTCCGACACCGATATCAGGCACGAGCCGTTTTCGTTCATGATCGCGCACGGCCAGCTGCCGGACGACGCGCGCGGCGAACTGGACCGGGATTTCCCGCAGTACAGCAGCGCGGGGTTCTTCCCCTACGACGCCAGCGATTGCGGCCCGTCGGTCAATGAGCTGGTCGCACAGATGACCTCGCGGGAGTTTTCGTCGGCCATCGGTCGGCACCTGGGCATCCCCGGCCTCGAGAGCTACCCCACGCTGGTCACGCTCTGCCGCCTGCTCAACCGCCGGCACGGCACGATCCACACCGACAGCAAGTCGAAGATCGCCACCGCGCTGATCTACCTCAACCCGATGTGGCCCGACACCAGCGATGGCTGCCTGCGTTTCCTGAAGTCGATCAACGACATCGACGACATCGTCGCGCCCGAGCTGAAGCCGCTCTACGGCGAGTTCGCCGTGTTCCGCCGCGCCGAGAACTCGTTCCACGGCCACCTGCCGTACGAAGGCGAGCGCCGCGTGATCCAGGTCGCCTGGCTCACGTCCGAGGAAGAGAAGGCCCGCAAGACCAAGCGTGGCAAGTTCTCGCGGGTGTTCAAGAAGATCTTCGGCAAGCTGGATCGCAAGGTGGGCGCCGATCGCGACAGGAACGCGTCGCACCCGGATTGAGGTTTCAGCGGGTTGCCCGCTGCCGCGGGATCGCCGATACGATCGGCTCCCACCCCTTCGGTAGTCACGCTGCTACCGAAGGGGTGGGAGCCGATCGTATCGGCGATTCGGGCCGCCTCAGCGCCTCAACGGCCGCCGAAATACCACCCCACGAACACCGCGAACACGCCATAGAGCAGCCCGATCGGCATCAGCCAGCGGGCCTCCACGGCGCCGCGACGAAACATCGCCCAGAGCGCCACCACGGCGACCATCGTGATCAGGCCAGCGACGATCAGCGGCGTATCGAACAGCCACGGCGTGGCGAACAGCGCCAGCGAGCTCGGGATCGTCGCCTGGATCATCATCGCCCCGGAGATGTTGGCCAGCGCCAGCCGCTCCTTGCCCTGCCGCACCCAGATCAACGCATTGACCGTCTCGGGCAGCTCCGTGGCCACCGGACTCAGGACCAGCGCGATGAGATGCGGCGACATCGCGAAATGCGTGCCGAGCGCTTCCAGCTGCCAGACGAAGGTACGCGACGCGATGGCGATGACGAGCAGCGCGAGGCCTGTCTGCAGCACGACCCAGCCCATCGCGGGATGGGCGTCGTGACGGCGGAAGGTCAGCGGCTCGAGTTCTTCGTCGTCGGGGCCGCTGGTGTCGTCGCGCATCTCCCGCCAGACATAGAAGGCGTAGGCGGCGAGGAAAAGCACGCCCAGCCACGGCTTCCACGAGAATGCGATCAGGCCGAGGCCCACCTTCATCGCGAAGATGCCGAGGAACCACGACTGGTAGCGAGCGAGGCGGCGGTTATCGACGCGCACACGCAGATCGTTTCGTTTCAGGCGCTTACGGCCGACATATAAGGCGATTCCGACCACCGCGTAGGCGATCGTGGCAAGCACCAGCGGGCCACCCAACGCCGCACCGACACCGATGTCGCGCGCTTCCGGCGTCTTGCCGAAGATAACGGCGACGAAGGTAACGGCACTCTCGGGAAGCGCGGTACCGAACGCGGCGAGCACCGTGCCGGTGGTGGTGGCACCGAGGCTGAGCTTTCGCCCGAACCACTCCACCCCGTTGACGAAGTATTCGCAGGCGAAATAGATGGCTCCCGCGGATACCAGGAACAGGAAACACGTCAGCAGCATGCGGTGGGACTTTCAGGCCGGGCGAGCGCGCAGAACCGATGGCACAACGACACGGCTCGCCCGGCCCGGGTGAGCATGTCGATGGCCAAAGGTCTCGCCGGGCGGGCGACGCACGATCCGTGCGTCGCTGCCGTTCGCGCCATGGGGTCGTGAGACCACCAAGTCTGTTGACGCGAACTCCTCAGGGGGGGACGAGGATGGCTACTCCCCAATGACTTCGGGGCAAATTCTAGCACGGGTTGCAGGGGCCAGTGAGACGCGTTCGCGGCCGCGGGCGACCGTAGGAGCGCGCCTTGCGCGCGACAGCTTATCGAGAGGAGCAACAGGCCCTGATAATCACGGCTTTAAGGGCTGTCGCGCACAAGGCGCGCTCCTACGAAGGCAACAACGCGGCAGCGATGCTGCCGACGGCTAGACCTTCGCGGCGATCACGTCCTCGATCGACCACGCGCCCGGCGCGCGGCCGGCGATCCACGCTGCCGCCTCGAGTGCCCCGCGCGCGAAGATCGAGCGATCCGTCGCCCGGTGGCCGAGCTCGATGCGCTCGCCCTGCCCCATCAGCAGCGCCTGGTGCTCGCCGACGATGTCGCCACCGCGGACGACGGCGAAGCCGATCGTGCCGCTCTTGCGTGCCCCCGGGCGACCCTCGCGCGAATACACCGCGAGTTCGTCGAGCGTGGCGCCGCGCCCGGCGGCAGCCGCGTGGCCAAGGGCCAGCGCGGTACCCGACGGAGCGTCTTCCTTTCGGCCGTGGTGCGCCTCGACGATGTCGAGGTCCCAGCCCGGCAGCGCGGCGGCGGCTTCGCGCAGCAGGCGCGTCAGGACCGCCACGCCCAGACTGAAATTGGCGGCGCGCAGCACGGGGCTGCGTTCGGCGGATTTCGTCAGGCGGTCTTCGAGTTCCGGGGAGAGGCCCGTCGTGCCCGTCACCAGCGCGGCACCGTTCGCCTCGCAATACGCGAGCGCGCATTCGAGGCCGTCGGGGCCGCTGAAGTCGATGACGACGTCGACGGCTGCCGCGTCGGTCCAGTCCGAAAAGCGGAGCGCCGAGACGTCGCCGTAAGCCGCCTTGTCGAGGCGCGGCGAGCCGCTGGAGACGATGGCCTGCACGAGTTCGAAGCGCTCGTCGTCGCGCGCGAGATCGAGCAGCGCGCGACCCATGCGGCCGGAGGCGCCGCTTATGGCGAGACGGATGGGGCGGGTCATGCGGTGGCCTTCGAGGAGATACGGACGGCCATCCTAACAGCGGCTACGGTGGGAGCCAGCCTGCTG
>Ga0209129_1000735_pt1 | contig 21020 bp, 19 predicted proteins | sample AraplaMF_Col_mMS_FD_184257 | JGI IMG/M metagenome (GOLD analysis project Ga0209129, IMG submission 184257) | Arabidopsis root microbial communities from the University of North Carolina, USA - plate scrape MF_Col_mMS (SPAdes) (version 3) | ecosystem: Host-associated > Plants > Roots > Endosphere... | reverse complement strand
GGAAACGGCCGGCAGCTTCAGGCCGGAACGGCCCGTGCGGTTATACTTCATCTTCGAATAGCGGTCTTCGGCCGGTTGCCAGCTCATCTGAGGTCTCCTCAACCTGTAAAAGTGCTTCTCTTTCGTATCCGCACTGAGAGGCGGTCGAAAGCTGAAAACGTCGTCGCCCGCATGTCAGGGCCGGGTGAGACGGCACTATTGAATTAAGCACGGCGATACGGCAAGCGCGTGGCGCGTGTTCTCTATGACTTCACGCGCACGCGCCTTTTCGGTAGGCAACCCTCTGCCGTCCAATGCCGTCATCCTCGGACTTGTCCCGAGGATCTACTGATGGCGCGGCAGATCCTCGGGACAAGCCCGAGGATGACGGCGCTAACGTGGTGCCCCGACGACCGTCCGGGGCCGGCTTAACCAAGCCCCGGAAAACGCCCTCACTTTACTTCAACAGCGCCAGGGCTTCCTCGATGCCCAGCGCCGCCGGCTGTGTGCAGGTCGTCGTGAGCTCCACGAAACGACCTTCTGCACCCGACTTCAGGATCGAGGTCATGATGTCGACGCCGTGCAGCGTGCGGTCGAGCGAGCAGCGTGCATCGCGGCCCTCGATCAGCGACATGGCCATGTCGGCAAGGCCGGCCGTGCGGTAATTGGCGCGCGGGCCGTTCGGGCTTTCCTGGTTGAACTTGCCGAAGGGGTGATCCCAGGCTTCCAGGGCCTTGATGTCCTTGTCGCGGCCGCTGGCCTCGACGACACCGCCGAAGAAATTCGGGTCCGGCACGTAGAGCGATCCATCCGTGCCATAGAGCTCCATGTTGGCATGGCGATGCGACCAGACATCCCAGCTCGCCGTCAGCGTCACGGTGGCGCCGGAAACGAATTCCAGAAGCGCCTGGATCGTCGTCGGCGTCTTGACCGGGATGATCTCGCCCGAACGCGGCTGGCTGGTGATGGTGCGGGTTTCCGAAGCCATCGAGGTCATGCCGGCGACGCGCTTCACCGGTCCGATCAGGTTGATCAGGTTGGCGATGTAATACGGACCCATATCGAGGATCGGGCCGCCGCCCGGCAGGAAGAAGAAGTCCGGGTTCGGGTGCCACATTTCCATGCCCGGCCCCATGACGTAGCAGGCGCCTGATGTGATGCGACCGACACCGCCGTCATCGACGAACTTGCGGGCGAGCTGATGCGCGCCGCCGAGGAAAGTATCGGGCGCGCAGCCGACCGAAAGCCCCTTCTCCTTGGCGATGCGGCGAAGCTCCTCGCCCTGCTCCAGCGAGAGCACGAGCGGCTTTTCCGAATAGACGTGCTTGCCAGCTTCGAGTGCCGCCTTCGACACCGGATAATGCGCATCCGGGATCGTCAGGTTGACGACGACGTCGATCTCGTCATTGGCGAGAAGCTCTTCGATCGTCTGTGCCGTCACGCCATATTCCTCGGCGCGAAGCTTTGCGGCCTGCACGTTGATATCGGCGCAGGCGAGCACCTTCAGCCCCTTGAAGAGCGGTGACAGCGAGAAATAGGTGGTGGAGATATTGCCGCATCCGATGATGCCGACGCCAAGTTCCCTGGTCATGGTTTGCCTCAGTAGGTCTTGAAGGAAGCGATCGAGCGCGTGATGTTGCGGTCGATATCATTGGGATTGTCGTGCTCGACGACGAAATGCTTGGCCTTGGTGCCCGCCTTGATGGCCGGCAGCAGCTTCGCCCAGCCGATCGTGCCGTGGCCGACATCGGCCCAGCCGCCTTCATCAGTGGCTTCGCCAGCCGGCGCAATGTCCTTGACGTGCACGGCGCTGATGCGGTCCCCAAGCTTCTCGACCCAGGCATAGGGATCCGCACCGCCGCGAACGACCCAGGCGATATCCGCTTCCCAGGTAATGTCGGGCGCGCCTTCGAAGATGCGCTCGATCGGCAGCGAACCATCCGCCAGCTTCACGAATTCGAAGTCGTGATTGTGCCAGCCGAATTCATAGCCCGCATCCTTGTAGGGCTTGCTCATCGCCTGCAGGCGCTTGCCGAAGGCGAGCCAGCCGGCCGCATCCGTCGGGCGCTGGTCGGGCATCAGGTGCGGTGCATAGATGGAATCCATGCCGAGTATCTTAGCGATCTGCAGCGACTTCTCGACATTGCCGTCGAGGAAATCGGGGCTGAAATGGCCGGTCGCCATCACAAGACCGTTCTTGTCGAGATCGGCGCGCAGGCTCTTCAGGCCGGCCTCGTCGAGTTCGGCATAGATACCGCCGAAGCCTTCGACTTCGCCATAGCCGGCCTTGCCGAGCTTTTCGAAGATCGCCGACAGCGGCGGGAAATTGCGGGCGCTATAGAGCTGATAGCTGAGCTTGGTCATGTCATCCTCCTCGGGCCTCGTGCCCGTTCTCACGTAAGGTCAATCTGCCGACTGGCAGGAATGCAGGTCGTAGAAGCGGAATTCCGGCAGCTTGGCCTTTTCGAGCGGTGTTGCCGGGGTAAAGGTGATGCGGCGGCTTTCGCCGGCTGCAAGGTCGAAGGCATTGTCGGAATATTTGCCGTCCGTCTCCGTCTCGATCATCACGAAGAGCGCCAGCCCCTTCGCGGTGACGTTAATATCGACGGAGCTGTTCGCTTCGACGAATTCATGGGTGACCGTCAGACCCGCAGGCTCCAGTTCCAGCGCCTTGTAGGTGCCGTTGACATAGTGCCCCTCGCCGCCCATGCCGTTGGACGCGGTGAAGTGCCAGGCAAGCAGCGTGCCCTCAGGGATTTCGGACAGATCGAGTGTCGCTGCTGTGACCGCCGCATCCGGCGCGCACATGGCCTGAACGTTCTTCAGATGCTTGCGCTCGCCCTTCATTGTCAGGATGGAGATCGCAAGATCGACGCTGACATCGGCAAGCGTGTCATTGACCAGCGAGAAGCGGATCGACTTGCCGTCGTCGGATGGTATCGCGGCCACCGCCACCGGCTGGAAGAAGCGCTTGACGAGATAGTGCATCGCCTTCCAGCGACCGCCGTAATCGAGGCTCGACCAGGAGGCGACCGGCCAGGTGTCGTTGAGCTGCCAGTAGATCGTGCCCATGCAATGGGGCTTCAGCGATCGCCAATATTCCACCGCCGTCTTGATCGCCAGACCCTGCTGGATCTGGCTCAAATAGACGAAATTCGGAAAATCCTTCGGGAAGCGGAAGTAGCGGAACATCGTGCCCGCAATGCGCTCGTTGCCGCCTGCATTCTTCTGATGCAGCTCCATGACGGGCGACGCGACGTTCATGTCCTTGGCGTCGGCGTAGGTCTTGATGACGGGCAGCGACGTATAGGACTGGAAGCCGAATTCCGAGCAGAAGCGCGGCCTGACCGAGCGGTAATTGTCGAACGACTTGTTCTCGTGCCAGACCGACCAGTAATGCATGTCGCCGGAACCATCGGCATGCCAGGCATCGCCGAAATCGAGATAACCGGAAGCCGGGCTCGACGGCCACCAGAGGGCGCCCGGCATCGCCTTCTTCACCGACTGCTCGATGGTGCGGTTCAGGCGGTCGTAGGAAACGAGATAGCGGTCACGATCCTTACGGGACTCCTCGAACCAGGTGAGCGCGCCGACGAGCTCGTTATCGCCGCACCAGAGAGCGATCGAGGCATGCGAGGACAGCCGGCGGACCTGGTAATCAACTTCAACAGCGACATTCTCCAGGAAGTCCTCGGTCGAGGGATAGAGGTTGCAGGCGAACATGAAGTCCTGCCAGACCATCAGGCCAAGGCGATCGCAGATATCGTAGAACCAGTCATGCTCGTAGAAGCCGCCGCCCCACACACGGATCATGTTCATGTTGGCGGCCTTGGCCGACTGCAGCAGGTCCTCGGTCTTCTCCTGCGACGAGAGCGAGAACAGCGCATCTGCCGGGATCCAGTTGGCGCCGCGGCAGAAGATTTCGTGACCATTGACCTTGAAGGCGAAACGGCTGCCGGCGGCATCGGGCGTGGTGATCAGCTCGATAGTGCGCAACCCGATCTGCTTCGTCACGCTGTCGGAGCCAAGCTCGACGGTGAGCGTATAAAGCGCCTGCTCGCCGCTGCCGGATGGCCACCAGAGACGCGGATTGTCGATCTGGAAGACGTGGTTGATGTCAGCCTCGCCGGGGTTGACGCCGACATCGAGCCGCACGCGCTCGCCGTCGAGATCGAAATAGAGCTGGTCGATGCCGGCATTCTTGGCATAGAGCGTCGCCGTCACCTGCAGTTCCACCGAACCATCGGCATTATGGGTCTGGCGCGTCAGCACATGCTCGATGCGCGCGGTCTCCAGCTTCTTCAGCGCAATCGTGCCGTAGAGGCCGAGCGGGGCAATGGCGATATTCCAGTCCCAGCCGAAATGGCATTGCGGCTTGCGCAGCATGTTGCCGTCAGGGATCGGCGAGTTGCCGGTGCTATAGGGAATGTAGAAGGGCTGCTTCTTCTGCCGTTCGGCACCGGTGGCAATGCTTGAGGCAAAGACGATGCGGATCGTGTTCTCGCCCTTCTTCAGCATGCTCGAAACATCCGGCCTGTAGCGGCGGAAGCTGTTATCGGCTTCGAGCGCCAGGAAGCCATTGACGTAGACGCTGGCGACCGTGTCGAGATAGTCGATGTCGAGATACCAGTCACCCTCGGCGTCTGGAAGCGTGAAGCTGCGCTCGACTGCCCATTCACGCTCGGCGACCCACTGCACCTTTTCCTCGTTTCGGCCGAAATAGGGATCGGGGATCAGTCCCGCGCGGTGGAGCGCCGTGTGCACGTCGCCCGGCAGTGTGATGACGCTACGGATCTCGCCATCGGCGGAGGCAAGCTGCCACGCGCCCGAAAGTTCGATGTTGAAACCGTTCTTCGGCAAGGATGTCATAGTCTTATCCTGATCGGGCCGCTCCTGGGAGTGCCGGACAAGCCGGACTGCGGCCGAATTTTGGCTGGCCTGACGGCCGATTGGAGGATCGGACGGCACTGTTTCCAGCGCCGCCCGAAGAACTTTCTAGAGGCGCAGTTCGCTTTCGGCGTCGAAAACCGAGGCGAGCGACATGTCGAAGCTGAGCTTCACCTTGGCTCCGACGTTGAAGCGGCGCGCACCGTTGATGCGTACCGACATCGTGTGACCGGCATGTTTCAGCCACAGAAGATTGTCCGCGCCCATCGGTTCCTCGATGTCGACGGTGGCGTCATGCTCTTCGCCGCCGGTATTCTCGTTGACCTTGATGTGTTCGGGGCGAACGCCAAGCACCACCTTGCGGCCGGGCTGCAGCTTGTCGTAGCCGTCATAGGCGGCGAGCGAGAAATTGACGCCATTGGCGGTAAAGGCGATGCCGTCACCCGATTTGATCAGTTCGCCGTGCAGGAAGTTCATCGACGGCGAGCCGATGAAGCCGGCGACGAAGAGATTGCGCGGCTTGTTGTAGATCGTCGTCGGATCGTCGAGTTGCTGGATGATGCCGCTCTTCATGATGGCGATACGGTCAGCCAGCGTCAGTGCCTCGATCTGGTCATGCGTGACGTAGATCATCGTGTTCTTCAGCGACTGGTGCAGACGCTTAATTTCGACGCGCAGTTCCGAGCGCAGCTTCGCATCGAGGTTCGACAGCGGCTCGTCGAAGAGGAAAACGTCGACATCGCGCACCAGGGCACGGCCGATCGCCACACGCTGGCGCTGGCCGCCGGAAAGCTCGGCCGGCTTGCGCTTCAACAACGGCTGGATCTGCAGGATCTCGGAGGCACGCGCCACGCGCTTGTCGATCTCGACCTGCGGCACCTTGGCGACGCGAAGGCCGAAGGAGAGGTTCTTTTCGACCGTCATCTGCGGATAAAGCGCATAGGACTGGAAGACCATGCCGATGCCGCGGTCCTTCGGCTCTTCCCAAGTGACGTTTTTGCCCTTGATGAAGATCTGCCCTTCCGAGGCGTCGAGCAGCCCGGCAATGCAGTTCAGCAACGTCGACTTGCCGCAGCCGGACGAGCCGAGCAGCACCAGGAATTCGCCGTCGTTGATGTCGAGGTTCAGATCCTTGAGCACGCTGACCGCACCGAAGTTCAGCGACAGGTCCTTGATGGAAACACTTGCATTCATGTTCATGGGATCAACCCTTCACTGCGCCAGCGGCGATGCCACGGACGAAAAGCCGCCCCGACACGAAATAGACGATGAGCGGAACAAGTCCTGTGAGGATCGTTGCCGCCATGTTGACGTTGTATTCCTTCACGCCCTGGACGGAATTGACGATGTTGTTGAGCTGCACGGTCATCGGATAGGTATCCGGCCGGGTGAAGACCACGCCGAACAGGAAGTCGTTCCAGATGCCGGTCACCTGCAGGATCATCGCGACGACGAAGATCGGCAGCGACATCGGCAGCATGATCTGCAGGAAGATCTGCCAGAAGCCCGCCCCGTCGACACGCGCCGCCTTGAAGAGTTCCTCCGGCAGAGACACGAAGTAATTGCGGAAGAGCAATGTCAGGATCGGCATGCCGAAGATCGAATGCACGATGACGAGGCCGGTGAGCGAGCCGTAGATGCCAATTTCGCGCAGGATGATGACGATCGGATAAATCATCACCTGATAGGGAATGAAGGCGCCGATGATGAGGACCGAAAAGAAGAATTCCGATCCCTTGAAGCGCCAGTTCGCCAGCGCATAACCATTGACCGAGGCGATCGCGATCGAAAAGATGACCGAGGGAACGGTGATGCGTACCGAGTTCCAGAAACCGCGCGAAAGACCGTCGCAGTTGAGGCCGGTGCAGGCCGTCGCCCAGGCCTTGACCCAGGGTTCGAAGGTGATTTCCATCGGCGGCGCGAAGATGTTGCCAAGCCGGATTTCCGGCATCCCCTTGAGCGAGGTCACGACCATCACGTAAAGCGGGATCATGTAATAGACGGCCGCCACGAAAAGCGAGCCATAGACGATGATGTTGCGGGCCGAAACCATTGGCCGCGGCTTTGGCCCGGACGGACCGGAAACCGACTTCTTCTCGAAGGGAGTGTCGCCGCCATTGACGGCCTTGAGAGCGATATTGTCAGCCACGTTTGCGCCCTCCGCCAAATTCCAGATATGCCCAGGGAATGACGATGATCGCCACTGTCAGAAGCATCATGGTCGAAGCTGCAAAGCCCTGACCGAGATTCTGTGCCTGAAACATGTAGTCGTAGACGTATTTCGCCGGCACTTCCGACGAGATGCCCGGGCCGCCGCTGGTCTGGGCGACGACGAGGTCGTAGACCTTGACGATGCCGCTGGCGATGATGACGAGCGTGGTGATGAAGACCGGCCGCATCATCGGAATGATGACGAAGAGATAGGTCCGCCACATCGGAATGCCATCGACGCGGGAAGCCTTCCAGATATCCTCGTCGATACCGCGAAGCCCTGCGAGCATCAGGCACATCACCAGGCCGGTACCCTGCCAGAGGGCGGCGATCAGCACCCCGTAGATGACGATTTCAGACGTATAGAGCGGATCGAAACTGAAGCTCGTCCACCCCAGTGACCGCACGACCGCCTGGACGCCGAATTCCGGATTGAGGATCCACTGCCACACGAGACCGGTAACGATGAAGGACAGGGCGAAGGGATAGAGGAAGATCGTGCGGAACGTGTTCTCGAAACGGATCTTCTGATCCATGAGAGCCGCCAGCATGAAACCGATGACCAGACTGAAGATCAGCGACAGAATGCCGTAGATCGCCAGGTTCTCGATGGACACGACCCAGCGGGGGGCGGCCCAGAGACGCTGATATTGCTCGATGCCCACGAAGTTCAATCGCGGCAGAAGCTTGGAATTGGTGAAGGAATAAACCACCGTCCAGATCGTGCCACCGAGAAAGATGACCATGGCGGTGAGGATCATGGGAATGGAGGCAATCTTCGAATTCAGATTGCGGAATAATTTAAACGGTCGGCCGGCTTTCGCTTGACCTGTCATGAGTTTTCTCCTGAAGCACAGTCGCTTCGGTGATCGGGGCTCCATCCGAAGACGGTCGCCCCTCCCCTCCCTGTCGCAACCGCAATGCGGTCTTGGTACGACCGCAGCCGGGCGTGACGTGCCGTCGCCGAAAGGATCAGAGATCCGGGCGGCGCGATCCGGCCCTGCAACATGCAAGACCGGACCTGATGGGCTTGAGGACCGAGGATCAGTCGGCGGCGGCGATGATGTCGGCGAAGCGCTTCTGAGCTGCGTCGGGCGTCATCGTTGTATTGGCGAAGAACTCGGCGAAGAGGTCTTCGATCTGCTTTGTCGTGTCGGGCGAAACGAGCTGATCGGAGCTGGTGACGATATTGCCCTTGGAAAGGATATCGAGACCCTTCTTCATGCAGTCGTTTGCAGCCGAGATATCGACGTCGCCGCGAACCGGCAGCGAGCCCTTCTTCAGGTTGAAGGCAACCTGAGTCTTGGGGTCGAGAAGCGTGGCGGCAAGCACGTCCTGGGCCTTGGCCTTCTCGGCATCCTTCTGGAGCGGGAAGTAGAAGGCGTCGCCGCTGGTCGAGATGATCTCGTTCACGCCGAGGCCCGGAAGGCAGGTATAGTCCTTGCCGGCAACCTGCTTGGCGACCTGGAATTCGCCCTGCGCCCAGTCACCCATGATCTGACCGCCGGCCTTGCCGGTGATGACGAGGTTGGTGGCCTGGTTCCAGTCCTGCACGTTGCTGCCCTTGGACATCCGGCGCGCATCGTCGGCAGCCTTGAAGACCTTGGCGATCTCGGGGCCGGCCGCGACCTTCGCATCCTTGTCCTTGAAGACCTTCAGGTAGTTGTCCTTGCCGCCGATGGCGATCATCAGAACGTTGAAGGCGCCGCTTGCCTGCCAGCCCTGGCCGCCGACTGCGAGAGGAACGATCCCAGCCTTTTCCAGAGCCGGAGCGGCAGCGACGAATTCATCCCAGTTCTTCGGAACCGCAACGCCGGCCTTCTGGAAAGCGGCATTCGACAGCCACAGCCACTGCCAGGAGTGGATGTTAACCGGTGCGCAATAGATCTTGCCGTCGATCGTGCAGGAATCGAGCAGGGTCGACGGACGGATGATTTCCTTCCATTTACCTGCGGTCGCCACATCGGTCAGGTCCTTCATGAGGCCGGCCTGGACGAGTTCCTCGGCCTGACGGCCGTGGTTGAACTGGGTCGCACCCATCGGGTCACCGCCGGTGATGCGGCTGATCATGATCGGACGCGCGGTGCTGCCGGAACCGGCGATTGCGCCGTCCACCCAGTGATTGCCGGTAGCATCGAATGCCTTTGCCAGCTCGGCCACAGCGGCAGCCTCACCGCCCGAAGTCCACCAATGGGTGACTTCGAGATCGGTTGCTTTGGCGGCACCAAACGGAATGGCCACGGAAGCGGCAAGCACGGCCGCCATCATACGGATTTTCATGAGTTCTCCTCCCTCACTGAAACGTTGCCGGAAAAACTTAGAGCAATCGATTTATCCGCGCAACCGCCCGCTCGCAAAATTTTCTGTTAGAGACGCCAATACAGCCTATGCGAGCAGTTGCCGGTCGCATCTTTGCTCCATGAGAAAAGCGTAAGCAAGCGATCTCGCAATTGCAGCATGATATTAATCGATTGATATTATTATCTAATTTTTGATTAATCTGATAATTTCAGCCTTCCTCCATTTCGCGGGCGCAAAAAATCGCGGGATCAACAGGCGATTCAACCAGAGAGGACCACTCTGCAACATTGATCGGAAAAAGGGCTCGACATTTCTACTGTATCGTTACAGATTGCTCTGCTCAGGGAGGAGAGCTTTTTGAGCGGCGGCATACTTACAGTGCGCCAAAAAGCCTCTATAAGGCGAAGCAAATCGCGCGAGGCGGGCCTAGAGGGATGGAAAACAACGGAAATTTCGGCGGAGCGGCATCCGATTCCGTTCAGCGCGAACGCCCGACACTGAAGACGATCGCCTTCATGACGGGCCTTGGCGTGACGACCGTGTCGCGGGCGCTGAAAGATGCACCGGATATCGGCGCTGAAACCAAGGAACGGGTGCGTATGGTCGCCCGCCAGCTCGGCTACCAGCCGAACCGTGCCGGCGTGCGCCTGAGAACAGGCAAGACCAACGTCATCGCCCTTGTGCTCAGTATCGACGAAGAGCTGATGGGCTTTTCCAGCCAGATGGTCTTCGGCATTTCCGAAGTGCTGACCGGCACGCCCTACCACATCGTCGTCACCCCGCATTCGCACAGCAAGGACCCCATGCTGCCGGTGCGCTACATCCTCGACACGGGCTCCGCAGATGGCGTCATCATCTCGCGCGTCGAGCCTGACGATCCGCGCGTGCGCCTGCTCGCCGATAGCGGCATGCCCTTCACCACCCACGGCCGTACCGATGCCGGCCTCGTCCATCCCTACCACGATTTCGACAACGAGGCTTACGCCCATCAGGCCGTACAGAAGCTCGTCAACCGCGGCCGCAAGCGCATTGCCTTGCTGCAGCCGCCGAGCAAGCTCACCTATTACACCCATACCCGCATCGGCTTTCAGACCGGCCTGCACGATTACGGCGCCGAGGAAGTGCCGCTGCGCGCCAATATCGATGCCCCGCTCGCCGAAATCCGCGACGCCGTGGAGCAGCTGATGCGCTCCCCGGGCGCGCCTGATGGCATCGTCTCATCCGCCGGCAGCGCCACCATCGCCGTCAACGCCGGCATCGAAGCCGCCGGCAAGCGCCTCGGCCACGACGTCGACCTCGTCTCCAAACAATCCGCCCCGATCCTCAACTGGATCCGCCCGGAGATCATCACCGCCTACGAAGACGTCCGCCACGCCGGCCGCGAGATGGCGAAACAGGTGATTGCCCGGATCGATGGCGTGGATGCGGAGCTGCTGCAGTCCATCAGCAAGCCGGAATGGCCTGCGGGCGTGTAGGGGCAACAGCACGCAGCGGTGCGTACACGATGCGCCCGGCCGGCTATCACCACACCAGGCGCCTGCGTTGCTTGTGACACCAACGCCCGCCCCAAACTCCGTCACTCCTGTGCTTGTCGCAGGAATCCAGCCTGCCCAAGTCCTTGGGCAGGAGATACTTTTTCACTTCGCCGAATATTCCAATCAACCTGCCAACCCTCACTCCATCTGATTGAAAACCGCTTCGATACGATACCCATCCGGATCGATCACAAACGCAGCAAAATAGTTCGGCCCGTAATGCCGCCTCAGCCCCGGCGCGCCATTATCCGCACCACCATGGGCAAGTGCCGCCGCATGAAAATCGATTACCGACTGCCGATCCGGTGCCGCGAAGGCGAGATGAAAGCCCGCACCCGGCGCAGCCTGCCCCGCCTCGACCGATTTGATCGCCAGCTTGTCGCCGCCGCCGGGCAGGCCGTAGCCGACTGCCTGCCCCTCCTCGCCCGGGCGAATATCCTCCCAGACGCGGACATAGCCGAGCGCGCCGAGGGCGGCGTCGTAGAACCTGGCCGAATGTTCGATATCAACCACGCCGAAGGATGCATGATGAAGCATGTCGCAGACTTCCCCGTTGCAATCAGCCGTATGACGACAGGATAACAAAAAGCCCGGCGCAATGAACTGACCCCCGAAAGTTGGACGACAACCTTCGGGGGTCAGTTCATTTGCGGCAGGGCTCTTCAACTCTATTCCCACAGATCTCAGAAAGTCGACGCACCGCTGCCCCAGGGGCCGTGGTGGAAGTCCTTGCCGTCGAGGCGGTCGAACCCGTGGGCGCCGAAGAAGTCGCGCTGCGCCTGGATCAGGTTGGCAGTGCCGCGGCCCTGACGGTAGGCGTCGAAATAGCTGAGCGCCGAGGCAAGCGCAGGAACCGGCAGGCCGGCGGCAAGTGCTGCGGTCACGACGCGGCGAAGCGCCGGGATCGATTCCTTGACCATGCCGGAGAAGGCCGGCGTGACGATGAGGTTCGCCGCATCAGGCGCATCGGTAAAGGCCTTGGTGATCTCGTCGAGGAACTGCGAGCGGATGATGCAGCCGGCGCGCCAGATACGGGCGATGGTCGGCATCGGCAGCAACCAGTTGAACTCCTTGGAGGCTTCGGCCATGACGGCAAAGCCCTGCGCATAGGCACCGATCTTGCCGGCAAACAGCGCCAGTTCCAGATCCTTGTTGAATTCAGGGCCGTAGGCGATCGGGAAGGCAGCACCGAGATCGCCGAAGATCTTTTCGGCGGCGACGCGCTGCTCCTTCATCGACGAGAGGCTGCGGGCGGCAACGGCGGCTTCGATGCCGGTCGCCGGAATGCCCATGTTCTGCGCTTCGATCGCCGACCACTTGCCGGTGCCCTTCTGGCCGGCCTTGTCGAGGATCATGTCGACCATCGGCGTCTTGGAGATCGGGTCGGTAGCTGCCAGAACCTTTTCGGAGATTTCGATCAGGTAGGAGTTCAGGCGGCCCTTGTTCCACTCGCCGAAGATACCGGAGATCTCGGAAGCGCTCTTGCCGAGGCCGTCGCGCAGGATGCCGTAGATTTCGGCGATCATCTGCATATCGGCATATTCGATGCCGTTGTGGATCGTCTTGACGAAGTGGCCGGCGCCGTCATTGCCGAGCCAGGCGACGCACGGATCGCCATCATACTTGGCGGCAATCGAGGTCAGAACCTTCTCGACGCGCTTCCAGGAATCCTCCGTGCCGCCGACCATGATCGACGGGCCGTGACGAGCACCCTCCTCACCACCGGAAACGCCCATGCCGATGAAGGTCAGGTCTGTATCCTTGAGGCGGCCGAAGCGGGCAACCGTGTCGCGGAAGTTGGCGTTGCCGGCATCGATCATGATGTCGTTCTTTTCGAGATGCGGGCGCAGCGCCTCCATCTGCTGGTCGACCGGATCGCCTGCCTTGATCATGATGATGATCGGGCGCGGCGGGCGGATCGCCTCGACGAACTCCTCGATCGTCTTGCAGGGAATGATCTGCTTCTTCAGATCGCCGGCGCTTTCGTAGAATTCATCCGTTTTTTCAGGCGTGCGGTTGAAAACCGCGATCTTGTTGCCTTTTTCCGCAATGTTGAGAGCCAGGTTGGACCCCATGACGGCAAGGCCGATCAGTCCGATTTCTGCCTTTTCCACGACAAACCTCCGATGAGTGAAATGGTGCGATGTTGTGGCACTCTCTCAGACAAACGGCAAGGTCGAAGACCGCGATTCGGGTCGAAAAAAGGCTGTCGGAACAGGCTTTTCGAATGGCCGGGGAAGCACCATATGCATGGGTTTGGGAGGCTGAAATGACTGCTGCTGCAGCAAGGCAAAGCGATATCGGGCCGCTGCTTGCAAAGAGAGCCGGGCGCTACCGCGAATATGCGCCCTCGCCTGCCCTTGCGCCGCATTTCCGCTGCCTCTGGTCGCATGAGATTCAAACCGCAGGCCCGGTCGCCATCGTGCCGGATGGTTATTGCGACCTGCTCTTCGCAGACGGCCGCCTCTTCGTTGTCGGGCCGGACCGCACGGCCGCCTTCCCGCCGATGACGCCGGGCATGCGCATTATCGGCGCACGTTTTGCACCGGGCGCCGGCGCCGCCTGGCTGAAATTGCCGCTGTCGGAGATCACCGGCCTCTCGGTGCCCCTGAGCGATCTCGCGCCGGAAAAGGCAGCCCTCCTCGAACCTCGCCTGTCCGACTGTCCGGACGGAGCTACCGCTCTCGCGCTCTTCGCCACCCTGTTGAGTGAACTGGCAAGGGAAGAGGCGGAGCCAGACCCCGAGGCTCGCCTGATCTTTGCCGCTGCAGACCATGGATCGGGCCGTATCGGCGACTTGCAGCAGAGGCTCGATATCGGCGAACGGCAGTTGCGCCGCCGCGCCCACCACCATTTCGGCTACGGTATCAAGACGCTGGAACGCATCCGCCGGCTGCAGCGTTTCATGGCCTTGTGCCGCGCAGCTGAGACCCTGTCCCTTGCCGCCCTCGCCCTTGAAGCCGGTTTTTCCGACCAGGCCCATATGACCCGGGAGATCGGCGAACTGACGACACTGACACCATCCGCCATGCTCGCTCAATTGACGACCCGCTGACCGTTTTGTTCAAGACGGCCCGTGCCGGCCTGCTAGTCTGACACAAAGCAAAAGGACAGACCGATGAACACAATGCCCGTCCGCATCGTCCACATCACGATAAAAAGCGACTGGCGCGATGTCTATGATTTCGCCGGCAGGCCGGAGAACATGCCGCTGTGGGCCTCCGGCCTTGCGAGCGGCCTGGAACCCGACGGCGAGGATTGGATCGCCCATGGCCCGCTCGGCACCGTCCGCGTGAGCTTCGTGCCGCCGAACGAATTCGGCGTCATCGACCATACCGTCACGATTGAATCCGGCCTGCGCGTCTATAACGCGCTGCGCATCGTGCCGAATGGCGATGGCTGCGAGGTGATGTTCACGCTGCTGCGCCTGCCCGGAATGACCGACGAACAATTCGCCGCCGACGCCGCCCATATCCAGAAGGACCTGGCGGCTCTGAAATCGATGATGGAGAAATAAGATGGCCAGCAACGACGCTCAAAATGACCGCCGCATCGACTATGTCGAGTTTAACGTCGCCGATATTGGCGCGGCAAAAGCCTTCTACGGCGCGGCCTTCGGCTGGCGCTTCACCGATTACGGGGAGAATTACTGCGAGTTCGACGACGGAAGGCTGAAAGGCGGCTTCACCAATCTCGGCCCGGTGCGTGCCGCAGGCGGCCCGCTCGTCATCCTCTATGCGGAAAAGCTGGAAGATGTGCTGGCAAGCGTCGAAAAGGCCGGCGGCACCATTGCAAAACCGATCACGCGCTTCCCCGGCGGCCGGCGCTTCCATTTTATCGACAAGGACGGCTACGAACTCGCCGTCTGGAGCAAAGACTGAAATCAGGCGTCCGCAGCGCCGAGATTCTGAATGGTGATGAGCGCCCCTATCACCTTCTTCGCTGCGTCGTGGAGCGGCACCATCCGGCAGCGATTGTGCCGCTCATTCCGCGCGTAGGTGTAATCCGCCGGCACGCCGTCGAAGCAGGCGTCGAGCTTTTCTTTCACCTTGCTGGCAAATCGCTCCTCGCCGATGAACTCGACGATATGGCGGCCGATGAGCTGCATGGCATTCTTGCCGAGATGGGCGCAATTGGCGGGATTGGAATAGAGGTAGCGATAATCCTTCGTCAGCACCGCCACGCGGTCCGGCAGCGTCTGCAGGATCGCCGCGTTGAGAAACTGGCCGTTATCGGTATCGGGAATATAGGCGGGCGGCGGCCTGAGCCTCATGTCCGCCGGCAGCGGCACGCGCCAGTCCGGTGCATGGGCGCCGAAATAGCGGTCGAGCAGATAGGAGAGCACGGCGGCATATTGCGTCACGAAAGCTCCGTCATCGGCATCCTGGCCGATGAGATAGCTTATAAACTGAAGTTGCATATAGACTTCAATGAGACTGGACGCCCTGCATGCGAGGATCGCCTCGACCAGCGGCTGGATATCGCGGTCGAGCGCCTCCACGCGCCCATCATCCCCTAGCCTTATCGCTTCCTCAATCTGCGCGCAGCGCAAGGAAAAGGCCCTGAACAGCTCAAGCAAGATACCCCCATATCCATTTCCTGAGAAACGCTCCGAAACCGGTCGAGGCCTATGCTTAATGAAAGATTACGCCCTACGGTAGGCACTTTACGCGCCCTAGTAGAAACGCCTAACATGAAGCGTACTCAGTTTCAACTAAAGCGGACCTGTCGCTTTTCACCGATTATAAATCAGGAGCAAAATCTTACAGGCAGAATCTTACAGGCTGACGGAACGCTTGATATCCCAGCGGTCGTGATACCACAACCACTGGGCCGGATATTCGCGCACCCAGCTCTCCACCTTGTCGTTCATCATCTGCGCCGTGGCGGGAAGATCCAGATTGCCCTTCTCGTCGCGCGGCATCTCCATTTTCGGCTCGATCTCCAGGCGGTAACGATTGCCGGGAAGACGGATGCAGCGGGCGGGATAGACCTCGCAATTGAACTGGCGCACCAGCTTCGGCAGCAGCGGATTGGTCTTGGTGTCGAGCCCGAAAAATGTCGTCTTTAACCCGCGGCTGAACTTCTGGTCGACGAGCACGCCGACCCCCTGCCCGGCCTCGAGCTGGCGGGCCAGCGCAAAGGAGGAACCGGCATGCGAGGGCACGAGCTTGCCCATGCGGCCGCTGCGGAAATCGAAGACCTTCTGCGCGATGTAAGGATTGTTCGGCGGGCGGAAGAGCACGGTCACACTGAGACCGAAGGCGTTGCCGGCAACCGGCAACAGCTCGAAATTGCCGGTATGGCCGGTAAAGACGATGAAGGGGCGTGGATTGTCCCGCAGCTCCAGGAAGATCGGAATGCCCGAGACTTCCACCCTGCCCGGCTCGGACTGTTCAGGATCGAAATCGAAGAGCTGGTCGAGGAAGACATATTCGGCCGCAAGCCGGCCCATATTGCCCCAGCTTTCGAGCGCGATCTCTTCGAGCTCGGCCTCGCTCTTTTCCGGAAAGGCCCGGCGCAGATTGTAGAGCATCAGCTTGTGGCGCTTCAGCCGCTTGCCGATCTGGCGGGTCATCCGGTCTGCAAAGCGCATCGCGCCATCGGCCGGAAAAAGCTTCAGGAAATTCAGGAAGCCGAACATCACCTGCGCCACCAGCCATTGCTGGAAATGCCTGAGCGTCAGAACGATCCTGGTGATGAAAAGCTTCACCCGGTCAGTCCATCTTCAGGATGATCTTGCCGAAGATCTGGCGGCCTTCCATACGCTCCAGCGCGCGGTCGATATCGTCGAAGCTTACTTCCGTATCGATGACGGGATGAACAAGGCCGCGGCCCATCTTCTGCATCGCATCAGCCATGTTCTCCATGCGGCAGCCGAAGGAGCCGAAGAGCTTCAGCTGTTGCTGAAAGAGCATCATCAGGTTCATCTCGGTCGAGACACCCGAGGTCGAGCCGCAGGTGACGAGACGGCCGCCGCGCTTCATGCAGAGCATGGAGCCTGCCCAGGTATCCTTGCCCACATGTTCGAAGACGACGTCGACGCCCTTCTTCTTGGTGAGCTTGCGCACCACGCCTTCGAAACGGTCGGTGCGATAATTGATGACGTGATCGGCGCCGAGCGCCTTGGCCTTTTCGATCTTGTCGTCGGAGCCGACGGTGGTAATAACTGTGCAGCCGATCTTCTTGGCAAGCTGGATCGCCGCCGTGCCGATGCCGGAGCCGCCGGCATGCACGAGGATTGTTTCACCGGGCTCGAGTTTGGCATTATCGAAAAGCATATGCTCGACCGTGCCGAAGGTGACGGGCGCAAGCGCTGCACCGATCGCATCGACACCGGGAGGTGCGGGAACCAGCAGGCGTGCCGGCAGGTTCACCTTCTCCTGCGCAAAACCATCGAGATGGAAGCCGTGCACGCCAGAGACATGTTCGCAGAGATTGTCACGGCCTTCGCGGCAGGGACGGCAGAGACCGCAGGTGCGCGCGCCATAGATCGACACGAGCTGGCCGGGCAGCACATTGGCAACGCCGGGGCCGATCGCTTCGACGACGCCGGAGGCTTCCGCGCCGATGACGAGCGGCATCTTGCGCTTGGCAAACGCCATGCCGCGCCAGCCCCACACATCGATATGGTTCAGCGCAACCGCCTTGACGCGCAACGTCACCTCACCGGGACCAGGAGCGTCTGGTTCCGGCAGGTCGGTGATCTCAAGCTTGCGGTCATCGATCAGTTGCAAAGCGCGCATGGCAAAACCTCTCGCCTCCGGGGCGTTATTTTTGTCGGTTGATTTGTCGGGAACCGCTTAAGCCGGTTCGAGCGCCATGACAAGGCTGGCATTCTGTCCGCCGAAGCCGAAAGAGTTGGAAAGCACGGCCGAAACCTGCGCTTGCCGCTTCTTGTTCGGCACGACATCGAGAACGATCGACGGGTCCGGGTTGTTGTAGTTGATCGTCGGCGGCAGCGTGCCGGTCAGCATCGTCTGCAGCGAGAAGACCGCCTCGACCGCACCGGCTGCCGTCAGCGTATGACCGATCATCGACTTGTTGGACGAGACCGGAATGCCGACCAGCTTCTCGCCGAAGACGGCAGACATGGAGCCATATTCCATCTTGTCGTTTTCAGGCGTCGAGGTGCCGTGCGCGTTGATATAGCCGATATCGTCCTCGCTCATGCCGGCATCGGCGAGTGCTGCGCGGATCGTCGCGATCGCCGGGCCTCCGTCGGGCGAAGAGCGCGTGCGATGGAAGCTGTCGGCCTTGTCGCCGGCGCCCTTCATGATACCAAGAATTTTAGCGCCGCGGGCAACCGCCGATTCCAGCGATTCCAGCACCAGCGTTGCCGCGCCTTCGGCGATGACGAAACCGTCGCGATCCTTGCTGAAGGGCTTGGAGGCCTTGGTCGGCTGATCGTTCTGGGTCGAGAGGGCAGAGAGCAGCGAGAATCGGATCAGCGCTTCCGCACTCAGCGAACCGTCCGTCGCAACCGTCAGCGCCCGCTCGGTGCGGCCCTGGCGGATCGCCTCGATGCCGAGCTGGATCGCCGTCACACCCGATGCACAGGCCGTCGACAGCGTCACCGGCAGGCCGCGCGTGCCGAAGCGATCGGACAGACGCTCGGAAATAGCCCCGAAGAGTGCCGCCTCATGAAAGGCCGGATCGGGGCGCTGGCGCATGGCGGCAAGGAACCGCTCATAGGCGTCGCCCGGATGGTCGGCCGCCGGCGAGCGGTCGGCAAGCTCGAAACGGGCGCTCCATTCCGGCTCGATCGGCGGGGCCGCGAGGAACAGCGGGCCGTTGAAATCGCCGGACAGACCGGCGTCGGCGAGCGCTTCGATCGTCGTCTCGCGCGCAAAGGCATAGGAGCGCTCGACGGCGTTCGGCACGGGAATGTCGATGAAATCGACCGTACCGGCGATGCGCGTCGAAAGTCCATCAGTGGGGAAGCGGGTGATCTCGTGAATGCCGGATGTGCCGGAGGAAAGAGCCGACCAATTGTCTTCCAGGCCCTGGCCGAGCGAGGTGATGATGCCCATGCCGGTGACCGCAACGATCGGACGGCCGAGATGATCCCTATAAGCGGACGCTGTCATTTCAGTCCCTCCTCACGCTTCTGCGGAAAGAACGGCGACGCCTTCGCCGCGCTGATGTCCAACGGTTGTGACGACGGCGGCTTTCGTGCCGGCCTTCATCGGTGCTTCATGCGCAGCATCGAAAGGCGGAATCTTGGCCCTGGCATCGATGGCGAGCGCTGCAAGCGCGAGGCCGAGTGTGAACTGCGCCTCGAGCGTGTGACCGGAAACGCCGCCGAAGCCGCGGATCGCAGCCCCCGGAAGCTGATGCTCCAGAACCGTCTTTTCGCGGGCGGCAATCTCATGCATGCCGGTCGAGCCGGAGAAGATCGCCGTACTGTCGGCCGGCAGGTCCGCGGCGGGCTTCAGGAGCTGCTCCATGCGCACTTCGAAATTGCCCGCAGCGCGATTGCCGCGATCGCCTTCGACGGCGGCAATCGTCGCATAGATATGCGCGCCGCGCCCTTCGGCGTGCTTGCGCGATTCCAGCACCAGGAAGGCACCGGCAGAACCGGTGATGATGCCGCCGCCCTCAAGGCCGGATCTCGACCAGAGCGGCGCCCATTGGCCGCGCGTATTGGCGCCGATCGCTTCCGTCAGCAGGATCATGTCCTGCCGCTCGGCGGCAAAGGCGCCACCCACGAGCGCATGGGTGGATTCACCCGACTTGATGCGCCAGAAGGCCGTCTCGACGGCCGAAATGCCCGATGCTTCCTCACCCATGAAGGTGCGCGAGGAACCGGTGACCTTATGAACAATGGAGATATTGCCGGCAAGCAGGTTGGAAAGCTGCGCCAGGAACAGCGTCGGACGCAGTTCCGTCGTCAGCTTTTCGTTCAGCAGCAGCTCGCGGTCGTTGCGCTTCAGCCCCTCGTCGACGATCAGCGTATCGACATTGATGTCGCGCTCGCCGCCGCCGGCCGCCACGATCATGTCCATCGTACCGCAGGCTTCGAGATCGTCCTTGAAACCGGCGTCGTCGAGCGCAAGGCCGGCGGTGAAGACGCCGATGCGCTGCCAGTTTTCCATCTGGCGCTGATCGCCGCGCTTGGCGATCTGCTGCGACCAGTCGATCTCGGGAAGCGGATGAACCGGATAGGGCTTGAACTTCTCGGTCTCGACGACCGGATCAGGTGCGGCATCGGCGGTCAGCAGCGCGACATGCGCATCCTTGCCGACGCCCTGACAGGTGACGATGCCGATGCCAGATATGACGACGTCATTGGCGGCCTTGCTCATTATTCACTCCCCTGGGCGTTTTGCCCCTGCGCAGCGATGGCGGCCATCAGGCCCACCTCTTCAGCACGTTTCCTAACGATATCGCCGAGCGGAATCTCACTGAAAGGCATGGTGCGCAGTTTCAGCTGCGCATCGCAGACCTTCTTGCCGCCGCTGGTGATCTTTGCCTTGGTGACGGCAAAACCGGAGCCGTCATGTTCGAGGAAGGCCTCGATGTCGAGCACCGCTTCCGGCTCGACGAACGTGCGCATCTTGGCGCCATCGACCGACATCAGGAAGGGCATGGACGTAAAATCGGTGGCGGCCAACACCAGCATGCCGGATGCCTGCGCCATGGTTTCGATGAGAAGCACGCCGGGAACGAGCGGCATGCCCGGGAAATGCCCCTCGAAAACGGGGCTCTTCGCCGGCACGACCGAGCGCGCGACGAGCGTGCGCTTCTCGAGGTCCACCGCCTCGACATGGTCAATCATCTGGAAATATTCCAGCAGCATCAGTCTTCTCCGCCGCGACGCGCAATAAGCCCCGGGAAGGCCTACTTAGGAACAAAATCGCCCGGCCGCCATATCAACGGCGGCAGGGCGCGAAAAAAACACGATGATGTTGCTTCAAGCCTTGGCGGCGCGCAACTCGTCGATCTTGGCGCAGAGGTTCTTCAGCACGAAATACTCCTCGGTGGAAACCTTGCCCTCGTTGACTTCCTGCGTCCACTTTTCGAGCGGAATCTTGATGCCGAATTCCTTGTCGATGGCGAAAACGATATCGAGGAAGTCGAGGCTGTCGATACCGAGGTCGTCGA
>Ga0209129_1000719_pt1 | contig 21372 bp, 23 predicted proteins | sample AraplaMF_Col_mMS_FD_184257 | JGI IMG/M metagenome (GOLD analysis project Ga0209129, IMG submission 184257) | Arabidopsis root microbial communities from the University of North Carolina, USA - plate scrape MF_Col_mMS (SPAdes) (version 3) | ecosystem: Host-associated > Plants > Roots > Endosphere... | reverse complement strand
CATACCCTGCACTCCGACAAACGGCAGCGCCCAGGCCGGATTGACGTCCTTGAACGTGATCCGCACGGTGTCGTCGTCGACCGCAACGACCTTGTCGATTGTCTTGTAAGAGCCGACACTCGCCGAGCCGACATCCGGGTTTGTGATATAATTGTAGGTGAAGAGCACATCTTTGGCTGTGAAGGGCTGGCCGTCGGACCATTTGAGACCGTGCTTGAGCTTCCAGACGACTGAACGGCCGTCGGCACTCACGCCGCCATTCTCGAGCGTCGGAATGTCCGCGGCGAGGAAGGGAACGAGATGTCCCTCGCGGTCGAAGCTGGCGAGAGGCTCATAGACGATCCGGCTGGCTGTCTGGTCCTTGATGCCCGGAGCCAAGTGAGGATTGAGCGTGCTTGGAGCCTGCCATAACAGCAATTTCAACGTCTTGTCGGCCGACATGGCGTGTCGTGGGACAATCACGATCGACAGGAAGAGAATAGTCAGCAAAAGGAAGCGCGCTGTCTCCAGGAACGCTCCGCGTTGCAACCGGCACCGAGCTTCTCTCCGCATCGCACTCCCCCACGATGGTATTGCCCGACGGCGGCAGGACCCGCTGCGCGTCAGTATCCTAGAAGTCCATCAAATTCCTTGCATGCGTCTCGGCAAATCCATGTTGATCTCATCATGAACAGTTGGCAATACCCAGGGTGGTAGAGCGAGAAAGCCTAAAGCCTGTCGAAATTGGACGCTTTTCGACATTACTCGACGAACAGGATTGCCAGGCTGACAGAGGCTTCGCCTTATCCTAGCCGAGGCAGGCAAAGACTTCTGCAAAACGCGCGGCCCCGGGGAGCAGTGTCTGCAACGGGGGCCTGAGAGCGGTCAATGCGTGACGTGTCGTTCCGGCGCTCCAACCGCCATGCCCAGGTCGCGCCAGACACCACGTCGCCAATACCGCGCATTTTAGCAATCTGACATACGAACAGATAAACCCTAGCGTGTTAAACTCTGGAAGACTTTAGGAGTGAGACATGAAGTTTCCAATGGTGGTAGCTTTGAGTTCGGCAGCGGCATTCTTGGGAACCGGCGGCTACGCCGTGTTGCCCAAATTTGTGACCGCTCCGATCCAGCGTTCGTTTGCTGCACCGACGCAGCCGATGATCATAGACAACGGAGTGATCGTGCAACGAGGCACGGCCTGCAACATCAAGGGCAACGTTAGCATCGAATCTGGCGACCGCATCTATCACGTACCGGGCCAGCACTATTACGAGGCCACAAAGATATTGCCGCAATATGGCGAGCGCTGGTTCTGTTCCGAGCAAGAAGCGCGTGAAGCTGGTTGGCGAAAGGCCAAATACTAATCCCGCCGAGTGAACATTCGTTGCTACTTGGAAATTGACCTCGACCCCCGCGTCTTCGCCGATGGTGCGTTTCCCTCACTCGCAAGCGGAGCGATGGATCCTATAGAAATGAACGTCAACGCTGTCACTGTTAAATCATTGTTCCAGTCGTGACGGCTTTTGCGCCGCGTGTAGACCATGTTGATCTGGAAGCATGATGTTGCTGGCATAGAAGCCGATACGGGAATGGTGTCTCCCTATAACCGCGCTGTTGCTGATGACGCCTGCTGATCAACGCCCCATTTGGGCGAGCAGGAGGCGTGCGTGGGATATCTCATTGTATTTATCGGATCAGGGCTCGGCGGCATGCTTCGCTACGCAGTGGGCATGCTTTCAATTCGTGTCTTCGGGACGAATTTTCCGTACGGAACGCTCGGCATAAATGTTTTGGGCTCTGCCTTCATGGGCATTGTCGTGGGTGTTTTCACAACGTCCAACTTAACGTCGCAGGACACCAAGTTGTTTTTGACCACTGGCGTCATTGGTGGTTTCACCACGTTTTCGACGTTCTCACTAATGCAGCGGTCCTGTGGGAGCGCGGCCAGCATTTGGCTGCTGCGGCGTATGTCGTGGCAAGTGTCATTGTATCGCTTATGGCTCTGATACTGACCATGATGGTCGTCCGGCGACATCTTTGAAGGTCGGCCTTTGGGGCCAATGAACGAACCCGCTGCGCGGGATGGCGCGTGGGTTGAGGTAGAGGGCACGAGGCGGGCGTCGGCAGCCCGATGTCGGGAAATACTTTGAGGAAATTCGGCACTTTGCCAAGGACCATTCTATGTCCTGATGAGTGTTGGCCAGCGCGTCGGGTCGCCTCGCTTCACCTTGAGCCGGGCGGGCGGGCAGTCCGACGCATGCTGGACGTTCGGCCGCACTCGGCCGAACGCACGCGCCGACGCCTCCCTTCGGAAGTTCGAAATCTTTGGTTTCAGTCCCATCATTTCAGCTATAAAATGGGAGACATCACTCAAAGGGGATTCAAGACCCATGCCCACAGAGAAGGAGGGCCGTCCGCCTGTTGCGCTGGAACAGCGCGACGTAAGCGCCGACCAGCGGATGTTCTCGCCTTCCGTTGCGCGAAATTCGGCGCCGATCCTCGCGGTCCTAAAACGTGTCCTTCCAACACATGGCACCGTGCTGGAGATTGGTTGCGGGACCGGCGAGCACGCTGTGTGCCTTGCGGGAGCAATGCCCAACCTCACCTGGCAACCGAGCGATCCGGATGCCGACGCCCGCGCCAGCACGTCCAGCTGGATCAAATTCGCAGGGCTGAAGAATGTGCTGGCACCGCGGGATATTGATGTGTGCTCAGGACAATGGGGCGTCGAACAAACGGGGCATTTTGACGCCATCGTGTCGATCAATATGATCCATATCGCGCCATGGGCGGCAAGCTTAGGATTGTTCGCAGGAGCTGGCCGCTTGCTTCGCGCTGGTGGGCTTCTTGTTCTCTACGGCCCATTCATGCGCGACGGCGCACACAACGCCCCCTCGAATGCTGCTTTCGACGTGGCTCTAAAGGAGCGAAACCCATCCTGGGGTGTGCGTGATATCGCTGATCTTGAACACGTGGGTGAGGCCGCCGGACTTAATCTCCGCGAGACGATCGAGATGCCTACCAACAATATGTTGCTGGTTTTCTCCACCGGCAGTGCCTGAACGACAATCGTCACAGACCCGGAGATGGCCGGACCACAAAGGTGCCAACGGTGCTGCCCCTGCGACAAGAAATGGGAGGACGCGTCATGTCCACGCTCCTCTTTAGCAAGAATAGTGTGTTGCGTGCGTCCCTTGAGCCCCTCCGATAGCGCTACAGGCTCACAGGAGGCTGCATCCTCCAAGCGGCAATCGCAGAGTTTATTCAACGCCACCACTGAAGCGGTAACAGTTTCCGGGATTTGCTGCCACGCTCGAGGCACTGCAGCTAGAAATCACAACGTCGGATACACTCGCCGCTGCTCGATGCTCAATATTATCAGTGGGTGTCCAACTGCCCAAAACGTCGCCACACGTCTCCATTCTCCACACTCAAAAAAACGTCGGTTGCCGAGGCAAAGGCTAGTATTCAACGTACTGCGAGGGAAAGATGATGTCCTGATCGACCAGAACATTGAATTTGTAGCCAGGCCTGATCCGAACCGTCGGTTGAACGTTCAGATTCTTGGAAATGGTTTGCTCGGCCACCCGACCGAAGGTTTCCGCAAAGTTTCGTCGCACAGCATCTGAGGCAGTGTCCTGTGTCGCAAGCGTTGAACTCTCGGGTATCGCCATATCGATCCCGGTCCCTAGCAGAGCGATAAGAACCGCCGACCCAAAGGTAGGCCATAGGTGACGATCGGTTTTGTCTTTGAACCCGCCGTATCCCTCCGCGTCCGTGCCCGCCATGCCGCCGAGCTGCAGCGTTGACCCATTCGGAAAACTGATGTCGGTCCACACAACGAGGACGCGTTGCTGGCCGAACGAGACCTTGGAATCGTAGCGTCCGAACAGCTTGGCGCCTTGCGGGATGAGAAGGCGGTAACCGGTTGCGCTGTCGTAGACATTTGCGCTGACCTGAGCAATTGCCCTCCCGGGCAGGTCGGAATTGAGACCGGTGATGAGAGTTGCCGGTATCACAGAACCGCGCTTCAGTTCATATGGCGAGAACTGCGGCACGACCTGCTTTGAGAGGTAACCAAGGTCCTTGATGTCCTGATTGAAAAAAGCCTCCTTCGAGACCTGACCGCTCGGATCAAAATTCTGGCTGATCAGGCCCGACTTCATCGCCGCCGCATAAAGATCGGATGCGCCACTTGTGCCGTCGTTAAGGTTCTGTGGATCACCGGTTTTGGTGCCTGTGGAAGTCTGCTCAGCATCGGAAATATCCACTTTCAACGGAGAGTCATAGGCGGTCACGCGTGCCTGAAGGCGTGCCATGCGCTGCCTTTGTGCCTCGCGTAAGAACTGTTCGTCCTGTTCGCGCTTTAGCCGCGTCCTCCACTCCTCCTCAGATTCAAGTCTAAGTCGCCGCTCTTGTCGGTCAATCGGTTCATGTTCGGCAACCGGCTGCTTGACGGGCTCCTTCTCGATTGCCCGCGGCGTTGGCTGGAATATTTCCTGCCTTTCCGGCTCGCCGATGATGCCGTCGGAAATACCTTTCTTCAGCTGGTCTGCGAAATTCGTTGCCGGCGTGTTCGACGTGGTGTCGAAATCATTCCCACCATTGAACGTTGTCCCACGCCAGGAAAGTCCGACCACCACGACACCGAGGAACAGCACGGTGATGACAATGGCAATGACGATCGGCAGGCGATTGAGGCGGCGCATAGCTCGCTGATCGACCGCGTGGCTCGTGGCGCCAAGCTGAAGCGACTGGACCATTGTTGTCTCTCTTACTGTCGTTGCATGATGGAGAGCGGACTTGCAGGCGTGGCGCCCGCGGGTGTCGTCGCATAAGTGCGGCCAAGCGCGATCGACGGTGTCATTAGGCGTGCAAGGACCTCACCATTGAGGCTATCGATCGAGTAGGTGAGTTGGATTGGCTTTTGGCTCTTGCCGACTCTCCCGTCCGTGATGACGACAAAACCCCATCCCCTCAGTGCTGCCTCAAGCGCGCTTGCATAGTCCGAGCCGTCCGCATCCATCTTGATGGGGGTCCTCACCGGTCTGTCGATATGCTCGGCAAACTGGCTTGCCATATCGCCTGCGATGGCACTTGCGGCGACTGGCCCGACGGCGGCTACCTGTGCTGAATAGGTGTCAATCGGTCCGCCAGCCGCCTGGCATCCAGAAAAAAGGCTGCACGTGATAAGCAAGCTGGGGGCCAATTTGTGCATTGATCAGCCTCCGCGCCGAATAGTAATTCTCTGCTGGTGCCAACCGACGCCCGATACAAGGATTGCTTCGTCGAGCGCATAATCGACGACCATGATGTCGTTCTTCATGCGATAGTTGACGATCCGGTTCTGCCCACCGGAAACGACAAAGAGTACAGGGGCGTCTTGACCCGCGATTGACTTTGGAAACTGGATGTAGGTCTTGGCCCCGTCGGAATAAACGCGCATTGGTTTCCACGCCGCCGAACCGCTGAGCGAATAGGAAAAACTCAGCCTCTCAGGGGCTGCGCCAAGGTTGCTTCCAGTTTGCAGTCGCGCATTGATGTCGGCGAGCTTGGTCGAAACGTCTTCCGGATACTCGAAACCGACGCGCGCCATATACTGGCTTGGGTGCGATTTGAGCTGGATATGATAGGTCCGGCGGGACGTCGTGACGACCATCGACGTCAACAGGCCAGGCTCCGACGGCTTGACGACAAGATGGATCGCCTGCCCACTGGTTGCACCTGATGTCGCAGGCTCGACTTTCCATCGGACAGTATCGCCGACGAGGACGTCGCGTACGATTTCGCCCCCCTGAAGCTCGATGTCGCAAACCTGCAGTGGAGAACAGACGACCGAGGGCTGGGCTTCGCCAAAGAGAAAAATGACCTTCCCGTCCGGACCCGTTGCAACAAGGGCCGGCGTTCCTCGCCACTTCCTCGAGACGTCCGTCGCCTTGACCTCATTTGGCGTCATGCCTTGCGCAAGCGAAGCGCCTGCGAAGACGAGTCCGACCATGCAGCCGAAGGCTGCCATCAGTTCTGTTTTGTACATTCGGAAACTCCCCTGCTCTTAAAGCTGTGCCGTCCAGTCGAAATCCCGAACGTAAAGGCCGATCGGGTTAACGCGGATGATTGCCTCATCCTGTGGTGCGGTCAGTGCAACCGTTGCGATTCCGCGAAAACGGCGCGTGCCGGTTTCCTTGCCCTTGCGGTCCCTCTCGTACTCCGTCCAGTCGATCTGATAGGTTTGCTGCGAGAGTGCCACGATGTTGTTCACCTCGATGGCAACCGTCGATGTCTTGGCCTTCTCGAACGGCGAATTGCCGCGAAACCAACCGTTTACCTTCTGCGTCGAGGGGTCGGAAGTTCGTAGAAGGGCATAGGTGCGATCGATATATTGCTTCTGCACCACGGCATCCGGCGTAATCGACCGGAAGCTGGTTACAAAATTGCCAAGTGCCGCCCTGACCACGCGTGCGTCGGCATACTCGATCTGCTCCGGGAAACCTGACGTGACCGAGGTGCCAAGTTTATCCACCTCGACGATGTAAGGGACCAGCTTGACCTGAGTGCTGAGGTACAAAGCATACCCAAAGCCCGTCACTGCCATGGCGAGAGCGAGGATCCCGACGGTCCGCCATGCAGCAGCGGCCTTGACGTAAGAGCCGTAGCGCTCGGACCATTCCTGCCTGGCGACAAGGTACGGGTTTTCGGAAGGCCGGTTTGCTGCCATTCGATCTCTCTCCTAAGGATCACGGTTTATCGCTGCGTTCGGGAGGTGGCTTAAAGCCAGCGCGACCGCTCAAGCCGGCATCGAGTTTGGCATTGGCAAGGCCGAGTATCGAGCCGGCATAGGCACCGGGCGAGCCGATCGCCTTTTCCTTCGCTGCCGATGCGACTGCTTTGCCTGCGGAGCTGACGCCAGCACCGATGCCGCGCGCGGCAGCCCCGGCAAGCGAGGACCCGGCGGCGCGAGCTTCCTTTGCAGCAGCAAAGCCTGCGATGATAGCGCCCGTACCTAGAAAGAAGCCGGCCAAGGCGACTGAAGCGGCCTGACCGCCGTGTCGAATGACCTCCATACCGCCCGTAACCGAGGCTCCCTGCACGACACCCTGTATGATGTTCGGCACGTACATTGCGATGATGAAGACAACGACAGCTATGCCGGCGATCGCGAGCGCAGTTTGGAAGTGATTGCCAAAGTCCGGGTCATCGGCCAGTCCGATCAGGACATCGGACCCTATGCGCGAGATCATGACAAGTGCCATGAGTTTCATCCCGACAGAGAACGCGTATACGAGATATCGTATGGCAAAGTCTTTGGTGAAGGATGACCCTCCAAGACCGAGCATGATCATGCCTGCGAGTAAGCCGAGGTACATCTCGACCATCACTGACACAAAGATCGCAGCGACCAAAGAGAAAGCAATGACGCTCACCACCATCGCAAAAGCCGCTGAAATGGCAAGCGCAGTCTCGTGGAACGGCCCGAAGCGAACTTTTTCCGCCATCTTGGTCGCGACGGCGAGTCCGGTATTGAACACGTCTGCGGGCGAGGCCGCCTCACCCCCGGCTCCAATCTGAAAGAGGCTGTCGACGACGGCTTTTGCAAATGTTGGTCCTTGGGCAAGGACGAAGGCAAAGAAGCCGACGAACATGATCCGCCGAACGAGTTCAGCGAACCAGGCGTCCAGCGAAGCCGCTTGTAGCGCGAGCGATATGGAGGCAATTCCGATCTCAATAGTCGCCAAAATCCAGAAGAGCGAGCGAGCGGCGTCCATGACCTTCGTTTCCCATCCCTTGGCAGCGGAGGTGATTTGAATCTGAAGTGAAGTCAGGGCAGCCCCCTCTTGGGCAAGCGCGGGATGCACCAGCAAGATTGTAAAGGCCGCGAGTGCTGCAGCGGTTCTCATTTGGGCAAGCGCCTGGTTCATGGGATCACCATTCCACCTTCATCTTCTCGCCACCGGATGTAGGCGGAGCGATTGAATAGAAGAATTCCTCGTGCAACTTCTGCGCCAGGTCATTCTCGGTCTGTTCTGATTGAAGCCAGGTTCCCACCATGGTCATCTGTTGCGAAACGAGGCCGCGCAGTTTCTGCATCTGGGCGACTTGTTGCGCGGCAATCTCGTGACCTATCTGCAGGGCTTTCATCTGCCCGTCCGCCGTCTCCGACATGCTGCGGAGCGAGCGCATCGTGCTCTCTTCGCCGTCGAACTGGTCGGCGGTCAAACTGGCCGCCTTTAATGTGCCGGCAATTGTGCCCCGGTTGGTGTCGGACCAGGTCTGGTATGTTGAAGAAAGATCCTCGCCCTTCAAAAGGGCGCCCTGAAGCTCGGCATAACTCTTGAACCGCTGCTTCAGCACATCGTCCGCGCTGCCCATCGAAAAGGCGATGCCCTGCCCCTGGTCAACGATGCCGCGGAGCTGGTTGAGGTCGTCTTCCACCCGCCCCCAGATGTGATCGGGAAGCGATGCGGTGTTTTGCAGCATGTTCTTGTAGATATTCAGTTGATTTTGAATTTGCTCTGCCAACTGGCTGATCTGCCTCAGTTGATTGTCGACCTGAAGGCCCGAGCTTTTCAGAAGATCGACGAGCTGGGCGTTGTTGGCGAGCTGTGTCCATTCGGTAGCCGCGCCAGTGACCGAACCTGCAGAAGCGGTTGCGGCCGAACCCAAGATGAGCGTGCAGGCGATCAGTCCGGCAAGCCTCCTATGCGATATTGAATAGCGATGCGGCATCGTGGACTCCTCTCGACTCAAGCCAACGGACTGGCCAGTCCTCACCATGATTGGACTTCAATACGCGGATGCGCTTGAGGTCTTCCTTGCCTGAAACCCCAACGAAACTAAGAGCAACGGGACCGAGCGACATGTCGAACAGACGCCGCCCTTCCGGTGATGCGACGTAATATTCCCGCTTCGGGATCGCGCTCGCGACGATCTCGATCTGGCGTTCGTTGAATCCAATTCTCTCATAGAACTCGCGCGTGCCAGGTTCACGGGCGGCACCGTTCGGAAGGCAGATCTTTGTCGGACAGGATTCCTTCAGAACGTCGATGATTCCAGAGCGCTCGGCATCAGAAATGGATTGCGTGGCGAGAACGACAGCGCAATTCGCTTTCCGGAGAACCTTCAGCCATTCGCGAATCTTGTCCCGGAAAACGGGATGGCCAAGCATCAGCCACGCCTCGTCAAGGAGGATCAGACTTGGCGAGCCATCGAGACACTTCTCGATTCGTCGAAATAGGTAGCTGAGAACAGGGACAAGATTGCGCTCGCCGCGGTTCATCAGAGGTTCGATCTCGAAGCACTGGAATCCACCAATCGCCAGCCCGTCCTCTTCGGCATCGAGCAATTGACCCATGGGTCCGTCGACCGTGTAGGGATGAAGGGCATCCTTGATTTCACGGACCTGAACACCAGACACGAAATCCGAAAGCGATCGGCCGGGAGCAGTCGCCATGAGCCCAATCTGACGGGAAATCGCGTTGCGAAGATCCGGGGTGATGGTAACCCCCTGAAGTGCGACGAGCATCTCGACCCATTCGATCGCCCAGGCCCTATCACCGTCCGTGCCGAGATCAGATAGAGGGCAGAACGCAAGCGCCGCCTTTTGCATTTCGCTATCGCCGATCTCGTAATGATCGCCACCACAGGCAAGCGTCAGTGGAAGCAGAGAACGACCTTTATCAAAGGCAAAGACCTGTGCACCCTCGTAACGCCGGAACTGAGCAGCAATGAGTGCGAGTAGCGTCGACTTGCCTGAGCCTGTTGGACCGAAGATCAGCGTGTGACCGACATCGTCGACATGCAGGTTCAGCCGAAAGGGCGTCGAGCCGCTGGCGACTTGCATCAGCGGTGGAGAGTTTTGCGCGTAGAACGGGCACGGTGCCGTCGGGTTGCCAGACCACACGGAGTTAAGGGGAATGAGATCTGCGAGATTACTGGTGTTGATAAGCGGTTCACGGATGTTGCAGTACCAGTTGCCGGGTAGGCTGCCGAGATAGGCGTCCGTTGCATTTAGCGTTTCGATCCTCGCTCCAAAACCCTCTGCCTGCACCAGCCGGCGGATTGCCTCGGCTTTTTCTTGCAACGCCTCGATGTTCCTGTCGAAGAGGATGACAACCGGCGTGTAGTATCCGTAGGCGACAAGCCGGGATGAGGCTTGTGCGATCGCGTCCTCCGTTTCGGCCACCATGGCCATAGCGTCCTGATCTATGGAGCGGCTTTGCGTCTGAAACAGCTGATCGAAAAAGGGTCGTACCTTTTGCTGCCATTTCTTCCGGGTGCGCTCGAGTTTCTGGCGGGCTTCTTCCGCGTCCAGGACAATGAAGCGCGATGACCACCTGTAGGTCAGCGGCATCAGATCGAGAGCGTTCAAGATCCCCGGCCAGCTTTCGGCGGGCAACCCGTCGATCGCAACCACACCGAGAAATCGGTTCTCAACCTTCGGCGTCAGCCCATGTTCAAGCTGTGCCGTTACAAGCCAGTCAAGATACATGGGCACATCCGGCAAGCGGACGGGATAGTTGTCACCCGTGATGCAGAAGCGGATGAATTGCAGAAGTTCGTCGTATCGGGCAACCGTCGTCCCACCCCGGTCGCTTGTCTCACGTGTTTCCATGCGTCGGATAGAGAGCGTATTGGCAAGATACTGTTCGACCTCTCGCACCGCATTCTTGAAAATGGCGAGCACTGTATCCGCGTAAGACCTCTTGCGGCTTTCCTCGTCAGAATAGATGTACCTGCTGAGCGCGGACTTCTTAGCCTCAAGCGGCCGATGGGTCAGGATCACTGCGTGCTTGCTTTCAAAATGCCCCTGTTCTCGTACGAAATGAGCGCGACGCTCGGCATCGATTGCTCGCGTGACCGCGTCGGGAAAATGGCAGCGGTCCTCGCAGGGGTAGTCGACGGTCGGAACACGGATCGCTTCGACCTGGATCATCCATCCACTGCCAAGTCGCGACAGAACGGCGTTGATCTGTCGCGAAAGCTCATTGCGCTCCAGATCGGTCGCACTCTCTGAATCAGGTCCGGCAAAGTACCAGCCAGCCATAAGGCTCCCGTCCTTGAGGAGTAGCACGCCGTTGTCGACAAGGCCTGCATAGGGAACAAGATCTGCAAAAGAGGGACCCGTGATCCTGAATGCGCTCAAAGCAACCATGCCCACCTCCTCAGTATTTGCGCCACGGCGCGGTGGTTGGTTTGTAGAAAGGCTTGTATGAAATGTGCCTGATATAGACCTGACGCATGAGCGGATCCGACTTCGCCAACATGCGTAGCAGGCCGATGACGACAATCCACACCGCGACGCCGAACACTGCAGAGTACACAGTCAACACCACGAAGATGAGAATGGCTGCTGCCATGCCAGTAATCAGCACCAGTTCGCGGTCAGCGCCCATCAGAAGATTTGGGCGAGACAATGCACGATGGATGCGGTTTCGTCGCAAGCCGGACAGGGATTCAGCCATTTGCTTTCTCCTCTCGATCCAACACCTTCGATGAGGAGCGTTGATCATCGATCCATCCGATCGATGCGCCTGTTGCACCGAACAGACCGACAATCCGCGTAGCGCCAAGGAGGACACCGGCCACAAGGACCACGTACACCAGACGTCGCGCAAAATCGTTGAGTTCGCCGCCGAAAATCAGCATCCCCCCGGCGATCGCGACGGCAGCCAGCGCAATGTAACCGGCGACGGGGCCCGTGATCGATTGCTGGATCCGTTCGAGCGGGCCCTCCCAGGGAAGCTCGCCGCCGGAACTGGCGAGCGCGGGCATCACTGTCACGAAAAGGAGTGTTGCGCTGAAAAAAGCGATAGCAAGCGGAAGTTTCCTATGTGGCACGGCGACGCTCCTGCTCTTCGGTTGGTTGGTCGGATTGGATTTCGTATTGGCCATTGACGAAACGTATGACCCGAATGATGTCGCGCACACGTCGGCCCCGCGGAGTGCGTTCAATAGAGACAATCAGATCGACTGCCTCCCCGATGACTGCCTCCATTGGCTGCATGCTTGCCTCAGCGGTAAGCTGCTCCAGGCGGCGTAGCGCCGAGACTGCGGTATTGGAGTGGATCGTGGCCACCCCCCCAGGATGACCGGTGTTCCATGCTTTCAGCAACGTGAGCGCAGCACCGTCTCTGACTTCACCAACAACGATACGGTCGGGGCGCAGGCGCATCGTGCTCTTCAACAGCCGGGCCATGTCAACAGCGTCGCTGGTGTGCAGCAGAACCGCATTGTCGGCTACGCACTGGATCTCGGCGGTGTCTTCGAGCACAACGAGGCGATCCTCAGGAGCGCACTTGACGATCTCGTCGATGACAGCGTTCGCAAGTGTCGTCTTTCCCGAACCAGTTCCGCCCGAAATGATGATATTCAAACGCGAGCTGACCGCATTTCGGATGGTCGCGGCCTGCACTTCTGTCATGGTTCCCGAGCTGACATACTCGTCCAACGGGATCAGTGAGGACGCCCTTCGGCGTATCGTGAATGTCGGCTTTGCGACCACCGGAGGCAGCAACCCCTCAAAGCGGTGGCCGCCAATCGGGAGCTCACCCGAGATGATGGGGTGGTCGGTGTCGACAGCGCACTGCAGCGCGTGTGCGACCGTACCAATGACGATTTCCGCTGCCGCTGGGGCCACTTGGCCGTGCGGTGAGAACCCCTGGCCCAACCGTTCGACAAAGACCTTGCCATCAGGGTTCAAGACGATTTCAACGACACTCGGGTCATCAATTGCGGCACACAGGCGGTCGCCAAGGGCATGACGCAATTTGCTGATCAAACGAACTTGAGCAGGATGTTGCATTGTCACCATGCGACCTTCGGTTGGAGTGCAATTTCGTTTTGCTGGTTCGCACCGGGAAAGTGCGGTTGGAGGTGAAAATTGCCCACTTGCGATCCGATATCCACTCGCAAACTTGTTAGTGCTTTCTCGTCGACGATGTTTCGTTAACCCGCGGTCCGTGGGCGGAACTTGGCCGAAGTCGGAGCGCGACGCTGGCAAGGAGCCGGGCCCCGCGCAGGCATCAAACGATTGGTTCCGATCCATTTCGGAAACTAATGACGGCAGAAGTGCTCGGCCCGTTCGGGGTCCTACGGAGGGCCAATTCATCTGCGCAGCACATGAATCGTTGAAATCCGATATTGGACCACTGGCGGTCCGCTGAAGACCATTCCCATGGGAACAACGCCAAGAAGCGAGATCATGTCATGGGAAGAACAAGACTAATTTTCACTGTGTCGGCCTTCGCGGTCGCAGCTCTTGCCACGCCGCTGCGCGCGGAAACGCTTGTCGTCAACAGCTATGGAGGACCTTACGAAGCCATCATCCGCAAGGCCATCATAGAGCCATTCGAGCAGCGAACTGGGATAGATGTCGTCTATGACCCCGTCGGCTCAGCGTCGCAGGATTATGCGAAGATCAAGGCGACCAGGGGCCGGCCCGGCTTTGACGTGGTCGTCATGACCGCCTCTCAATCGCTGCAGGGCTGTAAGGACGGCGTTCTGGAAAAGCTTGACGCAAATAGCATCCCGAACCTTGCGAAACTCTCGCGAAGAATGACGGAAACGGCCGGTCCCTGCGGTGCTGTGCACGAGGTCCAGTACATGTCGTTGCTTTACCGCACGGACAAGTTGGCAACGCCGCCGGTATCTTGGTCAGCACTTGCCTCAAGCGACCTCGCGGGTCGGGTCGTCCTGCCGACATTTCAAAACACCATGGCCATCTACCTTGTCGAAATGTTCTCACTGATGAATGGCGGCGACCTCGTCGACAATCTCGCTCCTGGGTTCAGGGCAGTGGCCGTAATCGCCAAGCAATCGATCGGCTTCGAACAGAGTTCGGCAATTCTCGAGAGCTACATAAAGGATGGAACGGTCTGGGCGATGCCTTTCTGGAGCGGCCGGGCGCAATTGCTTGTCGATAGCGGCTTGCCTGTGGATTACGTCAAGCCAAAGGAGGGCACCATCCCGCTTGTCGCCACGCTGAACATTCCAATCGGCGCCGAGCATAAGGATGCTGCGAGAAAGTTCATTGACTTCTTCCTGGAGAAGACCAGTCAGGAAGCGTGGGTGGGCGGTTACAAGGTGGGAAGCGCCCGCACCGACATCGATGTTCCGGCCGCGGTAAGAGCACGCCAGATCACCTCAGATGCAAACTTGAATTCCCTTCATTTGCCGAACCTGACCACCGTCGCAGAACGCCTGCCCAAATGGGCGGAACAGTGGGAACGCGACGTTGTCGCGCACGCAAATTGAGGGGTCCCATGACTATTATTGCCTTGGAGATGCCTGGCAAACCGCGAGTGTTTGCCAGGGGTTGGATCAGGTTTCTGGGATTGTCACCAGCGACCTGTCTGCTCGTATTTTTCTTCGCTCTGCCGATGGGAATGATGATCGGAATGAGCTTTCACAATCCATCATCGCAGGGAGTGAGCCTTCTTAGCTATTCGCGTTTTTTTACCGACGGCCTGTCACTCCTCGGCTTTTGGAGGACAACTCTCATGTCGAGTCTGGTTGCGATTTCGGCAACCTTGCTCGCCTATCCAGTTGCCTACTATCTGGCGCGTTCGAGAGGGCGGTGGCGTTCAATCGTGTTTGCCATCGCGCTCGCACCCGAGCTTGCCGGTGTCGTTCTGCGAACCTATGGATGGCTCATCATCCTGGAAGACAGGGGTTTCATCAACGATGTCCTACTTCACGCGGGGCTGATTTCGTCGCCGCTTCCCTTGTCGAAGAACTTGTTTGCGGTGGTCATCGGTCTGACCCATGTCGTGTTGCCTTTCGCAATCCTGTCCTTGACGACAAGTATCCAAGGCATCGACGACAACCTCGAACGTGCAGCCCAGATCTTGGGAGCGCCGCGTCATGCCGTCGTCTGGCACATCCTGCTTCCTCTGTCGGTTCCGGGTCTCATAAGCTCATTCCTTCTTTCCTTTACAATGGCTGCTAGCGCCTATGCGACGCCCGCGCTGCTCGGCGGAGCCAGCTTCAAGGTCCTGGCGACCATGATTTCCGAGCAGGTCCTCTTCTATATCGATTGGTCCTTCGCAGCCGTCATGGCGAATGCGCTGCTGATCCTCATGCTCGTGATCTCGTACGCCGGGATTCGTTTCGAGGCGGGTTGTCGCCAAAAGTATCAGAGCGTCGCAGGAGGTATGAAATGAACAGAGTGATATCCGCGCTGTTTTGGTGTGCTCTTGCACTGGTAATCGCCTTCATCGCGCTGCCAATTGTGGTGGTCTTTGCAGCGTCTCTCAGCCCAACCGGCGACGTGACATTTCGACCGTGGGAGTGGACGGTCAAATGGTACTTCGATCTTGCGTCGGAGCGGTGGCTTGGACCGTTTTGGCTAAGTGTCAAAATTGCCATTGTCGTTTCTGTCGTAAGTGGCGCGATCGGGACCGTTGCTGCTTATGTCGTCGCTTACGAGAAGTTCGCAGGAAGCGAGGTCGTCATGGCCGCACTCCTTTCGCCGCTTTCCGTGCCGCAGATCGTAAAGGGCGTGGCAGTGGTTCTGTTTTTGTCCGTGATCGGACTACAGCCGTTGCTCGGAACGCCGGCTCTCATTGCCGGTCACTGCGTGCTTGCGCTTCCCTTTGTGGTTCGCATGGTTGCCACGTCGATTGCAAACTTTGACTGCAACCTCTTCCGAGCGGGCCAGATTCTCGGGGCCAATCAATGGCAGCGGATCAGGTTCATCCTCCTGCCTGCGATCAAGCCGGGTGTCCTTTCAGGGGTGACATTCGCATTCATCATCTCGTTCAACAATATTCCGCTCTCGGTGTTTCTGGTGCGACCGGGAGAAACCACGCTGCCGATCACCGTCATAAACTATCTCGAATACAGCCTCGACCCCGTCATGGCTGCGGTCAACGTCGCATCCATGGCCTTCATTCTGATCGTGATTTTCAGCTTCGAAAAACTCGGCGGTTTTTCCGCCCAACTGCATGGTGGTAGCAAATGAGTGCAATCGACGTGGAGCTGATCTCCGTCAGCAAATCCTTCGGTCCGATATCGGTCGTCACAAACATTGATCTTAAGATTCCGAAGGGAGAATTCGTCAGTATTCTCGGACCGTCCGGGTGCGGGAAGACCACAACCCTCAACATGATCGCCGGGTTTAGCGCGCCGTCCGGCGGCGACATCCGTATTCGCGGCCGTAGCCAGGTTGATGTTCCTCCCGAACGCCGAAACATTGGCCTCGTTTTTCAGAACTATGCACTTTTTCCACACATGACCGTCGCCGAAAATGTTGCGTTCGGCCTGCGAATGAAGGGCACGCCAAAGGGCGAAATCGGATCAATCGTTCAATCCTCACTTCGCAGGGTTCATCTCGACACACTGGCAGACCGCTATCCCAGAGCGCTGTCGGGCGGACAACAGCAACGCGTCGCCCTGGCGCGGGCACTTGCGCCACGACCCTCGGTTCTTTTGCTCGACGAGCCGTTATCCAATCTTGACCTGAAGCTGCGCGAAGCAATGCGTGCGGAATTGAAGGAGATGCAGCAGGAACTGGGTATGACCTTCATCTACGTCACCCATGACCAGGAAGAAGCGATGGCAATGTCCGATCGCATCGTCGTCATGTGGAAGGGGGCCGTCGCGCAGCAAGGGGATCCCGGTTCCATCTATGGCGATCCACAATCGACCTTTGTCGCCGACTTCATCGGGAAGTCCAATATTCTGACATTGAGGGAGGTAACGTCGACTGGAACCGCATGGGATGCTTCAATCGACAAGTGCGACATAAGACTTCGCGCGACGCGCGGAAAGGGAGATGCCCGCTATTGTGTCATTCGACCCCAGGACATCCAGCCGCTTGTCGACGACGCTCCGGTTCCGGAGGATTTCAACGTGCTTAGAGGTATGCTGAAAAGAGTGATCAATCTTGGGGCATCGCTCGAAGTGCTCGTTGAGCTCGCGCCCGAAATTCACGTCAGCGTTCTGGTTCCTTCCGCAGGGTCGGACGCATTGCCGGCCCCTGGGCAACAGCTGAAGCTCGGCATTCGTGCCTGTGCATTGAAACTCCTGGCCGACTGAGCAGCGATCGATAAAGCAGCCGCATCAATGCCTCGGGGTTCATATTGGAGATCTCCCAGGGGCCCGCTTTAGGATCACCGTGACCTAATCGAGAAGGTCACTATAGGAGATGAAAATGCTTACAAAGGAGCGGCTTAAGGCCATTCAGCATTCCAGCAACGTGTGTGCGGATATCGAGGGTTTTGATTTCGACCGATACGACAGCCGCGACATCGAGGCGATCCGAGGGTACTGGCTGCAGTATGGGGTGATACGGTTCAAGCAGACCCGCATCACAGACGCGCAGCAGGTGGAATTCTCCCGGCATTTCGGCGAGTTTGTCATCCACCCGAAGCAGTTGCAGGAAGGGGGACATCCAACGCACAGGGAAATTCTTGTCATCAGCAACGCAATGACCGACGGAAAGCCCAGTGGAGCCATGGGAAACAGTGAGGCCACCTGGCATACGGACACATGGTTCTACGAGAAGCCTCCGGCTGGGGCGATTTTGCGTGCAGTTCAAGTCCCTCCCTCAGGCGGTGATACCTACTTCCTGTCGACCTATCTTGCCTACGAAACACTGCCGGCGACACTGAAAGCAGCCGTCGATGGACGGCAGATCTTCTTCCAGAACGTCTATGACAAAACGGGTAAGCTGCGGCTGGGAAAATCGACCCCGAAGAGCCAGGACTATCGCGAGTGGAGCGGCGTCGTGCACCCACTTGTTCGCACTCATGGCGAGACGGGTCGCAAGGCACTTTATCTCGGCGGAACAATTGACGGCGCATGGATCGTCGGAATGAGCCGCGACGAGAGCGATGCGCTCTTGGCCGAGCTGTGGGATCACACGACCAGCACCAAGCAAGTCTTTGTGCAGCAGTGGGACGAAGGAGACATCATGATGTGGGACAATCGATGCACGATGCATCGTCGCGATTCATTTGATCCGGCCTTCATCCGGATCATGCACCGTACGACGACCTCAGGCGAACGGCCAGTCTGATCCCCAAAACGAAGAGCTATCCGTGACAATGTTCTATCAACTGATGGATCGCCATCCACCCCTGAATCCTGACCTGATCGAACTATTGTCATCGGTAGAGACGGCAACGATCGGCCACGTGGAGCATGTGGGATTTGTGGGAAGTCAGGTCCTTCCGCTGTTCCCGGCTCATGCGGCCGGAGTTGCCGTAACCGTCGCGGCCCCCGGCCGCGACGGTTCTATCATCTACAAGGCGATCGACCAGCTCATGCCCGGCGATATGCTTGTGATCTCTCGTGTCGACGGCGATGACATCGCCTGCGTGGGAGGCGGGGTGGCAACGGCTGCCATGGCGAAGGGCGCCGTTGGCATCGTCGTGGACGGTCCATGTACTGATGTCGAGGAGATCGGGGAAGTTGGATTGCCGGTCTGGTGCCGGGGTGTGTCCTCCAAGACCACCAATCGTCAATTCAGCATCGGTGGTTGCTTGAATGTTCCCGTCGCCTGCGGACGTACCGCCGTGTTGCCTGGCCAGGCCGTACTTGCCGACCGCTCCGGAGTGTTCGTCGCCGATGCCAACCGGATGCGCCAAATCGCTGAAGCAGCAAGGCAACGCCAGCAAAGATCGGTCGCCGTGCGAACGCATCTGGCGGCAGGCAGATCGATTTTTGAATTCCAGCCGGAGACCGGATCGTGAAAATCGCGTTGATTCAAATGAACTCGCAACCGGACCGCCGCCGGAACCTGGTTCAGGCCGAGCGGCTGATGAACGAAGCGATGCGCGGAACTCCCGACCTGATTGTTCTCCCTGAGCACTTCGATTGGATGGGAGGAACCGGAGATGACAAACGGCGCGCCGCCGATCGCGTCCCCGGCGGCGAGGCCTACGGTTTCATCGAGCGTTTTGCGAAGGACAATTCAGTCTGGATACATGCCGGCAGCTTGCTGGAACGGCAGCGCAACGACGGACCCGTGCACAACACGACGATCGTGTTTAATGCGCGCGGCGAGGAGGTCGGCCGCTATCGGAAGATTCATATGTTCGACATTACGGCGCCGAACGGGATGAAATACGCTGAATCGTCGGTTGTGACGCCGGGCGATGATCTTCTTATCTACGAGTTGAATGGATACAGGATCGCATGCGTGATCTGCTACGATCTTCGTTTCTCGCGCCTGTTCGATCGGCTGGCCAGCGAGATGGTCGATATCTTCATTCTCCCTGCTGCGTTCAACCGCCAAACCGGACGCGCGCACTTTGAGGTGCTATGCAGGGCGCGGGCGATTGAGTATCAGGCTTACTTCGTCGCATGTGGTCAATGTGGCAGTTACCCCACCCCCGGCGGCCCGCGCCGGGAAACGTTAGGCCGTTCTCTTGTTTGCGACCCCTGGGGAACGGTGATTGGCAAAGCCGGCCACTTTCCGGCAGTTCTCCAGGTCGAAATCGATCCGCATCGCCTTGCCGAAGTACGGCGCCTGATTCCGATGTCAGAGCATCGGGTGCTCCTTGATGGCAAGCACCTCCACATCAAGCCGGAACGCATGTAGCGCCGGCGTTTCGCAGGCGCTTTGCTTTCCCAGGAATTTATCCAAGCTTCATCCTGCCGTTTCCTCCGGATCGCTAGGTTCTTCCGATTGGCGAGAAGGAGAAACCGTCCATGCAGGAACAGAACATTCAAGCTAGTCGCGACGTGAAATTTCTCAATTGTGAAGAGATCCGCGCCGCAGGCGCCGACCTGACCACGCAGGAGCTTCTGGACGCAACAGATGCGGCTTGGCGGGACATCCGGTCAGGAAAATCGTTTGGTGGCAAGTCCGTGCTGTCGCTGCCAGAGGAATCCTTCTGGGAGGTCGAAAGCGTCGCTCCATTCAAGTCCCAGTTTGAGAACGAGCGGTTGGGATGGAAATTGTCGTGCCTCTACAGCGTCAATGATCAATTCGGCGGCGTCAAGATCATCGGGGCCAACGCGTTCAACCGCAATCTCGGCTTTCCGCGATCGACCTCGACCGTACTCCTGCTGGAGAAGCGAACCCTGCGCCTCGTGACGGTTCTGGAAGGAACCGCAATGTCCGCCCGGCGCACGGGCACCTATGCAACGACGGTTCTGGGCATGTTCACGAATCCAACGGACAAGCTATCAGTCTTTTTGTTCGGGTCGGGCCCAATCGCCCGCAGCGTGATTGAGTGCCTTGATTTCCGTTTCGCAGACAGGATCGAAGAGATCGTGGTGCGTGGGCGTAGCAGGGAAGGCCTTGAGGCACTGATGGCAGACATCGCGGGTTGCACGACGATCCCAGTCATCCCTGCAAGCGACACCACACGCCTACCGTTCTGTCGGTTTGTGATCACGGCCACGAATGCCAGAACACCTCTGTTTGACGATTGCGCCCTTCATCGACGCGCCATATCGCTGCATCTCGGTGGAGATGAGGTCCCAGATGCCTACCTCCAGCGAGCACTTCGATCGGGTCTTGTCGTCTGCGATGACGTGGCGACCGTCTCTCGCCGAAATTCGCAAAGTATTGCGCTGCATTTCTCCAGGCGCGGCCTTTCCCTCGAGCAAGTCGGCCCGTTAATCGGAGTAGCAGAGCTTTCGGGCTCCGGTGATTTGCACGTCGAGCAGGAAGGTCCGACCTGCGTCACCTGCGTTGGCCTGCCGATGCTCGATCTCTATGTCGCACAGGCGACCTACAAAAAATACCGTGCGTACAACGATCACATGCTGGCAACCCGCACTTGATCAAACGGAGGCGGTTCATTGTACCTTTCCGAAATACTCGCCGAACATATCTCGGCTGTCGCCGCTCGACCTCCCCTTGCCGAGACGCGCAACATGGCAATCCGGTGTGTTCTTGATCTTATCGGTGCTGCCATCGTCGGACATTCCTCCGACAGTGCAACGGCAGCGCGTCGATCCGCAGCAACCCTCTTTGGCAAAGGCGAGACGCCGATATGGTTTTCGGGACAGGAATTGGCCGCTGTCGGCGCCCTTTTCTGTAACGCAGCAGCGGCCAGCGCCCTTGATATCGACGACGGTCACCGGGCGGCACGAGGCCATCCCGGAGCCTCAGTGGTAACGACTGCCCTTACCATCGGCTCGATGCAACAGCTTGGCGGCGACGACATCATCGCTGCAATTGTCGCAGGCTACGACATTGGAGTGAGGACGGCAGCGGCACAGAACCCGCAAACTATTTCCACGCGGCAGTCGGGACGTTGGGCTGCCATCGCATCTGCCGCAACCGCGGCGGTCTTGCTCAAGGCTTCACCAGCGGTGACCACTCAGGCGCTTGCCATTGCCGGCGTGCTTGCCCCGAACCAGCAGGCAAATGGTAGCTCGGGTTACTCGAAGATGACCGGCAACGACGTCAAGGAAGGCATCCCGTGGAGTAGT
>Ga0209129_1000710_pt1 | contig 21515 bp, 23 predicted proteins | sample AraplaMF_Col_mMS_FD_184257 | JGI IMG/M metagenome (GOLD analysis project Ga0209129, IMG submission 184257) | Arabidopsis root microbial communities from the University of North Carolina, USA - plate scrape MF_Col_mMS (SPAdes) (version 3) | ecosystem: Host-associated > Plants > Roots > Endosphere... | reverse complement strand
CTCAAAATGACGCGAGCCGAAATTGATGCCCGTGTCATGGAAGCGGCCCGGATGCTGGCGATTGAACCACTTCTTGAGCGGCGTCCAAAACAGCTGTCGGGAGGACAGAGGCAACGTGTCGCGATCGGACGAGCCATCGTTCGAAACCCCAAGCTGTTCCTTTTCGACGAGCCGCTGTCCAATCTTGACGCAGCACTTCGCGTACAGACGAGAGGCGAGATCAGCCGGCTCCACAAGCGCCTGGGCGCGACGATGATTTATGTCACGCACGATCAGATCGAGGCGATGACGATGGCGGACCGCATCGTCGTGCTCAATGCCGGCCGTGTCGAACAGATTGGCACGCCCCTGGAGCTTTTCGAGACGCCGGCGAACCGGTTCGTCGCGGGGTTCATCGGATCCCCCCAGATGAATTTTTTCGAAGGCGAGCTGCTTTCCTGCGGCCCAGGGGGGATAGCCCTGCAGGTGCCTGGATTCGGTGCGCTCAACGTGCCGCTGGAGGCTCCCGATGCCCGGATCGGCCAGGCAGTCACGCTCGGCGTCCGTCCCAGTCATTTCGGATTGGCGCGTGATCGAACCCGCGACGGTTTTCGCGTTCGTTATCATGTTGACTATGCCGAAAGCATCGGAACGGAAACCTATGTCTATGGCACGGTCGAATCCTGCGAAACCTCTGCGGTTATCCATCTTCCCGATCATGTGGCGATCGCAGACGGATCAATTCTCGAGCTTGTCGTCGAGCAGCGTCGTGTCCACGTATTCGACAAGCTTTCGGGTGCGGCATTCCCGAGACTGAAAGCTGACACTGCGTGACAGTCCTCACAATCAGGCCTAGGAGGCGTGACGGCGATCTATCCTCCCGACATGGAAGTTGTGGCACTTTTCGACACTCTCGCCAGCGCCGTGCAATGTACTTCCAAGAAGGAATGTGATCTTCTTGCAGCCGCGAGTGCGCTGATGTCGACCTATTTTAGTGTGATGGAAATCGCGACCTCATGGCTCGAGGAAAACGGACTTGAGCGATCAAAGGCGCGGCCCCCGCCCCTCTGTTCGAAAACCTTGCCCGACGCGCAAGCGAGGATCCTGGCACGGGCTTTGCCGAGCTGAGCCGCGAGTTCGCCACCAAGGGCGGACTATTGAGGGCCGTCCCTAGAAGGTCGGGGGCGTGCAGGCGCTGACGACCTCGCAAGCAACAGGGCCGACGCATCGGAAGCGATGCGGGCGACGGCTCTCGAAATAATAGGCGTCACCCGGCCCGAGGATCCGCCGTTCATTGTCGACAGTGACTTCGAGCCGCCCGGAGAGGACGATACCGCCCTCTTCGCCTTCATGGACGAGGGGCACCTTCCCCGTGTCGGTACCCGGCTGATAGCATTCCTTCAGCATTTGCAGGCTCCTGCCGAACATGCTCTCGCCGACCTGCCTGTACGAGATGCCGCCCTTGCCGATCTCCACCAGTTCCTCGGCAGCGTAAAAGGCCTTTTTGGGCTTCTCCGGCTCCAGCGCAAAGAATTCCGCAAGCCCGATCGGAATGCCATCCAGGATGCGCTTCAACGCGCCGACCGAGGGATTCGAAGCGTTCGATTCGATGAGCGAGATCGTCGAATTTCGCACCCCTGTCTTCTTTGCCAGTTCGCGCTGCGAAAGCTTATGGGCGGTTCGGACATAACGAAGACGATTACCAATATCGAACGACATGCATGCACCGTTTGCGTTGTTCAAAATACCGAAAACTCTACGAACACAGATTCGTAAAATCAATAGCTTATGCATCCGATGAAAAAGACTTGTTCGATCAAGGAAAATGGCGGACGTTTCCTGCAGCTAATGGAGGACAAGATGGATCAGATCAGCAAGACGAACGCTCCGGTGCTCGACAATTTTTGGATGCCGTTCACGGCAAACCGCCAGTTCAAGGCGGCGCCCCGTATGCTCGCGTCCGCCGAGGGCATGTACTACACCGATGTCGACGGCAACCGCGTTCTCGATGGAACGGCGGGCCTTTGGTGCTGCAACGCCGGCCACGGCCGCAAGAAAATCTCTCAGGCCGTCGAGCGCCAGCTATCGACGATGGATTTTGCGCCGACCTTCCAGATGGGACATCCGATCGCCTTCGACTTCGCCGCCAGACTGGCGAAAATTGCACCCGGCGGCGCCGATGCGAAGCTCGACCGGATCTTTTTCACCGGTTCCGGCTCCGAATCGGTCGACACCGCGCTGAAGATCGCAATCGCCTATCAGCGTGCGATCGGCCAGGGCACGCGCACCCGCATCATCGGCCGAGAGAAGGGCTATCACGGCGTCGGTTTCGGCGGCATCTCGGTTGGCGGCCTTGTCAACAATCGCCGGATGTTCCCGCAGATTCCCGCAGACCACATGCGCCACACGCTCGACGTGGAACGCAATGCCTTCACCAAAGGCCTGCCGGACCATGGTGTCGAACTTGCAGACGATCTCGAACGTCTCGTCCAGCTGCACGGGGCCGAGACGATCGCCGCCGTTATCGTCGAGCCGATGTCAGGTTCGGCGGGCGTCATCCTCCCTCCGAAAGGATATCTGGGAAAATTGCGCGCCACGGCCGACAAATACGGCATTCTCCTGATCTTCGATGAGGTCATTACCGGCTTCGGTCGGCTTGGAACATCATTTGCAACGGACTATTTTGGCGTCGTTCCGGATCTGGTCACGACGGCGAAGGGCCTCACGAACGGCACGATCCCGATGGGCGCGGTCTTTGCCAGCCGGAAGGTCCATGACGGTTTGATGGTGGGTCCGGAAAACGCGATCGAGCTCTTCCATGGTTATACCTATTCCGGCCACCCGGTCGCTTGCGCTGCGGGCATCGCCACGCTCGACATCTACGAGGAAGAAGAGCTACTCACGCGTGCCGCAGAACTGTCCGACCAATGGCAGGAAGCCCTGCATTCGCTGAAGGGCCATCCCCATGTCACCGATATCCGCAACCTCGGCCTTGTCGGTGCAGTCGAGCTCGCCCCTCGAAACGGAGCACCGGGCACGCGCGCCTATGACGTCTTCATCGACTGCTTCAGCAAGGGACTGCTGATCCGCGTCACCGGCGACATCATCGCCCTATCCCCGCCGCTGATCGTCGAGAAGAGCGAGATCGAAGCAATTGTCTCCAAGATCGGCGACGCACTGAAGCGCGTGGCGTGAATTCGCCTCGGGCTTCCAGATTGCACAAGATAACGGAAACGGCAAAGAAGCGTATCGGAGCTTTCAGGCCTCACAACCCCGGGCGGCCTTCAATCGGAGGAGCCCGGAAGCTCGATTGTGAGGCGGCTGACATTGCTGCCCTTCCCCGAGAATTGTGGTATTCTAAGAAATATGATCGTCCTTGGGGAGGCAGTTGATGGTCGTGCGAAGGGACATGACGGACGACGAATGGAAGTGGCTTGTGCGGCTCTGCCAGCATGAATCGGATAGCGTTCCCCAGATAATCGAGGCGAGGTTAGTCGAGCTCGGACTATCCGGGCCGAATGGTCTTTCGAACGAAGCGAGAGAGCTGGTTCAACGTGAATTGTTGAGTGAGCGGCGGAATCGGCTGCAGGGCCTTCATTGAGTATCGATCGGACGCCGCCGAGCATGAGCGTTTCCTTAGCTAATTCGGAGCGTCGATCGAAGCGCACGTGATTTGAGCGGACTTGGCGCATTGTGCACCTTTTGTCTCCGTGGCCTCGTGGATCGAAGTCGGCTATTTTCCCCATGTCATCCGTCCCCCTGCCGCAAGAATGATGGCTAAAAAGAGTTGTGTCTATTACGCCATTTAGGCGGTCTCCCTGATCCTTGACTGCAACGTGCAGCAGCTGAGGCGTCGATTTGAGGTCCGAGCTTATTTAGAAAACTAGGATCTCTTCGCGAACTACTTTTGCAATAGCTTGGTTTACTGTTGAACAGCCAAGCTTTGATCGAGCTTTTTGTAAATACATCCGAACGGCAGTCGAGGACAAATCAAGCCGAGCGGCGATTTGTTTAGGGACCAGACCCCTAGCAACCATATCGAGACATTGCATCTCCCGTGATGAAAGGGGACGCGACAGCCCTCGTCCTCTTAGGCCGCTTAAATGGACGGCGCGGTCGTGGATTAGCTGAGCGAGATACTGAAATTCTCGAATATACCGGGCTTTTTGTGTGGCCCATTCTGTGTCGCTGCAATTCGCTGTTATGGAAAGCAAAGCGCGTTCACCTGCCGGAGCCCGGATAGGAATTGTGATTCCGTTTTTCCCGACTCCGTATTTGTCAGCCTCCGAAAAAAAATTCGCCGATTCATGAGACTGGTCGTTCACCTCAGCCCAATCGATAGGGAGAAATCCGGTTTTTCCGCTCAGCACAACGGGGTCAATGCGAAAATAGTCCCTTTCTCTATATATTTTTACCCACTCCTCTAAGTACGTCAAAATTAAAATTGGGTTCTCGCCTTCTGTATTAGGTATATAAGTTGCGTGATAGGCAATATTCGCCAACCCAATTGCATCTCTTAGCTGCAAGAGTATTTCATACAGTTCATTTATTTTATTGGCACGGAGTATGTATTCTCCAAATTCCTCGGTGTTGCTGCTTGAGAAATGCATTAAGTGGGACCCCCTGCCTCACTGGAACGCGGTATACGTCTAGTTGTAGTTTCTGCTGAAACGTACTCGCTGTTTGTCAATCTTGCAATTTGCAAGATTGAGTAGTGGGCGAATCTTATGGCTGAATGGCTCCGAGGTTGTGGGGGTTATCCGCGTGATCAGGGTCGTAAGTAAAAAAGATTCAGTTAACTTCGCGGATCTGTTTAAACAGATGTTTACGGCCCGCTCTCATGTATTTCACGATAGAATGAAGTGGTCTGTCGTAATCAAAGATGGCCTGGAAAAGGACATCCATGATGAAGGACAGGATGCCACCTATGTCATCGTGGTGGACGACGATGGAGATGCACTGGGGTCGCTAAGACTTCTGCCAACGGCAGGCCAAACAATGCTGAAAAACGAGTTTTCTACGTTCTTTGATGAACTGGTAGATATTGCAGATCCATATACATGGGAATGCACGCGGTTCTGCGTGCATCCCCTCGCTGCCAATAAAGGCATCGCCTCTGCTCAGGTATCTGCGGAACTACTTATCGGATTGTGCGACCTCTGTTTAAGGTCTGGAATTGCGCGTATTGTCGGTCTGTATGATAGATCAATGACCCACATATACCGACGTATAGGTTGGACACCCACGCCTGTTTTTAGATCTCGACCGGAGTTTGGAAATCTCGAGGTCGGCGTATGGGAAGCGACCCCCGCCGCGTTGCAGTCCATGAAGGTACGCTGGAAGCGACCGATCTCGATTGATCAAAGGTCGGTCGCTTGATGTTTATAATTTCCGTTCATTAGTATCTGTTAATAGAGAGCTATCACATGGCTTCCGAAGAAATAGACGTTTCGTGCTACCCGCACGTCAAATCATCACCCATCGATGCTTTCGACCTGAAATATGCCGATTGGCGATCGGTAGAATTGATTAACTTAGGCGAGCAGAATATTACTATCGAGCCTAAGCTTCGTGAGGAAATTCAACCTGAGATGTGGCGAAACCTCGTCGCAGAATACGATGCCGCCAACCTTTGCAATTTCCTTCGAAAACGAGATGGATACTCTGCTCACTTCAGGTATTTTGAAGACATTTGGCTGCACGACGAGCTGAATCACTATAACGGTCTGCGATTCCTGTATCATAAAATTTACGGTTACAACGAGGATGACATTCACCACCTCGTAATTTCAAGAACTTCGGATTTTAGCCGCATCGAAGGGTTGATAGATTCGGAGTTTTCAACGTTAGTTTGCTTTGCATATGATGAACTCTGCAGTGCCAGAGGATATGCGGAGGCGTTTGAACTGTACGACGGATTTGGCGTCCCGGGTATCAGCACGTGGATCCGTCGCGTCGCTCGCGATGAAATGTTCCATAGTATTAATGCGCAAAGAATAATTCTGGCAAATCACAAGGACTCGCTTGCTAAGGTTCCCGACGTATTACAGAATATTCTTGAGGTTGATACGGACCCGACAAATAAATATTCCGCGACATTCTTATTCGATCATCACGAGGATGGGGAGCATAATCCATTCTCGGCCAGCTTTTTGCATACCTGTGCCGCAGATATTTGCAAATATCTGCATATAGATCCTCCCAGACAATGGATTGAACATGCAAACAAACAATAGTCAGTTTGTACCCGAACGCGTGTACTGGGCTTCGGAAACGCTGCTCAAGGAAGTAGAGGCATCACAGTTCAAGGCGTCAGCCGAGCTTAGAGAGAAGGTGCACCACGACCTCTGGGGAGACATGTGTGCTGAATACGATGCAGAAAACCTGTGGGCATACTTGTGCACGAACGGGTATTTTTTCAGCCGGCCTTTTATGGATTCCCTGGACCACTGGCGCGCTGATGAACGGAACCACTATGTTGGTCTGCGTTCAATCTGTTCGATGATGTACGGTATGTCTGAAGCTGAGATCGATATGGAGATGGCGAGGCGCATACCCGACTTCTCAGGCATCGAATTTCTCATGGAAGACGAATTCCATATTTGCGTGGTGCTTGCCTATGACGAATTGGTCAGCGCTCGTGGTTATCGGATGTTCTATGACGACTTTCAGCAGTTTGGCCCGGCAGAAGTGTTCCAATGGGTCCGCTGGGCGTCACGGGATGAGGCCTTGCACTATAAGAACTTCCTCGCGATAGTTGAAAGGGTTCATTCCCATCGGCTTGACGAGCTTCCTGCCGCGATCGAGCAGATTCGAGCCTACGAGAACAAGCCCGGAATGTCATATAATGCGACCTTCCTCCTGGATCATACGGAGGAGACGTTCTCACGGTCATTCCTCACCAATTGTTCAGAACAAATTCTCAACGCATTTGGTATGCGTTCCGCTTTGAGGGCATCGTGAGCAAGCCTGCACTTCTGCCGAAGCTGGCAATCCTCTGCAATCCGGCACTCGCCGGGAGCTATTATGTTGTCGCCGGTGCAGCTCTGGATTGGATTGATCCAGGAAGCTTTATGGCATTGGAGGCGATATTTTTACTGCCGGCGGCACTCGCAGTTTTGCTGTGGTTCCATCGCGAGGTAGATATTTCGACCATAATAAGAGGGCTTGTTCTTGGGGCTGTCCTTTTCACCAATATGTCGATCAGCATATGGTCGATTGCCTTCACATCAGTGACCAACGCCGGTTTCTACCCTGCTTTAATCGGCCCCCTTACTGTTTTGGCAACATGGCTTTTCTTTGGAACGGCCTTGGCGCCCTCGCATAAGCGTGCTGCTGTACTGGCCCTGGCAGGTGCCGCAGCTCTTATCAGCAGCGGATTCAATGTTGAGGGCAATTGGAGAGGGGATGCTTTAGCACTTTTGGCAACGGTGGTTTTCGTTGGCTATGTTCTTTTGCTCGAAAAAGTTTCTTCAGATGAAAACAATGCTGGGGTGCTTTGGTCAGCGCAGATGACGTCTGTTTCGTCGCTAGCCATACTGGTATACATTCTCGTTGGAAAAGCACCCTTGCCGCTGCTCTATAGCAAAGATGCCCTTTTGGTCGGCGGATACTCGGCCGTCTTTACAACGATGCTGCCGGTGTTATTTGCGACTTACGCTCAGCGCTATCTCAGTGCCATATTCGTATCTTTTACCTATCTACTTGAGCCTATATGGGCGGCAAGCCTAGCCTTTCTATTTCTTGGTGAAAAGATGAGCAATCTTCAAGTCATAGGAGGTACGCTCGTCCTCTCGGCGTCATTCTTAACTTGGTTTAATGATTACAGAAAAAATGACGAGACCTCACCAATAGTGGCGGAAAAGGGATCATGACCTGGAAAAACCTGATTGCTAGAAAGAACATTGTCATGCTCGGCTGCGGTGCAGTCGGAGAACAGATGCTTCAGATTCTGCGTTTAGAAATTCCCGACATAATCCCGCGCACTACTATTGTGGAGGCGATGCCCTGCAAAAAGAAGATTGCTGATGCGTACGGTGCCAAGTTCCTATGCTATCGCTGTAGCGAAAATGATATGGAACATGTGCTCTCTCATCTCATAAATCGCGACACGGTCGTTGTTAATGTGACCGTCCAAGTACTCACGTCAGCGATTATTCGAATCTGCCAGAAGATGGGAGCACTTTACATCGACACCAGCAATGAAAGCTGGCCTTCCATATCAAATGGCGGTGAAAGCATAACGGCGGATCGTCTGCAAAATATGGATGCTCTGGCATCAGAAGTTAATGGCGGCTCAACTGCCTTAATCTGTCACGGAGCGAATCCTGGACTTGTGTCGCACTTTGTCAAAGAGGCTCTTCGCGTCTACGCCGCCTCCAAAGGTCACTCTGTTCCATCCGGAGCAAAGCCATGGGCAAAATTAGCTCGTGATATGGGCCTCGTCAGCATTCATCTGTCGGAACTCGACACTCAGATTGCAAGGAGATCTTCGCTCGACGGGAAATTCGCAAATACCTGGTCTGTCAGCGGGTTTTTAGAAGAAGCAAATGAACCGGCCCACTTTGCCTGGGGAACTCGGGAACCTCCTGCCTCATGCGATGCCGCTATCCGCACCGGCCCAAAAAAGTTGAGGATGGTTCAGTTTCAAGAGAGGGCACGCAGTGCCGTCATCAGAAGCTGGATACCCAGCCAAGGCACTTATGATGCGCTTGCTATTCCGCATCCTGAGGTATTTACGATCGCAGAGTTGCTGAGTTGCCACGAAGAAGATGTCTATCAGCCGACAGTCCTTTTTGCTTATCGGCCTTCTATCCACTGCCTTTCGTCGCTCAATAATCCAGCCGCGGCTACGCACCATGTGCTGAAAAGTGAGCTAACCGATGGTTGGGATGAACTTGGGGCATTGCTTATATTCCAAGATGGAAATGCGTTCTGGTACGGTTCACGATTAAGGGTTGCCCAATCGCGAGCCTCGACACCTCAAGGCAATGCAACCATCCAACAGGTTTGTGCCGGTATTCTTGGAGGCATTGCCTGGATGCTTCACTTCCCACGCGCGGGGTTAATGCGGGCTGAAGATATCGACCACGATCTTGTTTTGGAAATCGCTCGTCCCTATCTGGGCTCGCTCAGAGGTATCAGTTGCCGCTGGGTCGATAATACGGGCTCTCGTCCGTGGCCGACCGCACCACTTCTTCGGTTCGGATCGCTGGGCGAGAATTCGCACTGGTCCGCAACAGCATTTGCATGAGGTCAAAGTGGTCACGTGGGAGGAGAGCCAAACACCTGCGCACGCCGAAATTTTCCAGACCGTGAGGAAGCACTTAGCCAAGGATCTGCAGAAGACGACCTCATTCTTTTGCGTAGAGAGTTTACTGGCGACGGCGGTCCACACGTTTCTATCGGGATTTCCTGGAGAGGTGTCATATGCAGTTAAGTGCCTGCCCGAGCCAAAGATTATCTGCTCCTTGGCGCGTCACGGTATCAGGAAATTTGACGTCGCCTCACTGAATGAAATTCAGCTAGTATCAGGCCTTTGCCCCGGCGCCACATTGTTCTTTAACCATCCCGTCAAATCTCGCGAAAGCATAGGAGAGGCCATTACAAGATACGGAGTGCGGAATTTTGTTGTAGATAGCCATCAAGAACTACAAAAATTTCTCGACTTTAGTCTTCGAGATATCTGTTTAACAGTGAGGATAGCCGTCCCCACCGGCTCCGAGAAGTACGATTTTGCCGCCAAATTCGGTTGCAATCTGGCGGAAGCCGAAGAAGTGGCCAAGGCAGTTTACGCGTCATATGGCCGTTACGGTTTAACATTCCACGTGGGTTCGCAGTGTACCGATGAAAACGCCTACGTCCGTGGGCTTCAAATGTGCCGGTCGGTAGCCGATCGCGTAGGCGCTGAGCCCCACTTTCTAAATGTGGGTGGAGGCTTTCCTGTTCTGTCAAACGAACCACCCAGCGCAACTCTGCCGAGATATTTTCAAGCCATCCGCGATGCGGCCCAGATGCATCGGTTTCCTGCTTTGATATGTGAACCAGGGCGCGCCTTGGTTGGAGCCAGTGGGGTAGCGGCATTGCCAATTGAGTTAGTGAGTCGAGGGCGCATTTTCTTGAGCGATGGCGTATATGGTCTTCTAGGCGAATTGAACTACCTAGATTGCGATTTTCCTCTAAGCTCAGTGCTTGCGAAGAATGGTGATGTGGAGGGGTTATTTCAGCTATTTGGCCCTACATGCGACTCCTTCGATCAAATTGAGCGCCGGGTTAGACTAAAGACGTCAATTGCTGAAGGTGATTGGATTCTTTTCGGCAATCTGGGAGCCTATTCATGGAGCCTAGCCAGTTCCTTTAACGGATTCAGCGATCGAAAGTTCTTCTTGATTTGAGCAAGCATGGCCACAACCAGCCGAGACGTCTTGGCTGACGTTTTGAGCAAACCCCACTGAACATGGCAAATATCGTTCCGGCCACGGCGATCAGGATTGCGAAAGTTGCAATCATGTAATCGTAAAAGCAGAGCTTGCCGTGGCGCTACTTGCGGTTACATATGTTTCGGTCTGGCCCACAATAAAGGCCACCAGCTCTACAATCTTCTGGCTCACCAGATCGGATTGGGGCTCCATGCTTTCGGATTACAGTGCGGGGGTAGTCACGGTTTTGGTCCCTCTGGGGTCGTCCGTACAGTGTTCACTGTGGCTGATCGCCAGATCGAACTCACCAACCCATTCTGAACGCGCGCGAAACCGCCAACACTCCCCCCTGGAGCTGTGCGCGTTTGTTTGGTCGCTACCGGAGACTGTGTTACGACCTTTTAGTGTGGCAGCCTCTCCTGATTGCAGAATTGATAAGCGTTAACCTTTCATTAATCATGGCTCCTTAGCGTCCGGAAAGCGAAGCAATATTGTCCGGCTATTTTCGAGGAGGGCGCCATGTCGCTCGTAACCGTGCCCGGTAAAATCCGCCTCTATGGTGGTCACGCTGTCCTGATCATGACGGAAGGCAACCTACACCAGGCTGTATGCATCACCGACGATGCAATGCCTGCCGGTGAAGGCGACGTTATGCAAGGGCTCCTTCAGTATCTTCATGTTTATGAGGATATCGCCGATCGCAAGTTCTCAGACGGCGAACTGGCATATGATGGACGGGTGTGGATTACCTCCTCCGACATCAAGCCACACTGAAGAGCGGAGCCGATTTCGACTTCGCCAATCATAAATGAATCCTTGATGCGGGAGCCGCACCAAGGTCACCTTCTTCGCCGAGGAGCAATCTCGTTCCCGCCGGAAGGTTCGCCACTGCATCAATCGTCATCACGGAAGGAGGATTCGGGCCTCGAATCCATCCGCCCGACCGCTTGCCGGTGATTGAAGCTCAAGTACTCCGCCCATCTGCAGGACGATCGTGTCGGCGATCGCGAGGCCCAGTCCCGAACCCTTGGCGGAGGTCGCACCGCGACGAAACCGTAATTTCAAGCCTTTGAGATCGGTCGGAGAGAGCGCCGGACCGTCATTTGCGATGCCAATGATACCTTCATCGTCGACGGAAATCCTGATCCGGCCACCCGGCTCTCCATGAACAACTGCGTTCTCGATGAGATTGCTTACGACAATGCCAAGCGCGTCAACATCGACCGTGCGCATCAGTGGTTTGGTCGAGCTTGCGTAAACGAGCCGCTGCGTCGTTGCTGAATTGCGCCAGTAGTCGCCTATGATCAGATCGAGCACATGCCGGATATCGGTCATGACCGCGGTCTGCCCAAGGCCGGCCTCCGCCCGTGCGAGCTGCAAGAGTTTTTCGGACGTGTGTCCAAGCTTGGCGAGCGCTCTCTCTATATTGCGCGCCCGCGCCTTCAAAGCCCCGTCCGGCAGCTCCGCCAGAAGCCTTTGCGTCTGCGCCAATGCCCCGGCCACAGGCGTACGCAGTTCATGCGCGCTGTGGGTGGCAAATTCCCTTTCGGCATCGATCGCCGCACGCACTCGCTGAAGCAAAAGGTTGACCGACTGGGCGATCGGTTTCAGTTCTCGAGGCGTCGTTTCAGTCTCGACCGGCGATAGGTTTCCCCCGTTCTTTTCCGAGATCGCTTCGCGCAGCTTATTGATAGGGTCCACCGCTCTTCCTGTCATCCACGCCATCAAGAGCAAGCTGAGCGGCAGCAAGACGGCAAGGGGGATGAGCATGGTCACCGCGCTTTCGCGGACTGCTTCGCGCCGATTGCTGAACTTGTCGGCGGCCTGCAGGAATATCGCACCATTTTTACTGGCAGCCGTGTAGAAACGGTACTTTTCGGAATCATGAAAGCCGACCGTCAGCGGCACATCGAAGGGCTCTGCGGGAGCGTCTTTCGAGTGGAAGAGAATGTGCCCGTCTGCGGCGCGCACATGATAGACCAGATATTCGCGGGCGGGAGGTGTCGCCGGCGCCCGCTCTTGCTGATCGCCGTCCTGGATATCCGGAATCCGCCCCTCCTCGACGATCGCCAGCAGTCGTTCGGCAGTTTCCTCGAGCGCATTATCGAAGACCTCGTCAAACTCCGAGCGCATCACATGGATGCCAAGCCCGATGGCCCCAAGCCAGAAAGCGACCATGACGCCCGAAAGCGCGGTCATGAGCGGCCAGATGATGCTGCGGTTTTTCGTCATTCAACCATCAGCATATAACCGATGCCGCGCGCTGTCCTGATCTTCTCCATCCCGATCTTCTTACGCAGCCTGCTGATGTAGACCTGCACCGTATTGCTCTCGACCTCCTCGCCGAACGCATAGAGGGCTTCCTCGATCCGCTTCTGCGTCACTAACTTTCCCGGCCTCTGGACAAGCAGATCGAGCAACGCCCATTCGCGTGGGGTCAACTGAACGTCCTGTCCGCTGACCGTGATCGAATGAGTTGCCCGTTCAATCACGATGTCGGCAACTTGGACGATGTTTTGCGGGCGTCCCTCGTAGCGACGACGGACGGCAAGGATCCGTGCCTCGAGCTCGTCGAGGTTGAACGGCTTGATCAGATAGTCGTCAGCGCCTGCGTTAAGCCCGGCGATGCGGTCGGAAATCTGATCACGCGCAGTCAGGACGATTACCGGTGCATCACCGCCCCGCGCCCGGAAATGCTCTAGGAGGACTAGCCCGTTGCCGTCGGGAAGCTGCAGATCAAGGAGGACGAGGCCATACTCGACAGATTCGCTCGCGGCCTCGGCATCGACGATCGTGCGAACCCAGTCCGTCGCATAGCCGGCCGTGTTGGTGTGGTCTCGAACGGCCTCGCCGATGAGGTCGTCGTCCTCGATTAAGAGTATGCGCACGATCCACCCCCTTAGTTCAATATAGAGCACGCGCTCCGTGCCTGTGTCGATGGACCGGCTTTGGATCCGCGATCGCCTCCGGACGAGCCCGCACAAACCTTATGTTGGTCTGCAATGCGACAGACAGATGGAGCCAACGCCTTATAAGAACTTAAGCCGCCGGCAGATATAGCCAAGGGCGACCCACGTACGGAGCACCAGACAAGGCCATCTCCAGGCCTGCAGGCCGAGAAGCCGCTTCAGGCGGAGCCCAAGACGACAGTCTCAGGTCTTGTCGCAGCTATCGAGAAGCCGTCTGTCCCATGATCCCATTTGGTTGGGACGGGACAAGACGACCAACGTGCGGAGGTCACGGCTGGTCGCGCCATATGCGTCACCAGTGGTATGAAATACCGACATTGACCGCGTTGGTGACGATGTTTGTCTTCAGGCGGTCGCCGCTGTCGATCGGAACGTCGACACGCGAATAGGTACCCTTGTATTCGACGAAGGTCGACCAGTTGTCGGTGATGCGGTAGTCGACGCCGGCCTGCGCCTGGAAGGTCACACCGCCGAATTCGTAGTCGAAGGTCGTGCCTTGGGGACGGGTGACTTCGACATGCGGAATATTCACGCCGACACCGGCACCGAGATAGGGGGTCCAGGGCCGCGCCGGGTCCTTGAAGCGATAGAGGCCGTTGACCGTCAGAAGGTTCAGGCCGTCGGTGAATTCGAAATGCGTCCAGCCCGGCGAACGTGCCATGGTTTCGTCGTCGGCATAGACCTTGTCATGGGTGTAGTCGAGCGACACGCCCCAGTTCGGCAGGTTGAAGTCGCCCAGCCACCAGGTGATGCGGCCGCCGTAATAGGGCGGGCTGCCGAAGGACTTGCCTTCCCAGCCGGCGCTGAAGGAGGTGCCGTCGGAAACATCGACGTGGCTGTGCGGTGCCGTCTGGTAACCGCCGTAGATGGAAAATTCCAGATCTTCGGCCGAAGCCGTGCCAGCCACCGGTGCCAGTGCGGAAAACACAATGCCTGCCAGAAGCGAAGTGGAAAGATGCAATGCATATGCCATTGAATATCCCCGAAATACCAAAAGGTGATCAGGTCGATTCTGTGGCAGAGTTCTGTGTCACAATCTTAAAAAATAAAAAGGCGCACAGGATGCGCCCTTATTTTCTTGTTGAAAGTGTTGCTCAACCGCCAAACATGGTGCGCAGGATATCGATGCCCTTGTCCTGGAAGGCGACATTTCCCTGCTTGTTGCCGGGGCCGACGACGATGACCTTGGTGCCGACAGAGACGCGGCTGTAAAGATGAGAGACATCGTCGTTCATCATGCGGATGCAGCCGGAGGACATGTTAAGGCCGATCGTCCAGGGCTGGTTCGTGCCGTGAATGCGGAAGATCGTGTCGCGGCCGCCCTTGTAGAGATACATGGCGCGCGCACCGAGCGGATTATCCGGGCCGCCGGGCTGAACGGCGGGAAGATTGTGACCTTCACGGGCCTCGCGGGCGCGCATCTCAGCCGGCGGCGTCCAGCTCGGCCATTCGGCCATGCGTCCGACCGTGACGACACCCGACCAGCCGAAGCCGTCGCGGCCGACGCCGATGCCGTAGCGTGTAGCGCGATTATTGCCTTCGACGAGGTAGAGAAACTTGTTGTTGGTGTCGACGATAACGGTGCCGGGCTTTTCGCTGGTGGCAAGGCGGACGACACGCTTGCGGAACTGCGGCTTGATTTCGCGGGTCTGCTTGACGCCGCGCACGGCGTCCGTAGCCGTCATGACCGGTTCCGCACTGACGGTCACGACTGTACAGGACAGCGCAACGGCAGCCGCCGCTGCGAGCCTAAGAAACTGCTTCATTTTCAATACCCTCTCCTTCAGGACCGCGTAGAGGCTAGTCAAATCGGTTTAAATTTCAAGTCGGAGAGGTGAGGGACACGGTTTTTTGTTGTCCGGCGGGCGGCTGTTCTTGCCATCCGCCGGCGTTATTTGGCCTTTACATCACGATGACGCGGGTGCCGACATTGACGCGATCGTAAAGATCGACCACGTCCTCGTTGCGCATGCGGATACAGCCGGAGGAGACGGCGCTGCCGATCGTCCAGGGCGCATTCGTGCCGTGAATGCGGTAGAGCGTGGAGCCGAGATACATGGCGCGGGCGCCGAGCGGATTTTCCGGGCCGCCATCCATGCGGGCAGGAAGATAATGGCCCTTGGCGGCTTCGCGGCTCACCATCTCCGAGGGTGGCGTCCAGTCCGGCCACTCCGACTTGCGGGTGATCTTGTGGGCGCCGGCCCATTCGAAGCCGGGCTTGCCGACGCCGACGCCGTAGCGCCGCGCCTTGCCGCCATCCATGACGAGGTAGAGGAAGCGGTTGTTGGTGTCGATGATAAGCGTGCCGGGCCTTTCCTTGGTATCGTAATCGACGATCTGCGGCAGGAACTGCGACTCGACCTGCCCACGGATGACGGGAACGCCGGGGCGGATGGCCGAAACGGTCTGCGGCGCAGGCTGCGGCGCGCGCTGGATGACCGTCCGGCGCTGCTGGAAAAGGCCGCGCTGCTGTACGACGACCGGCCGCTGGTAGACGACGGGACGAACCGGGCCGCCGCCTAGCTGGTTGATCCAGGGGGCGGTGAGATCGGGGCTCAACACCACGGGTGGACGGGAGGCGTAGCGGTCGTCTGCAAGGGCGGCCGTGGAAAGGATGCCGAGCATTGCTGCGGCAAGGACAAGGGGTTTCATCATCGGACGAACTCTCTACAAATGGCCGAAAATGCGCTGGCGGAATTGTCCGCCTGCGGTCATGCTGCCACCGCGTTCGCCAGCGAATGGTAAATGCGGATTCATGAAAAGGCGACGGACGGAATAAACTTTTCGTCAGGGTTACCGTTCGGTTTGGAAAGAAGGTTTGCAAATGGTAAAGCCGGATTCACAGCCGCAAAACGAGAAGAAAATATGAGCGAAACCGGCATCATCATCGGCGAGGACGGCAAGAGCCGCTGTCACTGGCATGCGAATCTGCCCGACTATCTGCGCTACCATGATGAAGAGTGGGGCAGGCCTGTCACCGATGACATCAGGCTCTTCGAGAAGATCTGCCTCGAAGGCTTCCAGTCCGGTCTTTCCTGGCTGACGATCCTGCGCAAACGCGAGAATTTCCGCTCCGCTTTCGCCGGTTTCGATTTCGAGAAGGTGGCGCGCTTCGGCGACGAGGATATCGCTCGCTGCCTCGCCGATTCCGGAATCATCCGCCATCGCGGCAAGATCGTCTCGACGATCAACAATGCCCGGCGCGCGATCGATCTGCGCAGTGAATTCGGCTCCCTGGCGCGCTATTTCTGGAGCTACGAGCCTCGCCCCGAGGATCGGCCAGATATCGTCGACAGGGAGCATATCGTCGCCAACCCGACGACCGAAACATCAGTCAGGATATCAAAGGATTTGAAGAAGCGCGGCTGGACGTTTGTCGGACCGACCACAGTTTATGCCTTCATGCAGGCTATGGGTCTCGTCAACGATCATCTCGAAGGCTGTTTTTGCCGCGCGGAAGTGGAGGCGATGCGCGCAGCATTGGTGCGCCCATGAAATCGCCCGTGAAATCAATTACCACCCTTGCCGCAGCACTTTTCCTGTCCGCCTCCGCAGCCCTTGCGCAGACGCCGCAACTCGATCCCGGTGAGAAGCTCGAAAAGCTGCAGTTTCCGGCCGTAACCATGCGGCTGAAAGGCTGGACCAAGTTCGGCAACAGCCATGTCTATACTCTGCCGGTGCGCACCGGCCAGCATGTGAAGATCAGCTTCGAGACGAAGAGCAAATATGCCTTTCTCGCGATCTTCGACCTGTCGAAGCCCGATGACGAGGCCTTTTTCGGCACCGATGAGGACGGCACGAGCTACGAGACGACGGTCAAGGAAAACGCCACCTGGCTGCTGCGTCCCTATTATTCCAAGGTATCGCCGCGCCGCGGGCTGGGCGCTCCCTACAGCATCCTGATCGAACCGCTTGCCGCAGCGCCCCAGCCGGCGCAACCGGCACCTGCCCAGCAGGAGCAGCCGTCGCTCTTTCCGAAGCGGAAATAGACCAGCAATTCCAGCAAAAGTGCAGCGGTTTTACGTTCGGAATTGCGCGAGAATAAGGAGCTTAATGTAACCCGTCGATCAAGCCATGCAGTTCGCCAAGATGGCCGATCTTGCGGAAGCGCGGCGCGTCCTTCGGCTCCTCGACGCGTTCCAAGACCCAGGTGAGCTCATGGGGCACGAAGACGCCGTAGCTGCCGGCGGCAATGGCCGGCACGATATCGGACTTCAACGAATTGCCGACCATCATCGCCCTCTCCGGCCCATCGCCGACCTTTGAGAAGATGCGCCGGTAAGTGACGGCCGTCTTGTCCGAGACGATCTCGACCGCATCGAAGTAGTCGCCAAGCCCGGACTGGGCGAGCTTGCGCTCCTGATCGAAAAGGTCGCCCTTGGTGATCAGCACCAGCAGATATTTCCCCGCAAGCGTCTCCAGCGTGTCGCGCACATGCGGCAAGGTATCGACCGGATGGGACAGAAGGTCGCGTCCGGTGTCCAGGATCTTGGCGATCACGCTCGCCGGCACCTTGCCCTCGGTGATCTCGATCGCCGTCTCGATCATCGACAGCGTGAAGCCCTTGATGCCGAAACCGTAATGGGCAAGGTTGCGTTTCTCCGCCTCGAGAAGCCGTTCGGAAATCTTCGCTTCATCGGCGAAATCGGTAAGAAGCCTGGTAAAATGCTCTTCCGTGAGCCGGTAATAATGTTCGTTCTGCCAGAGTGTGTCATCGGCATCGAAGCCGATCGTGGTCAATGGTCGGGTGGTCATATGCGCACCTCTAGAAATACGGCAAGTAATCTATTCCCGGCCTGTGTCGAGACAAGGGCGTTGCCGCAGGTCTGAATGAGGCCGGGTTCCGTTGAAAAACGCCGCCGGCAACCTACATGAAGATTGCCTCACCTTGCAGCCAGCCCCGGCTGTGCCAGCCACGCGCAGGCCAATAATCAAAAAATAGAGTTCAGCAGTCCGCAAGCCCCTATTGCGGCAGACACAAGGGAATTTCTCGACATGCGTTACAATCAACTCGGAAATACCGGACTTTTCGTATCTGAAATCTGCCTTGGAACCATGACATTCGGGGAGGCCAAGCAAGGCACCCTCTGGGGCGCCATTGCCGATGTCGACCAGAAGGCCGCCGATGAGATCGTCCAGCGCTCGCTGGATGCCGGCGTCAACTTCATCGATACCGCAGACGTCTATTCGTCAGGTGAATCCGAGCGGCTGCTCGGCCAGGCGCTGAAGAACCTCGGCGTGCCACGCAAGGATGTCGTCATCGCCACCAAGGTCTACGGCGTCATGGGCGACAAGCCGAACGACCGCGGCGCCTCGCGCGGCCACATCATGGACTCCGTCGAGGCCAGCCTGAAACGCCTGCAGACGGATCATATCGATCTCTACCAGATCCATGCCACCGATCCGGTGACGCCGATCGACGAGACCCTGCGCGCACTCGACGATCTCGTCGCCCGCGGCATGGTGCGTTACGTCGGCGTCTCCAACTGGCAGGCCTGGCGCATCGCCAAGGCGCTCGGCATTTCCGAGCGCAAGGATTATGCCCGTTTCGAGACCGTCCAGGCCTATTATTCGATTGCCGGCCGTGACCTCGAACGCGATATCGTTCCGCTGCTGCAGGAAGAAAAGCTCGGCCTCATGGTCTGGTCGCCGCTCGCCGGCGGTCTTCTCTCGGGCAAATATGGCCCGGGCGCACCGGGCAATGGCGAAGGCCGTCGCGCCAATTTCGACTTCCCGCCCGTCGATAAGGACCGTGCCTGGGCCTGCGTCGCCGTCATGCGCGAAATCGCCGAAAAGCATGGCGTGAGCGTCGCCACCGTGGCGCTCGCCTATATCCTCGCCAAGCCGTTCGTGACGACCGTCATCATCGGCGCCAAGCGTGTCGAACAGCTCGACCAGAACCTCGCCGCCGTCAAGCTGAAGCTCGATGCCGACGAGATCAAGCGGCTCGATGAAGTCAGTGCGCCGGCTCCGGAATATCCGGGCTGGATGCTTTCCCGCCAGGCCGCCGGCCGCCGCCCGGCCGATTTCGAGCCCAAAGCCTGATCAAGCAAAGGCTTGATGGAAAAAGGGCCGCCGTTCCGATGGCGGCCTTCGCATTCTTCGCAGCCGACTTACTTGGCGTGCGCCTTCAGCCAGTCATTCATCTCCGCGATTTCAGCCTCCTGCGCCTTGATGACACCCTCCGCAAGCTTGCGGATTTCCGGATCCTTTCCGTATTGCAGCTCGATCTTCGCCATGTCGATCGCTCCCTGATGGTGAGGGATCATGCTGCGGACGAAATCCACATCGGTATCGCCGCTCAGTTTGATCATCATATCCTTGTGCATCCTGTCATTGGCCTCGGTAAAGGCTTGGCTGGATGGATCATGGCCACCCATGTGTTTGGACATGTCCATCGTCGACATATCCTCGGCAAAGGCCGGCGCTGCAAAGGCGATGAGTGCGGAAAGGGTGATAATTTTCAGAGACATGAGTATTCCTTCCTCTGTCTGACAATAGGTTCCGATGGCAGCGAACAGCCGCCGTTCTGCAAAATGTTGGTCAGATGAAGCGGGGAGGCGGCGCCTGTGGTGCGGGCCTGTTGTCCCTCAATGGCCGGTCGAGCGCCGGAGCCGGATAAGCAAAAGCCGCCTTGCCGCCATCGGCAATGAAATCGGCCGGCGGCACGACCATGCAGGCGGCGCAAAGCGGCATATGGGCGACACCCGTGGCGCAGGGATCTTTGGCGGAATTGTTCTTGGCGGACATGTCACTCTTCGACACCATGCCGCCCATGTCCATGCCGCCGGTGTAGAGATGCGCCGGGCCGGCTTCGGCCTGAACCGCCATATTCATCGACGCGCAGGTCGGACAGCCGGCCCATGCGGACATCGTGCTGTAGACAAGCCAGCCGAAGAACATCGTCATGAGGGCGAAAGCGCGCATGGGAAAAACATAGGCAGGTGCCGGCGAAAAGCCAAGGCGTCTGATCAGGCGGCAATGACCTTGTGCACGATCTGGTAGTCGCGGCTCTCCTCGCCGAATGGCGCGACGGGCCAGTCCCAGCTGGCTTTCACTTCAGGTGGCGCGACGCTATGCAGCAGGTCGGCTTCCTCATGCACTTTGCCGGTCCGGTCGATGACGGCGTAGGAGATATCGGTCACCAGACAGGTCCGGCAGGGCAGGTCTGCCAGCCCCTTAATATGTGCCGCGATCAGGCGCTCCACTGTATCCGCGGGCATTCCGGGAGAGGCTCCGGCCTCGTGCCGCCGTTTGACGCCCCGGCCGATCTGCGAGAGCAGGTTGGCGGACACGACGAAATCGAGATAGGGCACGCTGCGCAGGAAGCCGAGCGGCTCCGGCTCTTGCCCTGCCTCTAGGTCGTCATAGCCCGAGAGATCGCGTTCGATCAGCCGCACGTTCCGATAGCGCTTGCCCTTTAGCCGCAGGCGCACGGACGCCAGATGCACGAGGTCGACGAGAACCACCGTATCGAAACTCCCAGCCAGATCCTCGATCGGCACATCCCTCAGCAATCCGGAGCCGAGCACGACGGCCGTTCGCCGCTGCGACAGGCCTGATATCGCCGCGCGAATGGTGTTCTTGCTATTGGCTTCATGGGCCGCCCAATCCCGGCTGCAATGGCCCGCGCGCGACCAGAGATTGACCGAATAACGCACGAAGCGGCGGTGGGCGCTGCCCGTGAGCGCTGACGTGGCAATATACTGAAGCGCTTCCGCGATCATGGCTATATCCTGACAACAGGTCCTTTCCGCATCGTTCCATCGATTCTGGTCGCCATATCAAGACCCTTGCCCTTGCCGCTAACCGCCCAATCCGCTAGGAAACCGCCACTGTCACATATGTGGAAATCCCCCGAAATGAACGACAAGCAGAAGAAACCACAAAAGCTCAAGGCCCGCCTTCCGCGCGGCTTCGTTGATCGGTCGGCAGCCGATCTCCGCGCCGTCAACGAAATGACCGCGAAGATCCGCGAGGTCTATGAGCATTATGGTTTCGATCCGGTCGAAACGCCGCTGCTTGAATATACCGATGCGCTCGGCAAGTTCCTGCCGGACAGCGACCGCCCGAACGAAGGCGTCTTCTCGCTGCAGGACGATGACGAGCAGTGGATGTCGCTGCGTTACGACCTGACGGCACCGCTCGC
>Ga0209129_1000707_pt1 | contig 21656 bp, 19 predicted proteins | sample AraplaMF_Col_mMS_FD_184257 | JGI IMG/M metagenome (GOLD analysis project Ga0209129, IMG submission 184257) | Arabidopsis root microbial communities from the University of North Carolina, USA - plate scrape MF_Col_mMS (SPAdes) (version 3) | ecosystem: Host-associated > Plants > Roots > Endosphere... | reverse complement strand
TACAGGTCGTTGATGGCCAGCGAGTGCGTCCACTTGTCGCCGAAGCGCTGCAGCAGCGCGGTGGTGAGCTGCGGCATGCGGGTGGAGCTCTCGGCGATGGGGCTGTCCTCGAAGCTCAGCACGGTGCAGCCGCCGCACTTCTTGATGACGGCCTCCATCGCCCGCGCCTTGTACAGCGCAATGGCGTACTGCGAGTCGGTGAAGATCACCACGCCGGCCTTGCCGCCTGAATCGGCCACCACCCACGAAGCGGCGACGTCGGCCACGTCGTCGGTCACCGTGGTCACGTTGGCGAAGAGGCCCGCCTTGTCGTTCGGGCCGGGCTGCTCGCCCGAGTGCCAGCCGACCAGCGGAACGCCCGACTTGGCCGCGCCCGCGAACGCGGCCTTCTGCTCGGTGGTGTCGAAGCCGCCGACCACGATGCCCGCGGGCTTTACCGCCAGCGCCTGGTTGAGCGCGGCCGTGCGCCCGCTCACCGTGCCCTGCCCGTCGATCACGCGCACCGTCCAGCCGATGGCGCGGCCGGCTTCTTCCACGCCCTTGCTGACGCCGACGATGCCGCCGTTCTTCATGTCGCCCGCGACGAAGACGATGGTCTTGCCGGCCGCAGCCTTCGGGCCCGCGGTGGGGCCGTCCCACTTCTCCTTGGTCATGGTCGCGACCTCGACCTTCTTCTTCGCGGCATCGAGAAAGTCGTCGGCCATGGCCTTCGGCGCCAGCGCGGCTGCGCACAGCGCCAGGACCGCGGCGGCGACGGTGCGCGCGGGAACACTTTTCTTCATGCTTGTCTCCAGTCGTCGTAGTGGGCCGTCATTCCGACGGCGTTGAGGGAACCGGTTGCGCGTGATCGAGCTGCCGCTCGGCGATGCGCCGCTTGATCGAGCGGTTGCGCCGCTGCTGCGCCCAGCCCGCGATGCCGATGGACACCAGCAGCGTCAGGCCGTTGAAGAGCGGCTCCACGTAGAAGGCACCGCCGAACTGCTGGATGCCCGAGATGCCGATGGCGAGAATCGCCACGCCCACCAGCGTGCCCCACACGTTCACGCGGCCGGGCCGGATGGTGGTGGAGCCGAGGAACGCGCCCACCAGCGCCGGCAGCAAGAATTCGAGCCCCACGCTCGCCTGTCCGATCTGCAGCCGCGAGGCCAGCAGCACGCCCGCAAAGCCCGACAGCAGCCCCGAGGCGACGAAGGCGCCCATCACGTGCCTGCGCACCGAGATGCCGTTGAGCTGCGCCGCCTTCGGGTTCGCGCCGATCACGTACAGCGCGCGGCCCAGCGGGGTGAACTCGGTCACCACCCACAGCGTGAGGCTCACCGCGAGCACGTAGAACGCGCCCACCGGCAGCCCCAGCAGGCTGCCGCCCGCGATGCCCACGAAGCCATCGGGCAGTTCGCCCACCACCTGCCGACCGCCGCTGTGCCACATGGCCACGGCGTAGATCACCGTGCCCGTGCCCAGCGTGGCGATGAAGGAGTCGATCTGCGCCAGCTCGACCAGCAGCCCGTTGAGCACGCCGAACAGCGCCGCGCACAGCAGCACCACGAGCACCGCCGCCGGCCACGGCAGGCCCAGCTGCGTCTGCAGGCTGATTGCGAGGATGTGCCAAAGCACGATGCCGTAGCCCACGGTGAGGTCGATCTTGCCGGTGATCATCGGGATGGTCGCGGCCAGCGCCAGCAGCGCGATCACCGACTTGTCGGCCAGGATCGCGCGCAGGTTGAAGAGCGTCGGAAAGGTCTCGGGCAGCAGCACCGAGAACAGCAGCGCGAGCGCCACCGTGAGCACGACGAGGCCGTAGACCGGCATCGCGCGGCCCAGGCTCTGCGCGAGGGAGACGGCCTCGCCGTCCAAGGACTTGTCGGGCTCCAGCGCCGTGGACTTGATCGAGCTGCTCATACGGGATGTTCCTCGCGCGTCGCCGCGCCTGCTGCCAATGCCAGGAGTCTTTCGACGGTGATCGCCTCGCCCGTGAGCTCGGCCGCGATCAGCCCGTCGCGGAAGACGAGCACGCGTGTGCACACGGTCGCGATCTCCTCGAAGTCGGTGGAGACGACGACCAGCGCCGTGCCGGCTTCGGCGCGCTCGCGCAGCACGCCGTAGATCTGCCGCTTGGCGCCAACGTCGACGCCCGCGGTCGGCTCCTCGAGCACCACCAGCGGCTTGTCGAGGTGGAACCAGCGCGCCAGCACCACCTTCTGCTGGTTTCCGCCCGAGAGCTGCTGCACCTCGGCCGAGGGCGCGGGCGGGTTGATGTCGAAGCGGCGGATGAGCGCGAGCGCGCCCTCGTTCTCGCGGCGCGGCCGGTCGAAGGCCAGGCCGCGGTCGCCGTGCAGCGTCGAATTGGGAAAGAGGTTCTCCAGCACGCTCATAGAGCCGGCCAGGTTCTCCTCGAGCCGCTCGCCGGCCACATAGGCCACGCCGGCACGGATCGCATCGGCCGGGCAGCCGAAGGCGCAGGCCTTGCCCAGCAGCTGCATGCGCCCGGCCGACAGCGGCTCGCGCCCGAAGATCGCGCGGCTGATGGCCTCGTGCCCCGCGCCGCGCAGGCCCACGAGCCCCAGCACCTCGCCACGGTGCACGGCCAGGCTCAGCGGACCGGCGTTGCCGCTGGCGGCGCCGTCGAGCTTCAGCACGGGCTCGCTTCGCGCGGGCGCCTTCGCCTTCTGCACCGAGGCCGCGAGCGCCTTGCCCACGATGAGCCCGACGAGCTCGCCTTCGTTGGTGCGGGCGGTGTCCTTCACCGCCACCAGCCTGCCGTCGCGCATCACGGCCGCGCGGTCCGAAATGGCCATCACCTCGTCGAGCCGGTGCGACACGTACATCATCGCCATGCCCTGCCGGCGCAGTTCGCGCAGCACGCCGAACATGCGCTCCACGTCGCTCATCGGCAGGCTGGCCGAGGGCTCGTCGAGCACCAGCAGCCGCGCCTTCACTTCGAGCGCGCGGCCGATGGCGAGCAGCGATTTCTCGGCGCGCGTGAGCGAGAACACGCGGCGGCCGGGGTCGATGTCGCAGCCCACGCGCGCCATCACGCGGCGCGCCGTGTCGTTGGCCGCCTTCCAGTCGATGAGGCCGAAGCGGCGCGGGTAGCCGGTGCCCAGGCCCACGTTCTCGGCCACGGTCATCCACTCGACGAGGCCCAGGTCCTGGTGGATGAAGGCGACTGGCTGCTCGCGCCGGTCGCCGCGCCGCCAGTCGGACTGCGGCCGGCCGTCGAAAAGAATCTCCCCGTCGTCCACCGCGTGGATGCCCGCGAGCAGCTTGATGAGCGTGGACTTGCCCGCGCCGTTCTCGCCCAGCAGCGCGAGGATTTCTCCGGCACGCACGTCCAGCGTGACCTTGTCGACCGCCTGCGTGCCGCCGAAGCGCTTGCTCACGGCCTGGAACTGCAGCAGCGGCGTGCTCATGCGCGCACCGCCCCGCTCGTGTTCAGCCGGATGCGGTAGAGCGAGGTCGACGCGCACACGAAGAGCTCGTTGCCGTCGGCCCCGCCGAAGGTGAGGTTGCCCACCTTCTCGGGCACCGCGATGCGCGCGAGGCGCGTGCCGTCGGGGTGGTAGACCTGCACGCTGTCGGCACTGCTGGTGTAGACGAAGCCGTGCACGTCGATGCGGAATCCGTCGGCCAGCCCCGGGTTCACCACCGCGAACACGCGCGGGTTCGCGAGGTCCTGCCCGCCGATCACGTCGAACGCCACGATGTGGTGGTGCCCCGAGCCGTCGCTGCGCAGCGCGGCGGAGGTGTCGCTCACGTACAGGATGCGCTCGTCGGGCGAGAACGCCAGCCCGTTGGGCTCCTCCACGAAGTCGCTCACCGAGCGCAGCGCGCCGCTTGCCGGGTCGAAGCGGAACACGTGGTTGCGGCCCAGCTCGCTCTCGGCCTTGTGTCCCTCGCGGTCGGAGACGATGCCGTAGGGCGGGTCGGTGAACCAGATGCTGCCGTCGCGCTTCACGACGATGTCGTTGGGCGAATTGAGCCGGCGGCCCTGGTAGCGGTCGACCACCACTTCGTCGGGCAGCGGCTGGAGGCCTTCGCCGGAAGCCGCGAAGCGCGTGCGCACGATGGCGCGCAGCCCGTGCGAGCAATGCAGCAGCGCCCCGTCGGCCTCGCGCGCGTGGCCGTTGGTGAACTCGACGCCCTCGCGCCACACGCTCATGCCTTCTTCGGCGTGCCAGCGCAGCATGCGGTTGTTGGGTATGTCGCTCCACAGCACCGAGCCGTCTTCGCGCATCCACACCGGGCCCTCGCTCCAGACGGCGCCGGTGCACAGGCGTTCGAGCGCACCGGCCCCTTGGGCGACGGGAGCGAAACGGGAGTCGAAGACTTCGATGGTCATGGCCACGGCGCTGGTTTCCCTGAATTCGGGCTCGCAGTGTGGCACCAAAAAGATACCGGTAACTTAGGCTTTTCCCGTATGCAGCAAGGCCATCTTGTCATTCTGCTTTCAAGGCCATTGGAGGTATTCTTCGCTCGAAGATTTCGGTACTGATATGGTTATCGGTATCGTACGTCGCCCGCTCCTCGTCGCATATCCTCGAACCCGCCTTTCCCGCCTTCCCGCCTTCCGAGAGAGAAAGAAAGAAGCGCCTTGCCCCCGACCAAAGCCTCCGCCGCCCCTGCTCCAGCCCTCACTCGCCCCGCGACGATGGCCGACGTGGCCGCGCGCGTCGGCGTGTCGAAGATGACGGTGTCGCGCGCGCTCAACCGCAACGCGAGCAGCGACCGCGTGACCTCCGAGGCGCTGCGCCAGCGCATCCTGCAGGCCTGCGAAGAGATGGGCTACGTCATCGACCAGACGGCGCGCACCTTCTCCAGCAAGCGATCGGGCTTCGTCGCGGTGCTGATTCCCTCGCTCAACAACTCCAACTTCTCGGAAACCGCGCAGGGCATCACCGCCGCCGTCGAAGCGCGTGGGCTGCAGGTGCTGCTGGGCTACACCGACTACCGCGTGGAGACCGAGGAGCGCCTGCTGCGCGCCATGCTCGCGCGCCGGCCCGAGGGCGTGATCCTCACCGGCGGCTCGCACACGCCGGCCGCGCGCGCCATGCTGCAGGCGGCGGGCGTGCCGGTGGTCGAGACCTGGGACCTGCCGGCCACGCCCATCGAGCACACCGTGGGCTTCTCGAACGCCGAGGCCGCCGCATCGATGGTGCGCCACCTGCACGCCAAGGGCTACCGGCGCATCGCCTTCATCGGCGGCACCTCCAACCGCGACACGCGCGGCGCCGACCGCCAGCGCGGCTACGCGAACGCGATCCGCGAACTGGGCCTGCCCGACGGCCGCGTCATCAGCTTCGGCCAGCCGCCGATCTCGATGGCGCAGGGCGGCGAGGCCGTGGCGCAGTTGATCCGCCAGTGGCCCGACGTGGACGCCGTGATCTGTGTCTCCGACCTCTCGGCCTTCGGCGCGCTGATGGAATGCCAGCGCCGCGGCTGGGAAGTGCCCGGCCGCATCGCGATCGCGGGCTTCGGCGACTTCGAGGTCGCGCGCGCCTGCCATCCGCGCATCACCACCGTCGCGGTGGATTGCGTGGGCATCGGCAAGGCAGCGGGAGAACTGCTGCTGCGCGTGATCGACGGCACGCGCGAGGGGCATCGGCCGCCTGCGGAGACGGTGCTGATTCCGTTCCATATCGAGCAGCGCGAGAGTTCCTGAGCCCTCCCCCTCACGGGTGCCACGTCGACACCACCGCAGGCGTCTGCGCCGTGGGCCGGCCCGCGAGCGCATAGGAGAGCTCGTTCGCGGCCTTCATGATCGTCTTGGCATGCCCGATCAGCTTCGCCTTGGGCAACCGGTCCGACGGACCCGAGATGCATACCGAACCCAGCAGCGCCCATCGCAGCCCGAAGACCGGCGCGGACACCGTCGCCACGTTCTTCTCGCGCTCGCCGATGGAGTAGTGGTAGCCCTTCTTGCGGATGTCCTCGTAGAGCTTTCCGGGCTCGCCCGAGAACGCGAGGATCACGCGCCCCGGTGAGCCCAGGTCCAGCGGGAGCATCGCGCCCATGCGCGCGTGGTGCCGGATGGGCTGCGGCCCTTCCACGCGCGCCAGGCAGGTCCTGGAGTTTCCTTCGCGAACGTAGAAGGCGGCGCTCTCGCCCGTTGCCTTCGAGAGGGCTAGCAGCATCGGCTCCACCACGCCGTTGGCGTCGAAGCTGGCCTGGTAGCGCGCGCCTAGCCAACCCGCCGCGGGGCCGAGCCGCCAGCCGCCGTCGTCGCGCTGCACGACGTAGCCGGCGAGCGCCAGCGTGCGCAGCAGGCGCAGTGCGGTCGTCTTGTGCATCTGGCTGCGCCGCGTCAGTTCTGCGAGCGAGAGGTGCTCGTCCTGCATGCCGAAGGCATCGAGCAACTGCAGCGCACGGGTAACGGCGGTGACCCCGCCCGAGGCCTCGGCGTCGGCCTCGCGGGGCACCTCGATCACTTCCTTCCGCGTGGATCCGGTCTTCGAACTTTGTTTCACACAGTGGTCCATGGTCCGTTCAGTGGACCACCATTGTATGGAATGGAACGCCTGCCTAAAGTCGCTTCACGCCTCGCAGCACGGGCTGCAGGCACCCAACGAACGATTCGGAGACAGATCCATGCGCACCTCGAGCCTCGGCTCCATTCCCCGCCGCGCGGCCCTCGGCCTCGCCCTTCTTCTTGCCTCGGGCATTGCTGCGGCGCAGGCCTATCCGGCGCGCCCCATCAAGCTCATCGTGCCGTTCCCGCCGGGCGGCGGCACGGACATCATCGCCCGCGAAGTGGCGAACAAGGTCGCGACCTCCGAAGGCTGGACCATCGTCATCGACAACAAGCCCGGCTCGGGCGGCAACATCGGCGTGGACGCGGCGGCCAAGGCCAGCCCCGACGGCTACACGCTGGTGCTGGGCCAGACCAGCAACCTCGCGATCAACCCGTCGCTCTACACCAAGCTGCCCTACGACCCGGTGAAGGACCTGGCGGCAGTCGGCCTGGTCGCATCGGCGCCGCTGGTGGTGGTCGTGTCTTCCGCCTCACCCTACAAGAAGCTCGCCGACGTCGTCGCCGCCGCGAAGGCCAAGCCCACCGCGCTCAACTACGCGAGCTCGGGCAACGGCACCGTGGCCCATCTCGCGACCGAGCAGTTCCAGAAGGTCGCCGGCATCCAGCTCACGCACGTGCCCTACAAGGGCGCATCGCAGGGCATGACCGACCTGGTCGGCGGGCAGATCCAGCTCTACGTGTCGTCGGTGCCGACGCTCATCGCGCAGATCAAGAGCGGACAGCTGCGCGCGCTGGCCGTGACCTCGCTGCAGCGCAACCGCGACCTGCCCGACGTGCCCACCATGGTCGAGGCAGGCTACAAGGACTTCGAGGCCGTCACCTGGTTCGGCGTGGCGGGCCCTGCGGCCATGCCGAAGGACGCGGTCGCCAAACTCAACGCCGCCTTCAACAAGGCCCTCGCAACGCCCGACGTTCAGAAAAAACTCGCGGCACAGGGCGCGGAAGTGCTGTCCGGCCCGCCGGAGAAGTTCGCCTCGCTGATCCGCACCGACGGCGTGCGCTGGGGTGCGATCGTGAAGGCATCGGGCATCCGGCTCGACTGACGCGGCATGTCCGGCTCCACTGCGCCCTTCTCGGCCGGGCAGGGACGCGCACCGGTCGAGGTGCCGCCCGGCGCCTGCGACTGCCACGTGCACCTGTACGACTCGCGCTATCCGCCGGCCCCGGGCGCGAAGCTCACGCCGCCGGACGCCACCGCGCACGACTACCGCCAACTGCAGCGGCGCACCGGCACCGAGCGCGTGGTGTTCGTGACGCCCTCCACCTACGGCACCGACAACCGCCCCCTGCGCGATGCGCTCACCGCCTTCGGCGCACAGGCGCGTGGCGTGGCGGTCATCGACGAGAACACCGGCGACGACGAACTGCGCACGCTGCACGACTGCGGCGTGCGCGGCATCCGGCTCAATCTCTCGCTCGGCGTCGCGAATACCGCCGCGCAGATCGCACCGCTTGCAAGGCGCATCGCGCCGCTGGGCTGGCACCTGCAGCTGCTCGCGCCGGCGGATCTGCTGGCGCAGCTCGCCGACGTGCTGGAAGAACTGCCCGTACCCATCGTGTTCGACCACTTCGCACGGCTCGCACCGTCGACGGCCGGCAGGCACGCGGCGCATGCGCTGGTGCTGCGCCTGCTCGCGTCGGGCCGCGCGTGGGTCAAGCTCTCGGGCAGCTACATCGTGAGCGAGGAAGGCCCGCCGCATTTCGCGGACGTGACACCGCTGGCAAGGAGCTTCCTGCAGGCTGCGCCGCAGCGCGTGCTGTGGGGCAGCGACTGGCCGCACGCCAGCGCCAGTGCCGGCCACCAGGCCATGCCGGACGACGCGCAGCAGATGGCCCAGCTGGCCGGCTGGACCGAAACGGCAGCCGCCTTGCGCCGCGTGCTGGTCGACAACCCGGCCGCGCTCTACGGCTTCGACAGACAGAACAACGCTTCCACGGAGACAACATGATCCGCATGCACAGGCGCCGCTTCGGCGCATTGGGCCTGGCCGCGCTCGCCGCGGCCTCGCTGCCCGCACTCGCTCAAGGCCAGTGGCCCACCGGCAGGCCCATCACCTGGGTGGTGCCCTACCCGCCAGGCGGCACCACCGACATCCTCGGGCGCGCCATCGCGCAGCGGCTGGGCGCATCGCTGGGCACGACGGTGATCGTCGACAACAAGGCCGGCGCCACCGGCACCATCGGCTCGGCCTTCGTCGCGCGGTCCGCACCCGACGGCTACACGCTGCTGGGCACCTCGATCGGCCCGCAGGCCATCGTGCCAAGCCTGCTGCAGAAGATGCAGTACGACCCCGTCGCAGCCTTCGCGCCGGTGACGCTGATCGGGACCATTCCCCACGTGCTGGTGGTCGGTGCCGCGCAGCCGCTGCGCACCGTGGCAGACCTCGTCGCGCAGGCGAAGGCGAAGCCCGAGCAGCTGTCGTTCGCCTCGGGCGGCAGCGGCACCATCCTGCAGATGCAGGGCGAACTGCTGCGGCTGCAGACGGGCACGCGCATGACGCACGTGCCCTACAAGGGCGACACACCGGCCATCCAGGACGTGCTGGCCGGCCACACCAGCTTCATGTTCGCGCCGGTGGCCGCGGCGCTGCCGCACATCCAGGGCGGCCAGCTGAAGGCGCTGGCCGTCACCTCGGCCGCGCGGCTGAAGGCGCTGCCGGACGTGCCCACCATGGGCGAGGCCGGCTTCAAGGATTTCGTAGTCGAGCAGTGGCAGGCGCTCTACGCGCCGGCAGGCACGCCCGCCGCCGTGGTCCAGAAGCTCAACGCCGAGGTGGTGCGCCACCTGAAGGACCCCGAGATCGCCGCCATGGCCGACAAGCTCGGCGTCACCCTCGTGGGCAGCACGCCACAGCAGCTCGCCGACACCCAGAAAGCGGACCTGGCCAAGTGGGCCAAGGTCATCAAGGACGCGGGCATCAGGCCCGAATGAGCCTGGCCCTCTTCATTTCCTCCCATCCATCACCATCACTCCAAGAGGTTTCCCATGTCATCTCCCCTCCCCGACGTCATCCGTGACTTCGAGCGCGTGCCCGCGAACATCGTCGCGCAGGCGGCCGAGTTCCAGCCCGCCATCCTGGCCGACGTGGCCGGCCGCCGCGGCGCGCTGGACGGCCGCATCAAGGCACTGCGCCCCCGCATGAAGCTCGCGGGCACCGCGATCACCGTGGAAGTGCGCCCCGGCGACAACCTGATGATCCACGCCGCCATCGCCATGGCGAAGCCCGGCGACGTGCTCGTCATCGACGGCAAGGGCGACCTCAGCTCCGCGCTCATGGGCACGATCATGATGACCGCCTGCCGCCAGCTCGGCTTCGCCGGCGTGGTGATGGACGGCCCCCTGCCGCGACAGCCTCGAGATCGACGAGATGGACTTCCCCGTCTTCTGCGCGGGCACCAATCCGAACGGGCCGACCAAGAGCATCGGCGGGCGCATCGGGCATCCGGTGTCGATCGGCGGCGTGACGGTGCATGCGGGCGACTTCGTCATCGGCGACGGCGACGGCGTGGTGGTGGTGGAGCGCGAGAAGATCGAATCGCTGCTGCCGCTGGCTGCGAAGAAGGTAAAGGACGAAGCCGCGCGCGTCGCCGCCATCAAGCAAGGCGACACCGCCGCCAAGTGGCTCGATTCCGCGCTGCGCGCAGCGGGCGTTCTGAAGGAAGGCGAAACGCTGTGACGGCCATTCTGGTGACGGGCGCCGACCTGGCGCCGCAGGCGGTGAAGCTGCTCGAAGGCCACGAGCTCGTCTACGCGGGCAGGACGCCGACCGAGGACGACCTCGTCGTGCTGTGCCGCGCGCACGACCCGGTGGCCATCATCGTGCGCTACGGCAAGGTGGGCGCGGCCGTCATGGACGCAGCGCCTTCGCTGAAGGTGATCTCCAAGCATGGCAGCGGCACCGACACCATCGACAAGGTGGCGGCTAAGGCGCGCGGCATCGAGGTGGTTGCGGCCGTCGGCGCGAACGCGGCGGCGGTGGCCGAGCAGGCGCTCGCGCTGCTGCTGGCCTGCGCGAAGTCGGTGGTGGCGCTGGATGCGCGCATGCACGCGGGCCACTGGGACAAGGCGACGCACAAGAGCCTCGAACTCGGCGGGCGCACCATCGGCCTGATCGGGCTCGGCGCCATCGGGCTGCGCTTCGCGCGCATGGTCGACGCACTGGGCATGCGCGTGCTCGGATTCGACCCGTATGCGAAGAACCTGCCGGCCCACGTGCAGGCCGCGGACCTCGCGACCATCTGGGCCGAGTCCGACGTCATCTCTCTGCACTGCCCGCTGACCGACGAGAACCGGGGGTTGATCAATGCGGACACGCTGGCGCGCTGCAAGCGCGGCGTGATCGTGGTCAACACCGCGCGCGGCGGCCTGATCGACGAAGAGGCCCTGCTGGCGGCCCTGCGCTCGGGCCAGGTCTTCATGGCCGGGCTCGACAGCTTCGCGGTGGAGCCGATGACCGCGGGCCACCCCTTCCAGGGCGAGAAGAATATCGTGCTGAGCCCGCACATCGGCGGCGTGACCAGCGACGCCTACGTCAACATGGGCGTGGGCGCCGCGAAGAACCTGCTGCAGGTGCTGGAGCGGCAGACGGCGGCGAGCAGCTGAAGGCTTCGCCGCCATCCTGAACAAGAACAAGGAGACAAGAGAATGAAGAGCGGCAAGAAAGGCCGCCGGGCCGGGCTCGCGCTCGCGCTCGGCCTGCCGGTCGCACTGGCGGTCCACATGCAGGCGCAGGCCCAGGCCTGGCCGGCCAGGCCGGTGCGCGTGCTCGTCGGTTTCTCGGCGGGCGGCCCCACCGACGTGGTGGCGCGCGCTTTCGCCGACCACGCATCGCGCGCGCTGGGCCAGCCATTCGTCGTGGACAACAAGCCCGGCGCCAACACGATCCTCGCGGCCGAGGCGGTCGCCGCCGCGCCGGCGGACGGCTACACGCTGCTGCTGGGCGCGACGAACCACACGATGATCCCGGCGCTCTACGGCCAGCGCGTCAAGTTCGACGCGGTGCGCTCCTTCGCGCCGGTGTGCTCGCTGGCCGTGAGCCCCACCGTGCTGGTGGTGGGCCCGTCGATGCCGGTGAAGACCTTCGGCGCCTTTCTGCAGGCCGTGAAGGCCGAGCCGGGCAAGCGCACCTATGCCACGCCGGGATCGGGCAGCTCGGGCCACTTCGCGAGCGCGCAGTTCACGCAGCTCACGGGCACGGCGATGAACCACATCCCGTACAAGGGCGCGGCGCAGGCCGTGACCGATCTCATCGGCGGGCAGGTCGACAGCTCATTCGCCACGCTGGGCTCGGTGCTCGCGCAGGTGCAGAGCGGCAAGCTGACCGCGCTGGCGGTGGCCGCGCCGAAGCGCTCGGCGCTGCTGCCCGGCGTGCCGACCTTCGAGGAGGCCGGCGTCAAGGGCTACACGGCCGACGCCTGGTACGGTTTGCTCGCACCGGCGAAGACGCCGCCCGAGGTGCTGGCCACGCTGCGCCGCGTGGCGACCGAGTTTTCCCAGGCGCCTGCCACGCAGGAAAAACTGCGCTCGCTGGGCATGGAGGCCCGCAACACCTGCGGCGACGCATTCGCTGCGCAGCTCGCGGGCGAGGTCAGGCTCTACGGCGATCTGGCCCGATCGCTCGACCTCAAGACCGAATGAACGCATACAAGAGGAACACACCATGAAAGCCATCCGACGCATGCTCGCCGCATGCATCCTCATCGCGGCCGCAGCGACTTCCGCGCAGGCCGCCTATCCGGAGCGCCCCATCACGCTGGTCGTGCCCTATGCACCCGGCGGATCGGCGGATGCGCTCGCACGTGTGCTGGCTGTGCGCGTGGGCACGAAGCTGGGCGCCACCGTGATCGTCGACAACCGGCCCGGCGCCAGCGGCACCATCGGCGCGGGCTTCGCGGCCAAGGCCGCGCCCGACGGCTACACCGTGCTCTACGACGCCACGCCCTACTCGATCAACCCGCATCTCTTCGCGCGCATGCCCTATGCCGCCAATGCGCTGCAGCCGCTCGCGCTCGTGGCGCTGGCGCCCAACATCGTGATCGTGCGCGCCGAGTCGCCCCTGAAGAGCATCAAGGACCTCGCCGACAAGGCGAAGGCCGAGCCGGGAAAGATCAACTTCGCATCGGGCGGCAGCGGCACCGTGCAGCGGCTCGCGGCTGAGCTGCTGCGCCAGCGGCTCGGGCTGGACATGGTGCACGTGGGCTACAAGAGCGGCGGCCCCGCCATCACCGACGTGATGGGCGGGCAGGTGGACTTCATGTTCAGCACCATCGCCGCCTCGTATCCACTCGTGTCCTCCGGCAAGCTGCGCGCGCTGGCGGTGTCTTCGCCGCAGCGTTCGCCACGACTGCCCGAGGTGCCGACCCTCGCCGAGACCGTGGTGCCCGGCTACGAGGCCTACGAATGGAACGGCCTGTTCCTGCCCACCGGCACGCCGGCACCCGTCGCCGAGAAGCTGCACAAGGCGGTGGTCGAGGCGCTGAAGGAAGAGGAAGTGAAGAAGCGCTTCGTCGACGTCGGCGTGCAGCCGGTCGGTTCCACCCCTGCGGAGTTCGCCGACTTCCTGAAGAAGGAAGATGCGAAGTGGGCGGACGTGATCCGCAAGGGCAACATCAAGCTCGACTGAAGACAACGCACGAATGAACGCCACCTCCACTACGCAGCCGGTTCCCCACTCGGTGGGGCTGGATCGCCCCGCGCCCGCGCTGCCCGCGGACGCGTGCGACAGCCACATGCACATCTTCGATCCGCGCTTTGCCGCATCGCCGCACTGGAAGCGCCAGCCGCCGCGCGCCGAGGTGGCGGCCTATCGGCTGCTGCAGCAGCGGCTGGGCACCTCGCGCACGGTGGTCGTCAACCCGTCGACCTACGGCACCGACAACGCCTGCACCCTCGATGCGCTCGCGCAGCTGGGCGAGCAGGCGCGCGGCGTCGCGGTCGTTGCCGAGGACGTGGCCGACGACGAACTCGACCGCCTCGCGGCCCAGCGCGTCTGCGGCCTGCGCGTGAACTTCGTGACGCCGCAGTCCTGGGGCACCACCACGCCGCGGATGCTGACGACGCTGGCGCGCAAGGTCGCGCGGCTGGGCTGGCACATCCAGGTGTTCGTGCACCCGGAGCAGTTGGTGGAGCTCGAGCCGGTGCTGGCCGCCCTGCCGGTGCCGCTGGTCATCGACCACATGGCGCGCATCGACCCGGCCGAAGGTGCCGATGCAGCGGCGTTCACCGTGGCGCGTCGGCTGCTCGACGGCGGCAACACGTGGATGAAGCTCTCGGGCGTCTACATGCGTTCGCGCGACGGCGCGCCCGCCTACCGCGATGCCTTCGCGCTGGGCAGGGCGCTGGTCGAGGCCGCGCCCGAGCGGCTGGTGTGGGGCAGCGACTGGCCGCACACGACCGAGACGCCGGGAACGGTGGACGACGCCGCGCTCGCCAACGTGCTCGCAGCCTGGTGCGGCGACGAGGCGGTGCGCAGGCGCATCCTCGTCGACAACCCGGCCAAACTCTATGGATTCGCGGCCGCCTGATCCGCGCAGACTAGGAGACCCACATGTACTTCCTGCAAGCGCCCCAGGTGCTGGAACTCCAGACCTTCACCGGCATGCCCGAACATTTCCGACGCCGCGAGCCGAGCGTCTGGGCCGATGCCAACCGCGGCGGCCAGCCGACCGATTCCTTCCTCGAAGGGCCGGTGTTCGACGACGCCGGCAATCTCTACGTCTCGGACATTCCCTTCGGCCGCATCTTCCGCATCGACGCCTCGGGCGCATGGACGCTGGTTGCCGAGTACGACGGCGAGCCGAACGGCATGAAGTTCATCGATGCGCACACGCTGCTCGTCACCGACTACAAGAACGGCCTGATGCGCGTGGACGTGCGCACCGGCAGCGTCGCGCCGCACCTGCAGCGGCGCAACACCGAGAGCTTCAAGGGCGTGAACGACCTGGTGCTGGACGCGCGGGGCAACGTCTACTTCACCGACCAGGGCCAGAGCGGGCTGCACGACCCATCGGGGCGCCTGTATCGCCTGCGGCCCGACGGACAGCTCGACCTGCTGCTGTCGAACGTGCCCAGCCCCAACGGCGTGGCGCTCTCGCCAGACGGCAAGGTGCTCTACCTCGCCGTGACGCGAGGCAACTGCATCTGGCGCGTGCCGCTGCTCGCGGATGGCAGCGTCGCCAAGGTGGGCCAGTTCTTCACCTCCTACGGCCCGAGCGGCCCCGACGGGCTCGCGGTCGACACGCAAGGGCGGCTGCTGATCGCCAACCCGGGCCTGGGCATCGTCTGGGTGCTCAATGCGCGCGCGGAGCCGGTCGTGGTGCTGCGCGGCCCGGTGGGAGCCTCGACGACCAACATCGCCTTCGGCGGGCCGGACAGGTCCACGCTGTTCGTCACCGATTCGACGCACGGCAATGTGCTGAAGGCCGAGCTCGACGCGCCGGGCACCCTGCTACATCGATTGAATAGCGAAGGCGCCTGAGCTTCGCGGAGGACTCGTGCGCGGCGCGACCGTTCGCGTAGACGTTTGCCGAGTCAGCTCCTCATCGCGCAGCGCAGGTCATTGCCGTTGGCCCGGCGACGATGACGCAGGCTGGGTATGGAGTTGGAGCAATACCTCCACAGGATGCCGGAGATGCCGGCTTTCCATTCGCTTGGCTTGGCTGCGACAGGAGTAGCCCGTGGCCAGGAACTCCGTCTTCTGCGTCTCCCCGTCCTTCAGTATCGGCCCCCAGGACAGCGAGTAGATATGGCGGGAAGTCGCGACGTTCACGCTCTCATGGCCATAGGTGCCCGACATGCCGCAACAGCCGCTGGCTTGCTGCTGGAGCCTCAATCCGGCGCGGGCGAACACCTCGGGCCACAAAGCCGTGGCCGCAGGCGCGTTCGTCCTTTCGGTGCAATGGCCCAGAAGCCGGAAATCTCCCGATGCAGATTCCGGCTTCCTCGGGGGCAGAGCGTCCAGCAGCCACTCCTGGGGAAGCAGCACGGAGGGAGGCTTTTCCAGGGATGGAAGCTTCGCGTATTCCTGTCGATACACCAGCGTCATGGCAGGGTCGAGGCCGACGAGCGGCACGCCGCATGACGCCAGTTCGTCGAGCATTGCAGCGTTCTTGAGCGCCGCACGGCTGAACCCCCGCAGAAAGCCGAGTACATGAAGCGGCTTGCCGTTGGGCATGAAAGGCGCCAGCCATACCGTGTACCCGAGCCGTGAAGCGAGTTCGACGAAGGCCGAGAGCACATGCGTATCGAAATAGCGCGTGAAGGCATCCTGCACGAGCACGACGGACCGGGCCCGCTGCGCATCCGTCAGAGCCATCAGTGATCGCGCTGTGGCATTGCGTACGCCCCAGCGACGCAGCGTGGCCTGGAAGTCGAAGCGGCTCAGCAGCGGGCTGTCGACCATGCCCGCATGGCGCTCGAGCATGCGGCGCAACAGGTTGGAGGACATCGCGGCGTTGTAGAGCCGCGGAACCCGCGCGAAGAACGGCACGCTGAATTCGAGCGAACCGATCAGGTAGTCCTTCATCGGCCGCGAGTAGCGGGAGTGATAAAGCTCCAGGAAGCGCGAGCGGAAATCCGGGACATTGACCTTGACGGGACACTGCCCCGCGCACGACTTGCAGGCCAGGCAACCGCTCATCGCTTCGTAGACTTCGTGCGAAAAGTCATCCGAAGCACCGTCGCCGGCCACCACGCGCCCACGGCCGCTTTTCCAGCGCTTGACGAATCCGGCGACGAACGAAGGCTGCCGCGCCGCCGCCCCGAGCACGTCGACCCCTGCGTTGCCCTGCAGCCGCAGCCACTCCCGCATCAGGGCGGCGCGGCCCTTCGGGGAATGCCTGCGTTCACGCGTGGCCTTCCATGAGGGGCACATCGCGTCGTCGGGGTCGAAGTTGTAGCAGGCGCCGTTGCCGTTGCAGCGAACCGCACTCGCATGGCTTTGCCAGACACGCTCGTCGATCTGGCGATCAGCCTCGGCGCGCAAAGGGACTTCGTCGATACGCAGCAGCTGTGCCGTCCGGCCCGCGGGTGTGGCGATCTTTCCCGGGTTCAGCTGGTTGCAGGGGTCGAACGCAGCCTTGAGTTCCTGCAGTGCCGGATACAGCGGACCGAAATACTTGGGCGCGTACTCGGAGCGGACTCCCTTTCCGTGCTCGCCCCACAACACGCCGCCGTACTTCAGCGTCAAGCTGGCGACCTCATCGGAGATCGTGCGAATCAACGCCGCGTGGGCCGGGTTTCTCAGGTCCAGCGCCGGCCGGACATGAAGCACGCCCGCGTCCACATGGCCGAACATGCCATAGCTCAGCCCGTGGCCGTCGAGCAAGGACCTGAACTCTTCGATGTAGTCGGCAAGCTTCTCCGGCGGCACCGCCGTGTCTTCGACGAAAGGCTGGGGCCGGGCCTCGCCCGGTACGTTGCCCAGCAATCCGACAGCGCGCTTGCGCATGGCGTAGACCTTATCCACGCAAGCCTTCCCCCACGCGACCGTGTGGCCGATGCGCGCCGCAGTGGCATCGTCGGCAAGATGGCCGACGAGGGCCGCCACACGCTCGTGCAACTCCTCCTGCGAGTCTGCGCAGAATTCGACCAGGTTGATCCCGCGGGTCGGCAGGCTGTCGGCATCGACGGGGAAATACTCGGCCACGTCCTGCCAGACGATGTCGCGCATCGCCAGGCTCAACACCTGCGAATCGACCGTCTCGATCGACAGCGGGCGATGCTGCATCAGGAATCGTGCGTCCCGCAAAGCATCCATGAAGCTGGCGTACCGCACATTGACCAGCACCGAATACCGGGGAATGGGGAGCAGGCCGATCTCGGCCTCGACCACGAATCCCAGCGAACCTTCGGCGCCACACAGGACACTGTTGAGATTGAAGCGATCGCCGGGTTCCCGGAGGTGCGCCAGGTCGTAGCCGGTAAGGCAGCGATTCAGCGGAGGAAAGCGCGCGGCGATCAGATCGGCATGCCGAGTGGCGATCTGGTGTGCGCAGCGCCAGACAGCGCCCACCGGCCCGTCTTTCTGCAACTGCACCTGCAGTTCGCCGGCATCGACAGACCTGCTCGAGAAGCGATTGCCGCCCAGCATGACCATGTCCAGCTCCAGCACATGGTCGCGCGTCTTGCCGTAGGTGCAGCTTCCCTGGCCGCTCGCGTCCGTGTTGATCATCCCGCCTATCGTGGCGCGGTTGGAGGTCGACAGCTCCGGGGCAAAGAAGAGTCCGTGCTCTTGCAGCGCTGCGTTCAGCTGGTCCTTGACTACGCCCGCCTGCACCCTCGCCACTCGCCGGACGGGATCGATCCAGAGAATCCGGTTGAGATGCCGGGAAAGGTCGACCGCGATGCCGTCCGTCAGCGACTGCCCGTTGGTGCCCGTCCCCCCGCCTCGCGGAGCAACAACCACTTGCCGATGTTCCGGCGCGGCGAGCAGCTTCGCGAGTATTTCGACGTCGGCCGCGTCCAGCGGAAAGACCACGGCCTGGGGCAGGCGCTGGTAGATCGAATTGTCCGTGGCGAGGACGGTGCGGTCGGCGTATCGCGGCGATATCTCGCCCCGGAAGCCTTGTGCGGCCAATGCATGAAGAAAGCGCTGGTAGCCGCTTTGCAGCGCGGCAGGAGCTGGAATGATCTCGATCAATTTCGGGGTTCCACGGTTGCGAGGAGCAGTCGGCCGGCCCGCCTTTGCCTGCAAGGGCGTAGCGTGGAAAGCCGGAAGAGCTCCTGCCGGCCGACAGCGCCTGCACGGCCGCTCTCTATTCAGTAAGTCAGCGCGTCGCGGTCCTCGCGCCAGGCGCGCCGCTTCCGATCAGTCGGGCTTCAGGCGTCCCTGTTTGACCATCTGCGCAGCCAGCGCCGCCTCGGCACTGACCAGCTTCTGGAGCGCGGCGCCGGTGCCTCCCACAGGCTCGCTGCCCAGGTCTCTTATCACGTTGGAGAATTCCGGCTGGGCCACGGCCTTGGTCGCCCAGTCCTGCAGGCTGGCGACGCTGGCGGCAGGCGTGCCCCGGGGCGCGAACAATCCGACGAAGGTGGTTGCGTCGAACGAAGGCAAGCCCAGTTGAGCAAGTGTCGGGACGTTTGCGAGAAGCCCGCCGGCCTGCGGGCCCAGCACGATGAGAGCACGCAGCGCGCCACTCTTGATGTGCGGGGTGGAGCTTGTGATCTGGTCGATCACGGCGTCGATCTGGCCGCCCATCAGATCGACCAGAGCGGGCCCCGACCCCTTGTAGGGCACGGCATTGACCTGGGCCTTGGCGGAATCCTCGAACTGGAGCAGCGCCAGGTGGTTGGGAGAGCCGGGGCCTGCGTGGCCGACCGTCACGCTCTGGCTGGCAGCCTTGGCGGCCTTGAGGAAGTCCGCCGCGGTCTTGAACCGCGTGTCGTTGGCGCGCACGACCACGACGACCGGCGTACGGCTGAGCAATGCAACCGGCGTCAGGCTGTCGGCCTTGTAGGGCAGCTTGATGATCTCCGGAAGGGTTCCCAATTGTCCCGGGGTCGCTACCAGCAAGGTATGCCCGTCGGGCTCGGCCCGCGCAACCGTGCCCGTTCCCACCGCACCGCCGCCGCCAGCGCGGTTTTCGACGATCACGGACTGCCCGACCAACTTGGTCAGCGGCACGGCCAGCGAACGCGAGACGATGTCCACGTTCCCTCCCGGTGCGAAGGGAACCACCAGGGTGATCGGCTTGGAAGGAAAGCGACTCTGCGCAGTGGCGGGGTGGAGTGCGGCGCAAGCAGCGAGCGACGCGGCACCTTGCAGGAAAGCTCTGCGGCTACTTTTGTGATTGAACATGAATGTCTCCTCTTTGAAAAATCAGTCGTTCCAATAAAGCCGGGTCGGGTTGTCGACCAGGGCCTTGCGCCTGATTTCCTCGGGAAACCAGTGAGTGATCAGCTTTGCCAGATCGGTGCTGGCGGTCGATTTCGCATCGATGCCGGGATGGGGCCAGTCCGAGCCCCAGACGATGCGATCGGGATTCGCCTGCGCCAGGCTGCGCGCGAGCGGCAGCACAGCGGGGTCGACACCTGAAGCCGTCGCGGATATCCGGTATGCGCCCGAGAACTTGACCCAGGCGCATCCCTCTTGAAGCAGGCTTCGAAGGCCCTTGACGCCCCTGCTGTCGATGTCGCCGCAGTTCGATGGATGGCCAAAATGGTCCACCACGACGCTCATGCCCTTTTCGGCCAGGCGCTGGACGAGGCCGAAATCCGAATCGATGTTCACGAGCAGTTGGATGTGCCACCCAAGGCCCTTCACCCGATCCGCAATGGATTGCAGGCCGGCGGCAGAAACGCCTCCGCTGAACAGCGCATTGCATCTGGCGCCCCTGACTCCGAGTCGATGGAGTTCTTCGATCTCGGCATCTGGCGTGTCTTCGAAGATCACGGCCACGCCGCGCATGCTGCCGGGAGCCGCGTCGCCGAGTGTCCGCTTCAGGAGCGAGTGATCGCGGCCGTACACGCTCGGCTGGACAAGAACGCAGCGATCCATGCCCAAGGGTCCATAGGCGGACCAGTACTGTTCGATGGTGGCCGGCGGCGGGGTGTACGAGCGCTCGGCGATGAACGGAAATTCCTCCGGAGATCCGAAAACATGCAAGTGCGTGTCGCATGCCCCCTCAGGAAAGATTCTTTGTTTTTCACCAGGAAGCGCCTGGTGGGCTGCGCCTTGGCGGCCTGTGATTGCCATGGATTCCGAACTGTCTGGTTGAGTGCAGGCCAGATTGTTTTGGCTCGGCCCGCAGTCAGTCAAATTCATTACCATCATCATTCAGATGAATGAAATTCAGCTTTCCCCAACCCAGGATCGCGCAGCGATCAACCTTCGCCGGATCGACCTCAACCTCCTGGTGATGTTCGAAGCGCTCGTCGAAGAGCGAAGCGTGAGCAAGGCGGCGGCAAGGCTCAACCTGACCTCTTCAGCCGTGAGCCATGCGTTGCGCCGTCTCAGGGAGCAGTTCAAGGACCCGCTGATGCTGCGAACCGCGGAAGGCATGGTTCCGACCCCCGAGGCCGTTCGCCTCGCCAAGAGTTTTAGAAAGGCTTTCAGCGAAATCGAGAACGCCATCGGGGTTGCCGGGGAGTTCGACCCTGCCACCGCGAGAAGGACTTTTCTTCTGCGCGTGTCCGACTATGTCGGCATCCTCCTGCTGCCGCGCCTGTGCGTCGAACTGTGCACCGTGGCGCCAGGTGTCAGCCTCTCGGTGCAGTCTTTCGAGATGCGCCAGCCGTCAGACCGCGTCGAATACGAAGGCGTGGAGATCAGGCTCTCCGTTTCCCGGGGGCACTCCGTTCTTTCCGCCTCCCGACGAATACTGGACGACCGATGGATGGTGCTGATGAGGAAAGGCCACCCCGCGGCATCCGCGCCACTGACCCTGGACAAATACCTCGAACTCGGGCACCTGAAGGTCTCGGGGGTGGGCAGCAGCATCCTCGATGAACTGCTGGCCGAGCGCGGGCTGGCACGCCGGGTCATGATCCAGGTGCCCACCTGGCAAGGCATGGTGCCGGTGATCGAATCCACCGACCTGATTGCCGCCATGCCGGCCCACTGGATGGGCAGCGTGCTCTCGGGCTCGAACTGCGTCGCCTTTCCGTTCCCGCTGCCCGAACTGGCGCTTTCCATCGATGCCGTCTGGCATCCCCGGAACGACCACGATCCCGGCCACAAATGGTTCAGGGAGCTGATCCATCAGATCTTCCAGGACGCGCACAAGAAATCGCATGCGCAAGACTGACGACGATTCGAGGAACCGGGCGAAGCCGCTTCACCCGGCGTGATCAAGGGCCTTTCCTCGACGAATCAGGACGCGACGGCCTCCGCCTGCGCCGCCTCTCCCGCGAAGTCGATCAGCACCTTCATTGCCTTCTTCCGGTCGCTCGCCAGCTCGAAGGCTTGGCGCGCCTGCAGCATCGGGAAGGTGTGCGAGACCACCGGGGAAAGGTCGACGCGCCCTTCGTTGATGAGCTTCACCGCCAGCGCGAACTCGGCGTGGAAGCGGAACGAGCCGCAGATGCTGAGCTCCTTCGCCACCACCATGTTCTGCGGAATGCTCACGTCGCCGCCCAGGCCGAGCTGCACGACCACGCCGCGCGGGCGCATCACCTCCAGGCCGTCGC